>Ga0102587_1000812_pt1 | contig 28414 bp, 22 predicted proteins | sample AraplaF_Col_mTSA_FD_76853 | JGI IMG/M metagenome (GOLD analysis project Ga0102587, IMG submission 76853) | Arabidopsis root microbial communities from the University of North Carolina, USA - plate scrape MF_Col_mTSA (SPADES assembly) (version 2) | ecosystem: Host-associated > Plants > Roots >... | reverse complement strand
AGCCGAGCCCGAGGCAGACCGCGCCGCCGAGCAGCGGCCACATGATGCCGAAGCGGTCGGCCAGCTTGCCCATGAGCACGCCGCCGATGCCGAAGCCCAGCATCAGCAGCGTGTAGGGCAGCGAGGCCTGCGCACGGTCGATGCCGAACTCGGCCTGCACCGAGGGCAGCATCACCGACACCACGTACATGCCGCTGCTGCCGACCGTCATGATCAGCAGCGTGAGGCCGAGCCGCACCATGGCGTAGCGCGAGTCGGGCTGGTGGGAGGGGTGGCGTGCTGCGAGCGTCTCCGTCATCGTTCTCTTTCTTGTCCTGCATGCGGCCGTCGGGAAGACGGCGAGGTCGAGCATACAAGGCAAGACGCGATGGCGCCCGAGCGCACCGCGCCCGGGCGGCGCGGCAATGCCCCGGAGCCTTGTCAGCCCACCGACGGCGCGACCAACGGCTGCGCGGCCGAGGCCTTGGGCATCGGACCGCCCGGCCTGGGCTTGTCGTCGCAGCCGGCGGCCATCAGGCCGAGGCAGCAGCAGAGTGCGAGGAAGAGGTTTCGCATGCGAGACATGCTAGGACCGACCAGGGGGTGGTCAAGTCGGACGCCGCGCCGATTGGAACGTCGTCTTGCTCCTCCCCCCTCTGGGCGAAGGTCGGGATGGGGGCATGCAGCGCATCGTGCGGAGGCTGCGTGCCCCCACCCCGGCCTTCCCCCAGCGGGGGAGGGAGAAAGAGAGGGTCAGCGCGCGGGACGCTCGCCGGCGGCGAGGCGGCGCTCGATGTCGTCGAGCACCGGCATGAGCTCGGCCACGCTGTCGATCACGTAGTGCGCGCCGGCGGCTTCGAGGTTGGCGGTGGCGCGCGCACGGCGCTCCTGCTGCGCGGCTTCGTCGAGCGCCCGCCACTCGGCCAGCGCGAGGCCGTTGGCATTGCCGCTGACCGCGAGGCCCACGGCCCAGGTGCCAGCGTTGAGGCCTTCCTGCAGGCCGACTCCCGTGTCGTCGACCTTCACCACCGTGTGCGGCGGCCACACGCCGAGGTCCGCGAAGCAGCGGTACATCATGAGCGGCGACGGGCGGCCCTCGGCGAGGTCGCCGGCGCACACGAGGTTGTCGGGCGAATAGCCGCCGGCGGCGGCGATGGGCACGACCACCTCCATGATCGGGCGGTTGTAGCCGGTGGTGGAGCCGATCTTCAGGCCGCGCTCGCGCGCCGCCTTCACCGCTTCGAGCGCGCCGGGAATGAAGTCGGCATGGTCGCGCACGCTGGCCGCGTTCATCGGCGTGAACACTTCATACAGCCTGTCGACGTCGGTGTCGCTGAATGCGTGTCCGTGCTTCGCTTCCCACTGCGCGGCGATGCGCGGCAGCGTGCCCAGCGCCTTGATGTGGTCCCACTTGGCCATGCCCATCGGGCCGCGCGCCTCGGCGATGGTGATGTCGACGCCGAATTGCTCGAACAGCTTCACGAAGGCGCCCATAGGTGCGCAGGAACCGAAGTCGAGGATGGTGCCGGCCCAGTCGAAGACGACGGCCTTGAGTTGCGAATGGTTGTGGGCGTTCATGGCGGCTGAGTGTGAATATCCGGGGAAAGACGGCGACGGCGCGGAAGTCACCATGCGCTGAAGACGTCGTGCGCGATGCCGAAGCCGGTGCTCGCGCCGCTGCCGCTGGTGACCAGCACCAGCCGCGTGGCGTCGTCGGGCGCGTCGATCACGCAGGGCGTGGTCTTCGACGAAGGGTACACGCCGGTCCAGCGCTCGGCGATCTGCGCTGCCTCGAGGTTCAGCGTGCTGCGCAGGTGGCGCAGGATGAGCCGGTCGACCTCCTCCATCGCGAAAGGCTCGGGCGCGTCGGCGTAGTGGTGCGAGTCGCCGACCACCAGCGAGCCGTCGGCGCTCTGCACCACGATCAGGTGGATGCCGTGCGCGAGCGAGGCGGCTTCTTCCTGCTGCAGGCGTGCGCGCAGCGCAGCGGCCCCGGGCAGCGTGCTGTAGCCCTCGTAGCGCACGAGGCTCAGGTCCATCATCACCGAGCCCGGCAGGCGGAAGCCCGCCTCGGGCTTCACGCGCAGCATCTGCAGGCGGCACAGCGTGAGCGCGTGCGCGGCGATGCGATCGGCGAACAGGCCGTGCAGGTCGGTGTTGGTGCAGACCACCACGCGCTCGGCGTGCAGCGTGCCGCGCGAGGTGCGCACGCGCGGCGTTTCCACCTCGTGCACGGTCTCGCCGAAGCGGAAGGTCACGCCGTGCGCCTCTGCCAGCCACTTCGTGAGCAGGCCGATGGCAGTGCGCGATTCGACGCGCAGCTCGTGCGGGCTGAAGAGCACCGAGCGCGCATCGGCAAGGCTCAGCGCAGGCGCCCTGGCCTGCGCGTCGGCGGCATCGAGCAGTTCGCAGCCCTTGCCCATCGGCGTGCGCATGAAGGCTTCGAGCACGTCGTGCGCCTCGGGGCGATAGGCCGCGAGCCACAGGTTCCGGTGCACGACCTCGATGCCGGCCTGCGGCGCGACCTCGTTCCACACGCCGCGCGCATGCATCGCGCGGCGCCACATTTCTCCCGGCGCCTGTCCGGTGATCGTGATGAAGCCGAAGTTGCGGATCGACGCGCCGATGGCGGCGGCATCGCGCTCGATCACGCAGACCTTGAGGCCGCGCTGGACGGCGGTGTAGGCATGGGCCAGGCCGACGATGCCGGCGCCGACCACGATGAGGTCGAAACTGTTCGGGTTGCCTGCTTGCGGGGTTGCGCTTGTCAACGATGTCTCCAGGTCTGGGTGCGCTTGATTGCCCAGTTCCCCGCCAATGCGAACAGCCCCCGGCCGATGGCGGCGGTGAGCATGATCAGCGAGGCCATGGCGGCGGCGGGCGCCACGTCGCCGGCGTCGTCCATGTTGAGCACGGCAATGGCGGCGAGCGTGGTCTGCGGTGAATAGAGGAACACGACGGCCGACACGGTGGTCATCGCGTTCACGAAGAAATAGCCGCCCACGTTGAGCACGGTGGGCAGCGCCACCGGCAGGTGCACGCGCCACAGCGTGCGCCAGAACGGCACGCCCATCGATTCCGATACCAGCTCGTATTCGCGGTCGAGCTGGCGCAGCGCGGTGAGCGAGGTGAGGTGCGCCACCGAGAAGAAGTGCGCCACCGTGCAGACCACGAGGATGGTCATGCTGCCGTAGATGGCGCGCAGCGGGTTCGACGGCGAGATGAAGAAGAAGATGTAGCCCACGCCCAGCACCAGCCCCGGCACCGCGAGCGGCAGGTTGGCCAGCAGGTTGAGCAGCTCGCGCAGCAGGCCGAAGTGGCGCGGCTTCTCGACGAAGTAGGCCGACACGAAGGTGACGAGCGCGCCCGCCACCGCCGCGCAGACGGCCATGCGCAGCGAGTTGAAGTAGCTGCCCCAGCCGCCGCCGTCCATGTTGCTGAAGTCGTAGTTTTTGAAAGACGGCACGAGGTTGTAGGGCCAGTAGGTGGCGAGCGACGCGAACACCGCCATGCCGATCATCACGAGGATGGCGGCGGCCGTGAGCACGCAGAACGCCAGCAGCGCGCGGTCGCGCGACTTCACGGGCTCCGGCTGGTAGGGCGTGGCGCGCGCCGACAGCGCCGCGGCCTGCTTGCCGCGCACATGCCGCTCGACGAGGAAGGACAGCACCGCGGGAATCAGCAGCACCAGGCCGACCACCGCGCCCATCTGGAAGTTCTGCTGGCCGACCACCTGCTTGTAGATGTCGGTGGCGAGCACGCCCGTCTGGCCGCCCACCACCTTCGGCACGCCGAAGTCGGTGACGACCAATACGAACACCACCATCGCGGCCACGATCAGGCCGTAACGCGAGGAAGGCAGGGTCACCGTGCGGAAGATTCGCCAGCGCGAGGCGCCCAGCGTCTGCGCGGCCTCGTAGAGCCGGCCGTCGGAGGTGGCCATGGCGGTGGTGAGGATCAGCAGCGCGTGCGGGAGCGTCCAGAACACCGAGCCGAGCACGATGCCCAGCGGGCCGTAGATGGAGAGGTCGCCCAGCAGCCCCTTGAACAGGCCCTGGTTGCCGAACAGGTAGACGAGGCTGATCGCGGGCAGCAGCGAAGGCGCGAGCAGCGGCATCAGCGCCACGGCGCGCAGCACGCCCTTGGCCGGCATGCACGACAGCGTCAGCCCGTAGGCATACACGTAGGCGATGGCGGTGCAGATCACGGCGCTGATCGCCGCGAGCCCCACGCTGTTGAATGCCGACTGCACCAGCGCCGGGTTCTCGAAGTAGCGCGCGAAATTGGCGAGGCCGACGAAGGCGCCCTCGCGGTCGAAGAAGCTCTGGCCGACCAGCGCACCGACCGGCAGCGCGACGATCACCACCAGCAGCAGCACGACCAGCAGCACGGCAGCGCCGGTCAGCCAGCGCTCGCGGTCGAACGCACTGCGGCGCGTCGCCACCACCGGTGCGACGGCGATGGCGTCGGGAGAACTGCTCATGCTCAATGCGCCAGGACGGACAGCGCGTTCAATGGCAGCTGGATGTGCACCATGCTGCTGGGCACCAGCGGCTCGTCGCCGCCGCTGCGGGCGTCGGCGGGCAGTTCGGCCTCGATCTCGATGCCCAGCGGCTCGCAGGCCAGGCGGGCGGAGGTGCGGTTGCCGAAGAACTCGGTGTCGAGCAGGCGCGCCGCGAAGCTGTTGGCGCCGAGCTCGGTGCCGAAGCGCTTCACCACCACGTGTTCGGGACGGATGCCCACGGTCGCCTGCGAACCGATGCTGAGGTTGCCGGGCGCGCACAGCAGTTCGCTGTCGCGCACACGCACCTTGCCGTCGGCCAGCACGGTGGCGGGCAGCATGTTCATGCGGCCCACGAAGCCGGCCACGAAACGGGTGCGCGGTTGGCGATAGAGCTCGTCGGGCGTGCCGGCCTGCTCGATGCGGCCGTTGTGCATGAGCACCACCCGGTCGGCCATCGAGAGGGCTTCTTCCTGGTCGTGCGTGACCATGATGGTCACGATGCCCAGGCGCTTCTGCAGCGCGCGGATTTCGCTGCGCAGCGTGGCGCGCACCTGCGCGTCGAGCGCGGAAAGCGGCTCGTCGAGCAGCAGCAGGCGCGGGTTGGGCGCGAGCGCGCGCGCCAGCGCGATGCGCTGCTGCTGGCCGCCGGAGAGCTGCACCGGGTACTTGTCGGCATGCGCGGCCAGCCCGACCAGGTCGAGCATCTCGCGCGAGCGCTTGGCCATCTCGCGGGCCAGCGCGCCCGTGGGATGCAGGCCGTAGGCGATGTTCTGCGCGGCCGTCAGGTTGGGAAACAGCGCGTACGACTGGAACACCACGCCGAAGCCGCGCGCCGCGGGCGGCAGGCCCGCGATGTCCTGGCCGCCGAGCAGGATCTGGCCGCTGTCGGCACGCTCGATGCCGCAGACGATGCGCAGCAGCGTGGTCTTGCCGCAACCCGAAGGGCCGAGCAGGCACACGAACTCGCCGGGCTCGATGTCGAGGTCGATGCCGTCGAGCACGCGGGTCGCGCCGAAGGATTTCTGGATGCCGCGCAGGGAAAGGAAGCTCATATCAATGTCGAACGGGGTGGAATGCCGGTACAGAACGCAGAGGACGCGAAGGTTTCGCGAAGGTCGCAGAAGTCTTCAAAAGGGAATAGCCAGCCAATGGGCTTCCTTCTGCGACCTTTGCGCTCTTTTGTCTTCCTTCTGCGTTCGGCTGTCCGTATTCAAGTCACATCGGCTTCTTTTCCGACTTCGATTCGTAGCGCTTCGACCACTCCGTCAGGATGCGCTCGCGGTTGGCGGCGGCCCAGTTGAAGTCGTTCTTGGCCAGCAGCTTCTCGACGTCGCCCGGCACGAATTCGAGCTTCTCCTGGATGCCCGGCAGCGCGAGCACGGCGAAGTTCTTGGCGTAGAGCTCATTGGCCTGCTTCGTCACGGCCCAGTCGGCCAGCGCCTTGGCGGCTTCCTGCTTCTTGCTGGTCTTGATGATGCCGGTGGCTTCCATGTCCCAGCCCAGGCCTTCCTTGGGCAGCACGATGTCGATGGGTGCGCCGTCGCGCTTGGTCTTGTTGGCGCGGTATTCGAAGGACATGCCCAGCGCGAACTCGCCGGCGCCGGCCTGGCGGCAGGGCTTGCTGCCGGACTGGCTGTAGATGCCGATGTTCTGGTGCAGCGCGTCCATGTACTTCCACGCTTTTTCTTCACCCATCATCTGGATCCAGCCCGACACCATCAGGTAGCCCGTGCCCGAGGCGGCCGGGTTGGGCATGGTGATCTGGCCCTTGTAGACCGGGTTGGTCAGGTCGGCCCAGCTGGTGGGCTTGGGCAGGTTCTTCTTCTGCGCTTCGGCGGTGTTGAAGCAGATGGCCGAGGACCACACGTCCATGCCGACCCACTTGGGCGGGTTGGCCGGATCGCGCATGTTGGACTTGACGGCGTCCAGGCCCTTGGGCGCGTAGGGCTGGAGCATGCCTTCCTTGTCGAGCAGCATCAGCGAGGTGGCGGCCAGGCCCCAGACCACGTCGGCCTGCGGGTTGGCCTTTTCGGCGAGCAGCTTGGCGGTGACGATGCCGGTGGAGTCGCGCACGAACTTCAGCTCGATGCTCGGGTTCTCCTTTTCGAAGGCGGCCTTGTAGGCCTGGACCTGGTCAGCCTCGAGCGCGGTGTAGACCAGCAGCTCGGTACGGCCCTGGGCCGAGGCGGCGAAGGCCAGCGAGAGCAGAGCGGCCGGCACGGCGGCCCAGCGGATGGAACGATGCAGCATGGGGGAGGTTCCTCGGGAGAAAGAAGTGGAGAAGTGGAGAACGGGAGACAAGAAGGGAGGCCGGGCGGAACCGCGAACGGGCAAGCGAAAGTACGCAAATTCCACCGGGCAACGAATGGGGGCGATGCTGGCAGCGGCATGTGACAGCGATTTGTCAGATGCCTCAAAAAAACCCAAATCCCCAAAATCACGCTGAAATTGGCGACTCCGAGCGGCCCTGCAACGGCTTCGTCATCCGCATGTCACGGTGGCGCGGCAGACTCGCGGACTTATTGCCCTGTGTTTTCGCGTCGCCCGCTGCGCTCCACTCCCATGACACTCGACCTCGCCGAGATCGCCCGCCTGTTCGCCGAACGCGGCGGAATCGCGTACGCGGGCGAGCCTGTGTCGCAGCTGGAGCATGCGCTGCAGTGCGCCTGGCTCGCCGAGCAGGCCGGCGCGAGCGATTCGCTGGTCACGGCCGCGCTGCTTCACGACCTGGGCCACCTGCTGATCGCCGAGCACCAGACGCTTTCGCACTCTCCCACCCAGCTAGGCATCGACGACCGGCACCAGTACATCGCCCTGCCCCTGCTTCGCGGCGCCTTCGACGTCGAGGTGCGCGAGCCGATCCGGCTGCACGTGGACGCCAAGCGCTACCTCTGCGCCACCCAACCCGACTATTTCTCCAGGCTTTCTCCCGATTCCGTGCGCAGCCTTGCCCTGCAGGGCGGCGTGATGGACGCCGAAGCCGCCCAGCGCTTCGCCACCCATCAGTGGGCCGGTGACGCGGTTCGGCTGCGGCAATGGGACGAGGAAGCGAAGGTCGAGGGCCTGCAGACACCACCGCTGGCCCATTTCCTGACGACGGCCGCACGCGTGCTTTTGCGCTGACGAACTCTTTTCGAGGGCCGAAGCCGGTTTCAGGCCGGTTTAAGAAACATTTGTCTACGATGGTCTCCTCACCATGACCGGCGCGCGAGCGCCTGCGAGGAAACCGAATGTCTCTATCAGTCACAGCTCGCGCTGGCTCGTTCATCCAGGTGCTGCGCCGTGTTTTCAGGCTTGCGGCGCCTTATTTCCAGTCTGAGGAGAAATGGCGGGCGCGAAGTATGTTTGCCGCCATCGTGGCACTCAACCTGGCCTATGTGTATGCGCTGGTGCTTTTCAATCAGTGGTATGGCCGCTTCTACGACGGCCTCCAGAACAAGGATGTGACGGTGTTCTGGCGCGAGATCCGCGTGTTTCTCGTGCTGGCCTTCTTCAACATCGCGCTGCAGGTGCTCAAGTTCTACGTGACGCAGCTGCTGCAGCTGCGCTGGCGCGCATGGATCACGCGCAACTATCTCGGTCGCTGGATGGCGAACCGCACCTTCTACGAGATGGAACTGGCACGCTACGCCGGCAAGGAAGGCACGACGCCCGACAACCCCGACCAGCGCATCCAGGAGGACATGCAGCTGTTCACCAGCGCCACGATGACCCTGTCGATGGGCCTGCTGAACGCCGTGGTCACGCTGGTGAGCTTCGTCGGCATTCTCTGGGGCCTCTCGGGAACCACCGAGTTCTCGCTCAGCGGCACCACCTACCAGGTCGCGGGCGCGATGGTCTGGCTCGCGCTGGCCTACTGCGTGGTCGGCACCATCATCACCCACTACATCGGTCGGCCGCTGATCGGGCTGAACTTCCGCCAGCAGCGCTTCGAGGCCGACTTCCGCCACCACCTCGTGCGCGTGCGCGAGTACAGCGAGGCCATTGCTCTCGACCGCGGCGAGAAGGTGGAGCACGGCCAGCTTGACCTGCGCTTCGGCGCCGTGCTTCGCAACTACCTGCAGCTCATCAAGCAGCAGAAGAATCTCGTGACCTTCACCGCCTTCTTCGGCCAGGCTGCGGTGATCTTTCCCTTCGTGGTCGCGGCGCCGCGCTTCTTCAGCGGCGCGATCCAGCTCGGCCAGCTGATGCAGATTTCGTCCGCCTTCGGCAAGGTGCAGGATTCGCTGAGCTGGTTCGTCGACAACTACGACAGCGTGGCCGTATGGCGCGCAACCACCGACCGTCTCACGAGCTTCGACGATGCGATCCGGGCCCGCGCCGCGCAGGAACACCCCCTGGAGCGCAGCGAAGCTCCCGAACTTCAAACCGACGGACTCTCGCTCAGCCTACCGAACGGCACGCCGCTGCTCGTGAACGCGGCGCTCTCGGCGAAGGCCGGCGACAGCGTCCTCGTGCAAGGGCCGTCCGGCAGCGGCAAGTCGACCCTGTTCCGCGCTTTCGCCGGCATCTGGCCGTTCGCGCGGGGACGCGTGCAGGTGCCGTCCGATGCGATGTTCGTGCCCCAGCGACCCTACATGCCCGACGGGCCCCTGCGCGTTGCGCTGGCCTATCCGGACGACGCAGCCAGGTACAGCGACGCGCAACTGCGCGAGGCGCTGCGCGATGCGCTGCTGCCCCAATTCGCAGATCGACTGGACGACAGCGACGCCTGGAGCCAGAAGCTCTCCGGCGGCGAACAGCAGCGGCTGGCCATCGCGCGCGTGCTGCTGAAGAAGCCACGCTGGGTCTTCGCCGACGAGATCAGCAGCGCGCTCGACGCGCCGGCGGAGCGCACGCTCTACCAACGGCTGTCCGAGATGGTGCGCGCGAGCGGTGGCGCGATGGTGTCCGTGGCCCATCGTGCTGCCGTGGGCGAGTTCCACAGCCAGCGTTGGACGCTGGTACCCGAGGCAGACGGAGCGGCCGCCCGCTATCGCGTGGAGGTCGTGCCCTCGTCGGCCGGCACGGCAGCGGCCACGTAGCGCTCCCAGCCCTTCCTGCGCAGCTCGCAGGCGGGGCATTCGCCGCAGCCGTAGCCCCAGTCCTGGCGGTGCACGCGACCGCCCAGGTAGCAGGTGTGCGTCTCCTCGACGATCAGGTCGACCAGCGGCCTGCCGCCCAGGCGGTGCGCCAGTTGCCATGTCTCGGCCTTGTCGATCCACATGAGCGGCGTCTCGATGACCAGGCGGCGCTCCAGCCCGAGTGAGAGCGCGAGCTGCATCGCCTTCATGGTGTCGTCGCGGCAGTCGGGGTAGCCCGAGAAGTCGGTCTCGCAGACACCGGTGACGATCACCTGCAGCCCGCGCCGGTAGGCCAGCGCGCCGGCGAGCGTGAGAAAAAGCAGGTTGCGCCCGGGCACGAAGGTGTTGGGCAGGCCATCGGCCTGCATGGCGAAGGCGACTTCTTCCGTGAGCGAGGAGCCGCCCAGCTGCGCCAGGGCCGCGAGCGTGAGCACGTGGTCTTCGCCCAGGCGCGGCGCCCAGTCGGGAAAGCGCTCGCGCATCTTCGCGAGGATGGTGCCGCGCACGTCGAGCTCGACGCGGTGGCGCTGCCCGTAGTCGAAGCCCAGGGTTTCGACGCGCTCGTACTTCGAGAGCGCATCGGCGAGGCAGGTGGTCGAATCCTGGCCGCCGGAGAACAGGACGAGGGCGGTGGTGTGCAGGGGCATATCCGTCGGCGGCGGTGCGTGCCGCCGCAATCCAAAGACGCGATTTTCCGTCAGCTTCGCGCAACTGCCGGAATTCACCGCATCGGCCAGACGATGCGCATGAAACGCCGAAGACAGCCTCGGCATTTATTTCCGAGCGATCGGCGAACTTTCATTCGGCTTTCAACTCGTCACGGCCGGGTCATCTGACGTCTTTAGATTTCATCGCCAGAAATGGCGCACGCCCGGTGCGCCGGTCCAACAACCAACCGAGGGAATCATGACCCAACGCCTCATCGCCCCAGCACTGCTGGGCGTCTCTCTCCTGCTGTCCGCCTGCGGCGGCAGCAGCAACAACAACGGCATCGTGCTGCCGTTCATCCCACCGTCGAACACCACGCCGCCTCCGCCCGCGGCGCAGGCGCCGAAGAACGTCCTGTTCTTCCTGGGCGACGGCATGGGCATCACCACCATGACCGCCGCGCGCATCTACAAGGTCGGCGAAGACGGCGACCTCACGATGGACACGCTGCCCGAAACGGCCTTCGTCCACACCTATTCGAACGACGCCCAGGTCACCGACAGCGCTCCTTCGATGTCGGCCTACATGACCGGCGTGAAGATGAACAACGAAGTCATCTCGATGAGCGCCGAGACCAAGGCCACCGACGCCTCGGGCAAGGCCTACCACGTCAACTTCGACAGCACCTGCCCCTCGGGCAACGGCCAGGCCGTCGAAACGCTGCTCGAGCAGAGCAAGGCCAAGGGCTACGCCACCGGCGTGGTCACGACCACCCGCATCACGCACGCCACGCCCGCCGCCACGTACTCGCACGTGTGCCACCGCGACGCCGAGAACACCATTGCCGCCGCGCTGGTGCCGGGCGGCGCCGGCTACAACGGCAAGCTGGGCGACGGCGTCGACGTGTTCTTCGGCGGCGGCACCGACTACTTCACCGCCAAGGAAGACGGCGGCAAGCGCAACGACAAGCGCAACCTCATCGCCGAACTGAAGGCCGCGAAGTACAGCTTCGCCGCGAACAAGAGCGAGTTCGACAAACTGCCGGCCGACGGCGCCACCAAGATCGCCGGCCTCTTCACCAAGAGCCACATGGCGTACGACCTCGACCGCGACGCCACGAAGGAACCGAGCCTGGCCGAGATGACCGGCAAGGCCATCGACGCGCTGGCCGCGCGCAAGAAGGGCTTCTTCCTGATGGTGGAAGGCGGACGCATCGACCATGCGCTGCACGCCACCAACGCACGCCGCGCCCTGCAGGACACCGGCGCCTTCGACGACGCCATCAAGCTCGCGCTCGACAAAATGCAGGCCGTCGACCCCGGCCTGAAGAACACGCTGGTAGTCGTCACGGCCGACCACGACCACACGCTGCAGCTCAACGGCTACGCCGCGCGCACCGGCAAGACCGAGGCAGGCAAGCCCGGCGTGCTGGGCCTCGTGAAGGACTACGTCGACACCAGCAAGACCAGCAAGGACGTCGACGGCAACCCCTACACCATCATCGGCTTCGGCAACGGCCCGCGCCGCCTCGCCACGCGCGGCCCGATCTCCGACGCCGAGCTGGAAAGCAAGGACTACAGGCAGGAAGCCGTGGTGCCGATGGATGCGGCCAGCGATTCCGAAACCCATGGCGGCGCCGACGTGTTCCTCGGCGCGCAGGGCCTGGGCGCCGACAACTTCGCCGGCGTGATCACCAACACCGACGTGTTCGGCCTCATCAAGAAGGCGGTCGGCCTGTGAAAGGCAGCGAACGCTCATCGACGAACACAACCATGAACACGACGACCATGAACCGCATCACCCGCAACACCCGCCTGGCCGCCGCCCTCGTCTGCGCCGCCGCCGGCACCCTGGCCGGCACCGCGCACGCCGCCGGCGAAGCCAGGAACGTCATCTTCTTCCTCGGCGACGGCATGGGCCCCGTCACCGTGACCGCCGCGCGCATCTACAAGGGCGAGAAGCAACTGGCTGCACAGCCCGGCTCGCTGGTGAGTCCCGAGCGCGCCAACCTCGTCATGCAGTCGCTGCCCTACGCCGCGCGCGTGAAGACCTTCTCGCTCGACGGCCAGACCACCGACAGCGCGCCCTCGATGGCCGCCTACATGACCGGCGTGAAGATGCGCAACGAAGTCATCTCGATGTCCAGCGACACCACCGCCGTCGACGGCACCGGCAAGCAGTACATCAGCGGCGAGGACACCACCTGCCCGCCCACCAACGGCAAGGCCGTGGACACGCTGCTCGAACTCGCCAAGGCCAAGGGCCGCTCGGTGGGCGCGGTGTCGACCACGCGCGTGGGCCACGCCACGCCGGCCACCACCTACTCGCACATCTGCAACCGCAACGGCTACAACACCATCGCCGAGCAGAGCGTGCCGGGCCACGCCAACTACAACCCGAAGCTGCTCGACGGCGTCGACGTGCTGATGGGTGGCGGCCAGCGCAACTACCTGCCGGTGGCGACCAACCCCGGCAGCAAGCGCACCGACGGCGTCGACCTGGTGGCCGCGATGAAGGCCAAGGGCTACACCTACGTCGACACCGGCACCAAGCTCAAGGCCGTCGACACGGCCGCCACCGGCAAGCTGCTGGGCCTGTTCTCCCAGAGCGAGATGGCCTACGAGCTCGACCGCGTGAAGCAGAGCCTCGACCAGCCCAGCCTGTCGGAGATGACCGAGAAGGCGCTCGGCGTGCTCAGCAAGAACGACAAGGGCTTCTTCCTGATGGTGGAAGGCGGCCGCATCGACCATGCGCTGCATGGCACCAACGCCAAGCGCGCGCTCGAAGACACGCTGGCCTTCGACACCGCCATCCAGACCGCGCTCGACTTCATGAACAAGAAGGACCCGGGCCTGAAGAACACGCTGGTGGTGGTCACGGCCGACCATGACCACGCGATCGCCTTCAACGGCTATCCGAAGATCGGCAACCCGATCCTGGGCAAGGTCAACAGCTACGCCGATGGCAAGCTCGCGAAGGCCGCCGACGGCAACCCGTACACCACGCTGGTGTTCGGCAACGGTGGCCGGCCCAACGCGACGGGCTCCAGCCAGGTCAACCCCGAAGATGGCAACAAGCCGTGGATCGCTCCGGCGCGCGCGGCCTCGCGCGACGACCAGACCGCGATGGACACGACGGACGACAACTTCCTGCAGGAAGTCGGCATCAACCTCGGCACGCCCGGCGCCGAAACCCACGGCGGCGGCGACGTGATGCTGTTCGCGGGCGGTGCGGGCTCGAAGATCTTCAAGGGCACCGTGGAGAACATCAAGGTGTTCAACAAGGTCAAGGAAGCGGCGGGCCTGTGAGCGCATCCGTGGCACTGAAAACGCTGCTGGCGGCAGCGGCCCTCGCGGCACTTCCACTGGCGGCCGGCGCCGCCGGCGATGCCGAGGCGCCCGACCAGAACCTGCGCATCCTGCACCATGTGATGTCGATCGGAAAGGACGGCGTGCAGCGCGAGAGCCGCTACGCCGACCTGATGTTCCGCCGCGCCGGCACGGTGTGGATCGAGCGCGAGCTGCCGCCCGCGCTTCGCGCCGACCACGACCACGAGGCCAGCGAAGCCAAGGTGCACATCGGCCACTCGCACGCCGACAACACGGCCGCGCCGCTGTGGCTGAGCCGCGATCCGGCCGGCAAGGTGCTGGTGAACATGGTGCTGCGCCAGCAGCGCAAGCTGATCGAGGTCGACAAGGCCAACTACGGCAACGTGGGCTACGGCGGCTCGTGGGCGAATGCCTACTGGCTCGTCGACCCCGCCAGCCTGCCGCGCATGAAGTCGCTGGGCGCGGCCGGCAAGGGTGTTCAGCGCTACGAGTTGCAGCAGGGCGAGAGCACGCTGCGCATCGAGTGGGACACGGTCGGCCGCTACGCGCGCAGGATCGAGCAGCGCAACGGGCACGGCACCTCGCTCAACGTGATGACGGCCTCGTCCATCCCGGCGCCGAAGACGCTGCCGTGGAAGACCGCCGATTCCTACGAACGCGGCGAATATTCCGACCTGCTGGATTGACCGGCTTCCCCACTGCTCCACGCAAAGAGGCCTACGGGCCTCTTTTCTTTTGGGCTAGAGGAAGCGCTCCAGCAGCTTGCGCGAGGCCCGGTCCAGCGTCTTCACATCCGGAATGCGGAACTGCACGCCGTGCGCACTTGCGATCAGCAATGCGCCGCCTTCGAGCCGGCGGATGTCCTCCTCGGCCTTTAGCACGAAGCTGGTCTCGCCGCGGTCGGTGCTGATGGTCCAGGTGCTGGGAACGCCGAAGCTCGACACGCCGTGCAGCTTCAGCAGCGTGGGCGCGAAGTCGCGCACCGCGAGGTCTTCCTCGAGCAGCGCCTTGGCCTGCGCCGGCAACTGCTCGACGCTGTCGATCCAGACCAGCTCGCGCCCTTCGCTGCCGACCAGCGAGATGCCGTGGCCGGGCGCGCTCAGCGGAAAGGCCCGCACGGGCACGATGCCGACGTGGCGCTCGCCCTGGGCGTCGGTCAGCACGAGGCGGCCGAAGGCATCGCGTTCGAGTTCGAAAGATGGCGTGTTGTGGTCGGTCATGCGTCCCCCGCCGGATGAGCCGCGTGGCTGATAGCCAGCGGCGCCTGCGCGCTGGCGCGTTCGTCGGCAGCGCCTTCGCTCGCGTCATCGTCGCCCTGGCGCAGCTGCGCCTGGTAGAGCCGCCAGTAGGCGCCCTGCTTCGCCATCAGGGCGTCGTGCGGGCCGACCTCGACGACCTCGCCGCGGTCCATGACCACGAGGCGGTCTGCCTTGCGCAGCGTCGACAGGCGGTGCGCGATGGCGATGGTGGTGCGGCCCTGCACGAGGTTGTCGAGCGCCTTCTGGATTTCCTTCTCGGTCTCGGTGTCCACGGCCGAGGTGGCCTCGTCGAGGATCAGGATGCGCGGGTCGATCAACAGCGCGCGCGCGATGCTGATGCGCTGGCGCTCGCCGCCCGACAGACCCTGCCCGCGCTCGCCCACCAGCGAGTCGTAGCCGTGCGGCAGGCGCAGGATGAAGTCGTGCGCATGCGCGGCGCGCGCGGCGGCCACGATTTCCTCGCGCGTGGCGTCGGGCTTGCCGTAGGCGATGTTCTGCGCGATGGTGCCGAAGAACAGGAACGGCTCCTGCAACACCAGCCCCACGTGCCGGCGGTAGTCGGCCACGGCGAAGCGGCGGATGTCGGTGCCGTCGACCTTGATGGCGCCGTCGGTCACGTCGTAGAAGCGGCAGATCAGGTTGACCAGCGTGCTCTTGCCCGAGCCGCTGTGCCCCACGAGGCCGATCATCTCGCCGGGCTCGATGGTCAGGTCGAGGTCGTGGATGACCGCGCGCGAGCCGTAGCGGAAGCCCAGTCCGCTCATGTCGATGCGGCCCTGCACCCGCTCCACCTTCACCGGGTTGGCCGGCTCGGGCACGTTGCTCACGTGGTCGAGGATGTCGAAGATGCGCTTGGCGCCCGCCGCGGCCTTCTGCGTGACCGAGACGATGCGGCTCATGGAGTCGAGCCGGGTATAGAAGCGCCCGATGTACGCGATGAAGGCGGTGAGCACACCCACCGTGATGCTTCCGCGCGCCACCTGCCAGATGCCGAAGGCCCAGACCACGAGCAGGCCGATTTCGGTGAGCAGCGACACGGTCGGCGTGAACAGCGACCAGGTGCGGTTGAGCTTGTCGTTGACCTGCAGGTTGTAGGCGTTGGCGACGCGGAAGCGCTCGGCCTCGCGGCGCTCCTGCGCGAAGGCCTTCACCACGCGGATGCCGGGAATGGTGTCGGCCAGCACGTTGGTCACTTCGGACCAGACGCGGTCGATCTTCTCGAAGCCGGTGCGCAGGCGGTCGCGCACGACGTGGATCATCCAGGCGATGAAGGGCAGCGGCACCAGCGTGACCACCGCCAGCAGCGGGTTGATGGAGATCAGGATGACCGCGGTCATCACGATCATCAGCACGTCGTTGGCGAAATCGAGCGCGTGCAGCGACAGGAAGACGTTGATGCGGTCGGTCTCGGAGCCGATGCGCGCCATCAGGTCGCCGGTGCGCTTGCCGCCGAAATAGTCGAGTGGCAGGGTCAGCAGGTGCTCGTAGGTGGTGGTGCGCAGGTCGGCGCCGATGCGCTCGGACACCAGCGCCAGCAGGTAGGTGCGCGCCCAGCCCAGCCCCCAGCCGACCAGCGCCGCGATCAGCAGGCCGCCCAGGTACAGGCCCACGCGCATGGTGTCGATCTTCTGGCCGTTCTGGAACGGGATCAGGATGTCGTCCATCAGCGGGATGGTCAGGTACGGCGGAACCAGCGTGGCAGCGGTGGAGAACAGGGTCAGCAGAAACCCTGCGATCAGCTGCTTGCGGTAGGGTTTGGCGAAGCGGCCGAGGCGCAGCAGCACCCAGGTGGAAGGCGGGGTCTGGAGTTCGGCGTCGGCGGAATCGTCGCCGTCGGCCGTCTCGACGGCCTCGGGTGTCTCCTTGGCGACACCCGACATGCGCTGGCCGAACAGTTTCAGAAGCCGCAGCGCCGCGACCTGCCCGGCCAGGGTGTAGCGCCAGCGCGCCAGCCGGCCCGAGGGCCCCGTCAGATCGAGGGTTCCGACGCCCGCGTGGTCGGAAACGCGCAATTCCAGGGCCGTGTCGGTTAGCGGCCACTCACGCCAAGTGCCATCGGGATCGAGCGAAATCAGCTTCCGGTCAGTCAGGGCGACTAGGCCGGAGGCGAAGCGAAGTTGGTCGTCGAGGTCAACCGTCAGTGTTACCAGAACGTTTTCCGCGACTGCGAGGCGGTTTTTCAGTGCTTGTGCTGATGCCGCTTCTGTTTCGCCCTCCCGGGTGCCGACTGGATCGTGATGTTGCATTGTGTTTCTTTGACTCTTGCCCGTCGCGGGCCGCATGGACCGCGTCATGGCGCCCCAGGTCGGGCGCCGATTCTGACCGATAGCCATGGGCGCGCTTGAAGGCGCCGTGGTGCTCGGCCAAAGCACATCGAACGTTTGCATGACCCGTTTCGACGACATCCGCCTGCTGCGCATCAATTATTTGCGCGGCCCCAACCTCTGGACCTACCGTCCGGTCCTCGAAGTCTGGCTCGACCTGGGCCAGCTCGAAGACTACCCCTCCAACAAGATCGACGGCTTCACCGACCGCCTGACCACCCTGCTGCCGGCGCTCATCGAGCACCACTGCGGCGTCGGCGAGCGCGGCGGCTTCATCCAGCGGCTGACCGAAGGCACCTGGTCGGGGCACGTGCTGGAACACGTCGTCATCGAACTGCTGAACCTGGCGGGCATGCCGACCGGCTTCGGCCAGACCCGCAGCACCTCGGAACACGGCGTCTACCGCATGGTGTTCCGCGCGCGTGACGAGCAGGTCGCCCGCGTGGCGCTGGCCGAGGGCCACCGCCTGCTGATGGCGGCCATCAACAACGACCCGTTCACCGCCGCCGACGTGCAGAAGGCGGTCGATGCGGTCAAGGCCAAGGTGGAGGACTGCTACCTCGGCCCGAGCACCGCCGCCATCGTGGCAGCGGCCACCGACCGCGGCATTCCCCACATGCGACTGAACAGCGGCAACCTCGTGCAGCTGGGCTACGGCGCCAACCAGCAGCGCATCTGGACCGCCGAGACCGACTACACCAGCGCCATCGGCGAATCGATCGCCAGCGACAAGGAGCTGACCAAGTCCCTGCTCGCGAGCTGCGGCGTGCCCGTGCCCGAAGGCCAGGTGGTCGCCGATGCCGAAGAGGCCTGGGAAGCCGCCGAGGACATCGGCCTGCCCGTGGTCGTGAAGCCTTCCGACGCGAATCATGGCCGCGGCGTGTCGCTCGAACTGACGACGCGCGAGGAAGTCATGGCCGCCTTCGCGGTCGCCGAGCCCGAGGGCAGCGACGTGATGGTCGAGCGCTTCATCCGCGGCCACGAGCACCGCCTGCTGGTGGTGGGCGGCGAGGTGGTGGCGGCCGCTCGCGGCGAGATCATCACCGTGACCGGCGACGGCAAGGCCAGCGTGCGCGAACTCATCGACAAGCAGCTCAACAGCGACCCGCGCCGCGGCGCCGAGGAAGAGTTCCCGCTCGACGTGATCCTGATCGACACCGACGCCAAGCTGCAGCTCGAACTCAAGCGCCAGGACCTCAGCGCCGACGCCGTTCCCGCCGCCGGCCGCGTGGTCACGATCCAGCGCAACGGCAACATGGCCAACGACTGCACCGACCTGGTCCATCCCGAAGTGGCACACGCCGCCGTGCTGGCCGCGCGCGTGGTGGGCCTGGACATCGCCGGCATCGACCTCGTGGCGCAGGACATTTCCAAACCGCTCGGCCCGCAGGGCGGCGCGATCGTCGAAGTCAACGCCGGCCCCGGCCTGCTGATGCACCTGAAGCCGGCCGTCGGCTCGCCGCGCCCGGTGGGCCGCGCGATCTGCGACCACCTGTTCCCCAACGACGCGCCCGGGCGCATTCCCGTGGTCGGCGTGGCCGGCTCGCGCGACACCGCCGTGCTGGCGCGCCTGGTGGCCTGGCTCATCAACCTGGGCGGCCGCCACACCGGCCTGGCCTGCCGCGACGGCCTGTTCCTCGAGCGCCGCCGCGTCGACGCGCGCGACAGCGCCAACTGGGAAGCCGGCCACCGCCTGCTGGTGAACCGCGCCGTGCAGGCCGTGGTGATCGAAAACGGCGCCGAGACCATCCTGCGCGACGGTCTCCCGTACGACCGCTGCGAAGTCGGCATCGTCACCGACCTCGACGGCTGCGAAGCGCTGGCCGACTACGACATCACCGAGAGCGACCAGATGGTCAAGGTGCTGCGCACGCAGGTCGACGTGGTGCTGCCCGAGGGCACAGCCGTGCTGAACGCCGCCGATGCGCGCGTGGCCGGCCTCGCGCCGCTGTGCGACGGCGCCGTCATCCTGTACTCGGCCGACGCGCAGGCCCCCGCGCTCGCCACACACCAGAGCGCCGGCGGCAAGGCCGTGCTCGTGCGGCAAGACCGCGTGGTGCTGGCCAACGGCACCAGCGAATCGTTCCTGCCGGGCCTCGGCCGCCTGACCGTGTGGCGCGCCACCCATGCCGGCGTGAGCCTCGAAAGCCTGCTGGCCGCCGTGGCCGCGGCCTGGGCCATGGGCATTCCGCTCAACCTGATCGGCGCCGGCGTCGAAGCCTTCGAGGCCGACCTGCAGGCCGCGCTGGCCTCGCTGCAGCTCTCGCAGACCCAACCTCTCCAACCCCAATTCGTCTGAGGCATCCTCGCCTCGCCAGATAGACAGCAGCAGCTCTCGCAGCCCCATGAAAGTCACCCGCACCCGAGCCCTTCGCGGGCCCAATCTCTGGAGCCGCCATACCGCCATCGAGGCGGTCGTGGCCTGCCAGGGCGACGAGAACGCCATCAGCAAGCTGAGCGGTTTCGAAGACCGCCTGCGCGCACGCTTCCCGACCATCGGCGAACTGCACCCGATGGTGCTGGGCCAGCCGCTGGCGCTGGCCCACGTGCTGGAAAACGCCGCCGTCGCGCTGCAGGCCCAGGCAGGCTGCGCGGTCAACTTCGGCCACACCTCTCCCACCGTGGAAGAAGGCGTCTACCAGGTCGTGTTCCAGTACACCGAGGAGGCCGTGGGCCGCCGCGCCGCCGAGCTGGCCGAGGAGCTGATCGTCGCCGCCCAGAACGACACGCCCTTCGACGCCGAAGCCGCCATCGCCGAGCTGCGCGACCTCGACGAGTCGGAGCGCCTGGGCCCGAGCACCGGTTCCATCGTCGATGCGGCCGTGGCGCGCGGCATCCCGTTCCGCCGCCTCACGCGCGGCAGCCTGGTGCAGTTCGGCTGGGGTTCGAAGCAGCGCCGCATCCAGGCCGCCGAGGTCGACAGCACCAGCGGCGTGGCCGAATCGATCGCGCAGGACAAGGAGCTGACCAAGCAATTGCTCAACGCCGCCGGCGTGCCGGTGCCGCTGGGCCGCCCCGTGAGCAGCGCCGAAGACGGCTGGGCCGCCGCCAACGAGATCGGCCTGCCGGTCGTGGTGAAGCCGCAGGACGGCAACCAGGGCAAGGGCGTCACGGTCAACATCAACTCGCGCGAGGAGCTGTTCGCGGCCTACGAATCGGCCGCGGTCTACGGCGAGGTGATGGTCGAGAAGTTCCTGCCCGGCTTCGACTTCCGCCTGCTGGTGGTGGGCGACCGCCTCGTGGCCGCCGCGCGCCGCGATCCGCCGCAGGTGATCGGCGACGGCAGCTCCACCGTGCGCCAGCTGGTCGACACCGTCAACCTCGACCCGCGCCGCGGCGAGGGCCATGCCACTTCGCTCACCAAGATCCGCCTGGACGACATCGCCATCGGCCGGCTCGAATCGCAGGGCCTCACGCCCGACAGCGTGCCCGCGCGCGGCCAGCGCGTGGTGCTGCGCAACAACGCCAACCTGTCCACCGGCGGCACCGCCACCGACGTGACCGACACCGTGCACCCCGAAGTCGCGGCGCGCGCCGTCGACGCGGCGCAGATGGTCGGCCTGCACATCTGCGGCGTCGACATGGTCTGCGAGAACGTGCTGCGCCCGCTCGAGGAACAGCACGGCGGCGTGGTGGAAGTGAATGCCGCGCCCGGCCTGCGCATGCACATCTCGCCTTCGTTCGGCCGCGGCCGCGCGGTCGGCGAGGCGGTCATGGACACGCTCTTCGCCCACGGCGACGACGGCCGCATTCCCGTGGTGGCCGTCACCGGCACCAACGGCAAGACCACCACCGCGCGCCTGATCAACCACCTGCTCGCATCGAGCGGCCTGCGCACAGGCATGACCAACACCGACGGCGTGTACGTCGACGGCCGCCAGACCGACAGCGGCGACTGCAGCGGCCCCAAGAGCGCGCGCAACGTGCTGATGCACCCCGACGTCGACGCGGCCGTGTTCGAGGTGGCGCGCGGCGGCATCCTGCGCGAGGGCCTGGGCTTCGACCGCTGCCAGGTGGCGGTGGTCACCAACATCGGCAGCGGCGACCACCTGGGCCTGAACTACATCACCACCGTGGAAGATCTCGCGGTGCTCAAGCGCGTGATCGTGCGCAACGTGGCGCCCGACGGCTACGCGGTGCTCAACGCGGCCGACGCGAACGTCGCCGCCATGGCCGCGGGCTGCCCCGGCCACGTGATCTTCTTCACCGCCGACCGCATGCACCCGGTGATGGCCACGCACCGCGCGCAGGGCAAGCGCACCGTGTACGTCGACCAGGACACGCTGGTGGCCGCCGAAGGCTCGTGGCGCGAGCGCATCGCGCTGCGCGACGTGCCCATCACGCGCGGCGGCAGCATCGGCTTCCAGGTCGACAACGTGATGGCCGCCGTGGCCGCCGCGTGGGGCGTGGGCCTCGATTGGGACACCATCCGCAGCGGCCTCGCGAGCTTCATGAACGACGCGGCCGGCGTGCCCGGGCGATTCAACGTCATGGACTACCGCGGCGCGACCGTGATCGCCGACTACGGCCACAACACCGACGCCATGCGCGCGCTGGTGTCGGCCGTGGACACCATGCCGGCGAAGAAACGCTCGGTGGTCATCAGCGGCGCGGGCGACCGGCGCGACTCCGACATCCGCGACCAGACGGCCATCCTCGGCGAGGCCTTCGACGACGTGATCCTCTACCAGGACGCGGCCCAGCGCGGCCGTGCCGACGGCGAAGTCATGGCGCTGCTGCGCCAGGGCCTGCAGGGCGCGGCCCGCACGCGCTACGTCGACGAGATCCGCGGCGAGTTCGTGGCCATCGACGCCGCACTGGCGCGCCTGCAGCCGGGCGATCTCTCGCTGATCCTCGTCGACCAGGTCGAGGAAGCGCTCGCTCACCTGGCCCAGCGCATCGCCGCCGGCTGAAGCCGGCCTTGCCGGACACGTCCCACACGCAGGGGCGAGTCCGGCCCGTTCGGCGGCGTGCGGCTGTCCCACAGCCACCGCCCGCCCCCGACAGCACACTGAGGCTCCGGTCACGCACCCTCCTGGAGGGGCGTGCATTCACAGGAGCCCTCATGAGAACAAGCCTTCGTTCCATTCTTTCCGCCACGGCACTCTTCGCCGCCAGTGGCTTCATCGCCTTGGGCGCGCAGACTGCCAGCGCACAGGCCACAGGCAGCGCAGGCAGCGACGCCCGCATGCAGAAGGAGCGCGCAGCCTGCGACGGCGTGCAGCAGGACCGCGCAGCCTGCCTGCGCGAAGCCGGCGCCGCGCGCCAGGAAGCCGGGCGCGGCGGACTCACCAGCCCCAGCCCCGCGCGGGAACAGGTCAATTCGCTCGCGCGCTGCAGCGAACTGCCCGCCGCCGAGCAGCCCGACTGCGAAGCCCGCATCAAGGGCGGCCCGCGCACCACCACAGAAGGCAGCGTGATGGGCGGCGGCGTGATCCGCGAGACCGTGACGCCGCTTCCGCCTCAACCTGCGCCGGCGCGTTGATACGTAGATACAAGCGGCAGGGTCGGTGCATGAACCCGGGCCGCTGCGCACAGTCCAACTTCTCCCTGGTCATCCAGCTCACCTCAAGGAGTCATACATGAAAAGCAACAAGCGTTCGATGCTCTTCACCGTGCTCGCCGTCGGGGCGCTGACAGTCTCAGCCGCCGCCTCGGCCGCCCCGCCCAAGCGCGGCGACAGCACCTATCAGCAGGAACTCGCCGTCTGCGGCCACAACCAGCAGGACCGCGCCGCCTGCATCCGCGAAGCCGGCGCCGCACGCCAGGCCGCTGCACAAGGCGGCCTGACCAGCGCGCCCGACTACCGCGCCAATGCGCTCGCGCGCTGCGGCCTGCAGCAGCCCGCCGACCGCGCCGCCTGCGAGGCGCGCGTGCTCGGCAGCATGGGCAACACCACGGCCAGCGTGGACGGCAGCGTGATGGGCGGCGGCGTGATCCGCGAGTCGGTCACCACCACCGTGGTGCCGCTGCCGGCGCCAGCGCCCGTGATGGAGCCGCAGCCGATGCCCATGCCCCGGCCGATGCCGGCTCCCATGCGCTGATCGGCTAGCAGGCTTCAGCACGCAGGGGCATCGCCATTTCCGCGGGGATGGCGATGCCCTTACTGTCATATCTCTGTCATAAAAGCCCGCAGGCTGCTAGCTATAGTTCCCGGTCCCTGCCTACCGAGGAACCCTTTTTCATGAATGCCATCAAGGTCGCTCGCCGATTCATCGAAACGGACCCGGCCAACGAATCGGCCAAGATCCTGGCCCAGCTCGTGCTGGCCCTCGAGTCCGAACGCAGCTTCGAACTCATCACCCTCTACGAACTCGATTACAAGAGCTTCCAGCTCGCCATGGACATCCTGAAGGAGTGGCGCCTGGACCGCTACTACGCCAGCAAGTCCAAGCTGTTCGACCTGTCGCTGCAGGTCAGCGAACTCGAAGAAAACGCAAAGGGCGCGAAAGACGCGAACCCCAGCGAAGCCAAGGCCTGAGCGGCCTCAGCTATCTGTCTCTGTTCAGCGCGGCGGTGCCGTCGCGCTGTCCTTCCCTCTCTTTTTTCTCCGCTACTTCCCCCAGCGCAGCACCAGCGGATCGAGCCGCTTGGCGGTTTCGATCAGGCCCGCGCGCGTGTCGGGGTGCATCGCCGGCAAGGGGTGCCGCGGTGCCTCGCAGGCGATCACGCCGCCCTCCTTCATTAGCGACTTGCAGGCCAGCAGACCCGCCTGGCGGTTCTCGTAGTTGATGAGCGGCAGCCACTGCTGATAAAGCGCAAAGGCCTTGTCGCGGTCGCCCGAGCGGTGCGCCTCGATGATCGGGCGGATGCCGTCCGGATAACCGCCTCCCGTCATCGACCCGGTGGCGCCGGCATCGAGGTCGGGCATCAGCGTGATGGCTTCCTCGCCGTCCCACGGGCCCTCGATCGCATCGCCGCCCAGGCGGATCAGCTCCCGCAGCTTCGATGCGGCACCGGGCGTCTCGATCTTGAAGTACGCCACCTGCTCGATCTCCTTCGCCATGCGCGCGAGGAACGGCGCCGACAGCACCGTGCCGCTGGCCGGCGCGTCCTGGATCATGATGGGAATGTCCACCGCGTCCGACAGCCGCGCATAGAACTCGTAGATCTGCGGCTCGGGCACGCGGAAGGTGGCGCCGTGGTAGGGCGGCATCACCATCAGCATCGCGGCGCCCATGTCCTGCGCGCGGCGGCTGCGCTCGGCACAGACCTTGGTGCTGTAGTGCGTGGTGGTCACGATCACCGGCACGCGGCCCTTCACGTGTTCGAGGATGGTTCGGGTCAGCACCTCGCGCTCCTCGTCGGACAGCACGAACTGCTCCGAGAAGTTCGCGAGGATGCAAAGCCCGTCCGAGCCCGCGTCGATCATGAAGTCGACGCAGCGCTTCTGGCTTTCGAGATCGAGCGCGCCCTGTTCGGTGAAGGTGGTGGGCACCACCGGGAAGATGCCGCGGTATCTGGGGGTCATGGTGATGGATCAGTGTGAGTGGCGGGGAACGGCGGCGCCTCTGCAGCCGACGAGAAAGTCGAAGTCGCAGCCCTCGTCGGCCTGCAGCACATGGTTGACGTAGAGCTTCTGGTAGCCGCCGCCGCGCGCGCTCATCGGCTGCGCGTCCGAAGCCGCCAGCGAAGCCAGCCGCGCGGCCAGCTCCTCGTCGCTGATGTCGAGGTGCAGGCGGCCGGCGTCGCAGTCGAGCTCGATCCAGTCGCCATCGCGCACCGCGGCCAGCGGCCCGCCGTCGGCCGCCTCGGGCGCGACGTGCAGCACCACGGTGCCGTAGGCCGTGCCGCTCATGCGCGCGTCCGAGATGCGCACCATGTCCTTCACCCCCTGGCGCAGCAGCTTCGGCGGCAGCCCCATGTTCCCGACCTCGGCCATGCCCGGATAGCCCTTGGGCCCGCAGCCCTTGAGCACGAGAATGGTGTCCTCGGTCACCGGCAGATCAGGATCGTCGATCTTCGCCTTCAGTTCCTCGATCGTTTCGAAGACATAGGCCGGGCCTTCATGAACGAGCAGATGCTCGCTCGCCGCCGATGGCTTGATGACGGCGCCGTTCGGCGCAAGGTTGCCCTTGAGAACGCGGATGCCGGCTGCAGCGCGCAGCGGATTGTCGAGCGGCCGGATGACGTCGTCGTTATAGACCTCGACATCTTCCCAGTACTTGCTGATCGGCACGCCGAAGACGGTCGGTGCATCGGCATGCAGCAGATGCTGGATGCGGTTCATCACCGCCGGCAGGCCGCCGGCATAGGCGAGGTCTTCGATCAGATACTTGCCCGACGGCATGCAGTTGACGATGCACGGAACCTGGCTGCCGACGCGGTCGAAGTCCTCGAGACAGAGATCGACGCCGGCACGGCCGGCGATCGCCAGCATGTGAACGACAGCATTTGTCGAGCCGCCGACGGCGGCATTGGCGATGATGCCGTTCTCGAAATTCTTCTTGGTCAGCACCTTCGACAGGCGCAGGTCCTCATGCACCATCTCGACGATGCGTTTGCCCGTCATGTGCGACAGCGCCATGCGGCGGGCGTCGACGGCGGGAAGCGCCGCGTTGGTCGGCAGCGACAGCCCCATCGCCTCGACGATCGAGGCCATGGTGGTGGCGGTGCCCATCGTCATGCACACGCCCGGCGAGCGCGACATGCCGCTTTCGGCCGCCATGAATTCCTGCATGCTCATTTCGCCGGCGCGCACGGCCTCGGAGAACTTCCAGACATCCGTGCCGGAGCCGATGTCCTTGCCCTTCCATTTGCCGTTCAGCATCGGTCCGGAGGAGACGACGATGGTCGGCAGGTCGACGGAGGCCGCACCCATGAGCTGGCCTGGCGTCGTCTTGTCGCAGCCGCCGAGCAGAACCACGCCGTCGATGCCATAGGCGCGGATCGCCTCTTCGACGTCCATGGCGAGCAGGTTGCGGAAGAGCATCGCGGTCGGACGCATCTGCGTCTCGCCGAGCGAAGACACCGGGAACTCGACCGGGAAGCCGCCGGCTTCCCAGACGCCGCGCTTCACCCCTTCGGCAAGGATGCGAAGGTGGCTGTTGCAGGGCGTCAGCTCGGACCAGGTGTTGCAGATACCGATAATCGGACGGCCGTCGAAAACGTGGTCCGGAAATCCCTGGTTCTTCATCCAGGAGCGATGGATAAATCCATCCTTGTCGGTGCCGCCGTACCAGTGACGGCTGCGCAGTTCTTTCTTCTTTTCGCTCATGCGAGCTTCCTCCTCACCATGCGATGAAACGCGTGGCCGAATTGTATGACTTTTTATTGGCGCTTCGCCAAGAGGTTAGTCGCGCTTCCGCTCAGAGGCGGAACGATGGCTCAAACCGGCCCTTGACGCTGATGCCGAGATCGAAGGTCTTGCCAGCATGCGGATCGGCCGCACGCGCTGCCTCGTCCAGGTCCTGCCAGGCGGATGTCACCAGCAGGCGGTCGGCCCTCGGCCCGATGAAGGCCGTGCAGCTCGGCTGCGTTGTCGGCATCGCATAGCGCGCGATCCGCGCACCGTCGGGCCTGTAGACATCGACCGTGCCGCTGCCCCAGCGGGCATTCCATATCAGACCATCGGCATCGCACACGGAGCCGTCGATGCCACCGGCTTCGCCACTGCTGTCGACAAGCAGGGTGGGCTCGCCCTTCGGCAGCCCGGTCTCGGCATCGATATCGACGCGCATCAGGTGGTTGATGTCGGTGTCGACGAAGTAGGCGATGGTCCCATCCGGCGAAAAGCAGATGCTGTTGGGAATGGTGATCCTGTCGTAGAGCTTCGTCACCTTCGTGCCGGCGACGTGATAGATCGCGCCGGCGCCCTTCTCGGCGCTGCGGCCCATGGTGCCGATCCACAGCGAACCGGAAGCGTGCACGTGGCCGTCGTTCGAGCGATTGCCGGGCTTGTCCTCAAGCGTGGTCAGGAGGCTGAAGGTGCCTGTCTGCGTATCCCTGAGGAAAAGCCCCTGATCGGAGGCAATCAGTTGCCGGGATGGATCGATGACGGCAAGCACGCTGCCGAGGAATGGCAGGTTATGTACAGCCTTGCGGCCGGTTTCGAGATGTAGCTCATGCAGTTCCTGGCCCTTGATGTTGAACCACCAGGCGGTGCCGCTGACGGGGTCATAGGTCGGGCCTTCCCCGAGAATCGAGGGCGATTCGCAAAGGATGCTGCCGGAAAAAGGAATGGTATCGCTCATCAGCGTGCTCCGTAGACGGCGTCATAGGCCTTGATCGTTGCGACGGCGCGTTCGCGGACTTCGGCGCTGCTCATGCCCGGCTTGTAGAGGCTCGAGCCGAGGCCGAAGCTGCGAATGCCGGCCTTGGCGTAGTCGCCGAAGTTGGCATCGGAAACGCCACCGACGGCGGCAATCTCGAGGTCGGGCGGCAGGATCGCGCGGATCGCGGTAATGCCCGATGGCCCGAGCACGCTTGCCGGGAAGAACTTGAGGCCGGTCGCGCCCGCTGCCGCGGCCGAAAGCGCCTCGGTCGGGGTGAGCACGCCGGGCATGGTAACCATGCCCTTCTGTGCCGCAAGCGAAATCACCGCCGGTTCGACGTTCGGGCTGACCATCAATTGGCCCCCGACATCGGCAAGCTGCTCCACCTGTGCCGTCGTCAGCACCGTGCCGGCGCCGATCAGGCAATTTTCCGGTGCCATTTTCACCGCCGTCTCGATCGAGCGGAACGGATCGGGGGAGTTCAGCGGGATCTCGATCGCAGTGAAGCCGGTTTCGATCAGCGCCCCGACGACGCCTTCGGTCTCCTCGGGCTTGAGGCCACGCAGGATCGCGATCAGCGGGTACTTCATCGGCGGGAAGGGAATGCGGGTCATGTGCTTGTCTTTCGTTCAGAGAGGCCAGATCGCCTGGGCGGCGGTCGAAAGGCCGGCGCGGACTGCCGTGTCGGCGTCGACGACCCGAAGCGGGCGGTCGAGGCTTTCAAGCGCGGCTTGATAAAGTGTACCGAGTGAACCGGAGGCCACGAGGCAGATGCTGTCGATCGTCTTGGCTGACGCCAGCGCGCCGGCGATCTCAAGGCCGATCAACGTGCCCGACAACAAGGCCTTGGCGTCGGTCGCACTGGCGCCGTGCAGCAATTGTCCGGCGCGCGCGCCGAAGACCAAGCTGGTCCCCAAGGCGGGATTGGTGCGTGCCTCGGCTACCGCCGCCGCGAAGGCAGGGTGATCGCCGGAAAACGCATGGGCATCTGCGATCGAGTGGCTGAGGATCGAGTGCTTCGAAATCACGTCGAACAGTTCGCCGGTCATGAAAGTGGAAAAGCCGCTAACGGCGCCGTCTTCGAGGCGAACCCA
>Ga0102587_1000808_pt1 | contig 28506 bp, 22 predicted proteins | sample AraplaF_Col_mTSA_FD_76853 | JGI IMG/M metagenome (GOLD analysis project Ga0102587, IMG submission 76853) | Arabidopsis root microbial communities from the University of North Carolina, USA - plate scrape MF_Col_mTSA (SPADES assembly) (version 2) | ecosystem: Host-associated > Plants > Roots >... | reverse complement strand
TTCCTCACGATCCTTGAAACAGGCGCCGCAGACTTGAACGCTCCCACCGGCGGCGTGAATGACAGGAACAGATACGGACTGTCCACCTTCGGTCGAGCGCGTAGGATGTAGTCGACGAGCGCCACTCCGGTCTCCTCGAGGAGTGGCACCACCCGATCACGCTTGCCCTTGGTACGCCGGATAAGAACCTCGCCAGTACGCCAGTCGATATCCTGGAGCCGAATGGCACGTAACTCGCCGTTGCGAATGCCCGTGGTGGCGAGCAGCAGCAGGACGGCTCGATCGCGGATAGCGACGGGCGTCGTTGGGCCGATCGCATCGATTGCGCGCCGAACGTCACCCCATGCAAGGCGCGGCGGCAAATGCGCCAAACGCCAATACGGCGTTCTCGGGACGATGCGGGCAAGATCTTGGTGATGGTGGCCAGCCCAATATAAGAACCGAAGAAATGTTCGAATGTGAGAAGTCGCTGCCGTGCGGGTGCCGGAGGTCGCCGATAGCGACAGCCGATGCTCGACAGCAGCAAGCACGTGCTCAGCTGTCAACGCCTCAAGACTTTGGCCGGGATGACGATGGCGGAACCAATCCAGAAAGCGGCGGCCGCCCAGAAGAACGCCTTCGCGGGTCTTCGGCTCCAGGCCCCGTACCCTGCGCAGATAGTCCGAAAAGGAGGCCAGAAGCGGAGCATCCGGATCATTCTCTTCACTTGAAACGGAAATAATGAACCGCTCCGGAGCCACTCGCCGTGCATGTGCCAGAGCCGATACTGCCCCAATGCGCGGAGTATCAGTAGTAAACGCGCCCAAATAGCTGTCGATGACATCTTGGTGGATCGGCATCTCACCACAGCGCGTCAAGGCAAACTGGCTAAAACGCGCAATCCGGCTCAGGTAAATCTTGGCGGACGCTCGCTTATAACCGAGCGCGAAAAAATGCTCCGCGAGGCGATCCATCTCGCCACCAAGCGCACCACTACGCAGGCGCTTGAGCACCCCACGATACGAAAAATAGAACTCGAGCATGTTGTCCCTCCGCATAGCGGCGCGGGGGGATCCCGCACCCATCCAAAGAGGCACGAAATATTATGTGGCGGAGAATTCCAGATTAGACGGGCCTCGGCCGGCGCAGGAACGGATCCGCCACATAATCTCGCCCGACACATAAGAACGGTTATGTGGCGCGCTACATAACCGTTCTGTGGACACCTGTTCGTATTCCGCGGCCGCGGCGGTGGCCTGATCAAGGTGATCTGGCATGACGGCCAGGGCGCTTGCCTGTTCACGAAGAAGCTGGAGCGTGGCCGCTTCATCTGGCCATCAGCGGCCGATGGCACGGTGGTGATCACACCTGCGCAGCTCGGTTATCTGCTGGAAGGTATCGACTGGCGGATGCCGCAAAAGACCTGGCGGCCGACGTCGGCCGGATGAGTAAAAACACTGGAATGACAGGCTCGAATATGATTCCATCCTGTCATGAGCAATACGACTGAAGAGCTTCCGGACGACCTTGCCAGTGCCCTTGCCCTGCTGGCCCAGGAACGCGCTCGACGTGTTGCAGCCGAAGCAGAAGCGGCGACCGCCAAGGCCGAAGCCGCCAGTGCAAAAGCACTCGTATCGCATTCCGAGGCATTGATCGCGCGGCTGAAGCTGGAGATCGACAAGGTTCGCCGTGAACTCTACGGCAGCCGGTCCGAGCGTAAGGCACGGCTCCTGGAGCAGATGGAACTGCAACTCGAGGAGCTCGAAGCAGACGCCGGTGAAGATGAACTGGCGGCGGAGATCGCAGCCAAAGCTTCAACCGTCAAAGCTTTCGAGCGCAGGCGTCCGTCACGCAAGCCCTTTCCCGAACATCTGCCACGCGAGCGCGTCGTCATCGCCGCTCCCGCCAATTGCGCCTGTTGCGGCTCCACCAAACTGTCGAAGCTTGGTGAGGACATTACCGAGACCCTGGAGGTCGTCCCGCGTCAGTGGAAAGTCATCCAGACGGTGCGGGAGAAGTTCACCTGCCGCGAGTGTGAGAAGATTACGCAGCCACCTGCACCCTTCCATGTGACGCCCCGCGGTTTTGTAGGGCCGAACCTGCTGGCGATGATCCTGTTTGAGAAGTTCGCCCAGCACCAGCCGCTCAATCGCCAAAGCGAACGCTATGCCCGCGAGGGCGTCGATCTCAGCTTATCGACATTGGCCGACCAGGTCGGAGCATGCGCTGCGGCGCTGAAGCCTATCCATTCACTGATCGAAGCGCAGGTTCTGGCCGCCGAGCGACTTCATGGCGACGACACGACAGTGCCGATCCTGGCGAAGGGAAAGACCGATACCGGTCGCATATGGACCTATGTCCGGGATGACCGACCATTCGGCGGGCTCTCACCGCCGGCCGCGCTGTATTACGCATCGCGGGACCGGCGACAGGAGCATCCGGAACGCCATCTGAAGACCTTCACCGGCATTCTGCAGGCGGATGCCTATGGCGGCTATAATCCGCTGTTCAAGGTTGATCGCGATCCAAATCCGCTAAGGCAGGCGTTTTGCTGGTCACATTCGAGACGTAAGTTCTTCGTGCTCGCCGACATCGCGGCGAATGCCAAGCGTGGAAAGAACGCTGCCCCGATCTCGCCCATGGCGCTGGAAGCCGTCAAACGGATCGACGCCCTGTTCGATATCGAGCGGGATATAAACGGGCTTGCCGCCGGTCAACGCCTGGAGCGACGCCGCAGAGACAGCCTGCCGCTCGTCGACGATCTGCAGGCTTGGCTTCAAACCGAGCGTGCAAAACTGTCGCGCAGTTCTCCGGTCGCAGAGGCGATCGACTACATGCTCAAGCGTTGGGATGGCTTCACGTCATTCCTGGACGACGGCAGGATTTGTCTGACCAACAATGCCGCCGAGCGCGCGCTGCGAGGCTTCGCACTTGGCAGGAAATCATGGCTATTCGCCGGATCGGATCGTGGCGCTGACCGTGCCGCCTTCATGGCTACGCTGATCATCACGGCAAAGCTCAACGACATCGATCCGCAGGCGTGGCTTGCCGACATCCTCGCCCGCATAGCCGACACTCCGATCATCAGGTTGGAGCAATTGCTTCCATGGAACTGGACACCGCCGACCATCGACGCTCAAGCGGCGTGACCAGCGGCCTTCACCGTATGCTTACGCATCCGGATTGGATTGTTTCGATGCTGGGTCTAGGTAATGATGACGGCCTGGCGGTTCATAATCCTCAGCACAGTGAGCCTACCCGTCGCGAAAGCGCCAGTATCTATGCCGATGCGACCGTTTCCAAAGAAGGGCCGGTGAACCGGTGTGTGCCCATGGACAACCAGCATCGGTAGTTCCGGTCCTCGACTAAGAAACGGCTCGCGCATCCAGAGCAAGTCCGAATCTCGCTGCTGAGACAAAGGTACTCCTGGCCTCAGGCCGGCATGGACGAAGACAATATCGCCAACTGTCAACATGGAGGGTAGTTCCTCGATGAAGTTGCGATGATGGGCCGGAACAGCATCCCGCAACGCGCGATCCAGTGCGGGCGTTCCGCCGTGCCGCATCAGATAAGTGCCATCGACACCATAGGAGGACAAGGTTTCCGGACCTGCAAAGCGCGACCACTCTGGGAAAGCGTCCGGCTTTTGAAGCAACCGCCGAAATGCTTCCTCGTGATTGCCGCAGAGCGTAATCCGCTTATCTCCGGCGGCTGGTGGGCGGCACAAATGCTCAATCACATCTCTCGAGCGACTTCCGCGGTCCAAATAGTCGCCCAGTAACACAACGAGCGTCTTCTCAGCATGGATCGCACTATCTTCCCGGATGCGTCGTTCTGCGTCGAGCAGTTGGTCATAGCACCCATGCACGTCACCGATTGCATAAATCACAGGGAATTCGCCAGGTTCAACGTTTGGTCTCGAACGCGTAGGCTGGACCACGCTGTCTGCCGGCGAGGCCTCCTTTCCCATCAGCTTTTGCAGCAAGCCATAGGCGCCGGTTCTTGGAATGCTATGCGTCCACTTTCTTTCGGCTTTCGATGCTTTGTTCATGGTCACTAGCTTATTAAGGTTTATTGGCCTGGGTAGATCTGCGGGCGATGGTCGCGATCAAATCGCGCTGACCATGCTCCAAGGGTTGTGGTCTAACGCGATGCGACAATCATAGCGGTTGCCGCTCGAAGGAAAATTCAACGAATAATTTCATCTTTATTTCGCCATCCTTGTATTGAATCTTCCTGGCCATGTATTTTCAATGTTATTTACTAAATCCGTAAGGATTAATCCTGACGGATACACAGTTATTTGGATACGACACCCAAAACCACCAAGTTGAATCTTCGATCGTTCGAATATCAAAAGGACGGACACTACCGCCAACAGAATTGGGATTGCCACGTGGCCGATTTCATCGTTTCCGTATGCATTCCAACTTGCAATCGCCCGAAAATGCTCGAGGCGGCGCTGGCTAGCTGTCTTAGACAACCGTTGCTTCCCGCAGAGATTTTGGTTGGCGATGATTCGCAGGATCAAAAAAGCGCGGCGATTGTGAACCGGTTTTCACGGCAACCTCATGTCGAGATAAAATATTGGAAACATTCCGAAACGATTGGCCAGGCGGCCAATCTGAACTGGCTGATCGACAACGCAAACTCGCAATACCTGATATTCCTGCATGATGACGACCGGCTTTGCGCAGACGCTACCAAAACCCTTTACGAAGCGTGGTTAAAGTACCCTGGTGCGCAATGCTTCTACGGAAAGCAATATCTGACCGATTATATCGGCAATATATTACCAGATCGTACAGACAGCTGGAACCATCGCTACTTTCGTACGCGTGAGTTTACTGGCCGGCAGACATCGAACCTCTCGGCCGCTCTCTCGCAGCAGATTCCCAACAACGGTTTCCTCGTGACAAGCGAGCTTGCCCGGACGACACGCTATCGATCCGAAAAGGAGATTGGCCATGCAGTCGATGCGGACTTCGGTATTCGTATCGCGCTCGCCGCCAACAAACACTCTTTCGTTTACGTTGATCGTTTTGTTTCGGAATACAGGCTCAATCCCGACTCGATTTCCCAATCGTTGACGCTTAATCGCCGGGAGGATGCGCTGTATGAGTATATCGAGGGTCTGAAAATTCCCCGCGACGACGAGACAGCCAGGACCGGGTTTCTGGAGCGCATTGCCGTGGCCGCTGTGCTTGACGCCGCGCGCGCGGGTCGCCGACGCAGTGCGATCCGGATAATCTTTTCAAGGCACTACAAAGAAGCCTTCCTGAGCCGCTGGACCCTTTATCGCCTCGTTTGCATCATTTCACCCGTAATTGGTGAGAGGGTGAGACGGCTTCTTACGCAGATTAATCCGAACCTAGCAGGTGATCGCGAACGCCAATGGCGACAATTTGGTGGCGGCCGGATTAAGGAGTAGCATAGTCGAGAACTCCTCCTTCCCACGGTGGAATTGATGAATGCTGGCGGATTGACCTCGTGAGAACGGCCATATATTGCTTTGCGGAAAATATGCTGCTCTGCAAAAGAGTTTGTGCCTGATCCCTAAGTTTGACAGGTTGTTCGATAGTTGGCGCGGAAAGATGTTCCTCCGCTCGAACTTTTTTCACATCGGGCTATGATGGAAAGAGGCCGAAGATTGATGCGGGAAAACCAGTTGGTCGTCCGATCGTACCTCAAAAGCATCTCTCCGCCAAAACTTTACCAGGAGTGTTCCGACAAGAGTGACCGCCATGAATGATATGAGCAACTTTCGTCGTCGTGCGGTTAGCGCTCTCTTCTGGTCACTCTTCCAGAACTGGGGCGGTCGCGCGCTCAGTATGGTCGTATTTGTCCTTCTCGCTCGTCTGCTTGCACCTGCGCAGTTCGGTATTGCCTCTTCTGCATTCCTCGTGATGACAATGCTCTCTCTTGTTGCCGAATTTGGATACGGCGACGCGCTCATCCAAAAGCAGGGCCTGAAGGACAGCGACGTAAACATACCGTTCTATGCATCCATGATCCTTTCTACGGCACTTGCAGGCATTGCCGCCTTCATGTCCGAGGACATTGCGCGTCTGATGAAGGTTGAAGGATTGGCGCCTTATCTGATCGGGACGGCTGCAATCTGCCCATTCCTCACGCTCGCAAGTTTTCAGGATGCGATGTACCGGCGTCATGTCCAATTCCGCGCGCTGGCTATGCGCACTCTTGCCGGGATCATCATCGGTGGTGTTGTCGGTGTCGCCATGGCCCTCATGGGCTTAGGAACATGGGCATTGATCGGTCAGTTCGGCGCCCAGACACTGACGAGTGTCGTTTGGCTTTGGGCGAAACCCGTGTGGAAGCCGAGCGGCGATCTGGGCTGGGGCACGTTGACAGGGCTCAGCAAGTTCGGTGCCAACGTCGTCGGACAGCGCCTCATCGATTTCTTCACGTTGAGGAGCATCGATTTCGTTATTTTGCTTGTTTACGGTCCAACGTCGCTCGCGCTCTTCACGGTGTCTTCGCGCCTATACCAATTGCTGTTGCAGCTTCTTCAATCCAGTATTTCAAATGTTGGATTGACCATGCTGTCCAAGGTCTCCGACGATAAAGCACGCTTGCAGCGTCTGTACCTTCGTAGCTCTTCAATCGGAGCATTTTTCGGTACGCCCGTGTTCTGCGCTCTCGCTGCCCTTGCTCCAGAGGTCAATCATATCATGTTTGGCCAAAAGTGGGCTGGTGCGGAGCACGTCATGGTTCCTTTGCTGCTGATGGGCGGGATTCATTGCGTACAGTTTATCAATGCGTCCTACCTGACCGCGCTCGGCCGTCCTCAAGCTCTGTTGTGGCTAGTCATTCTGAAAGCTGCATTGGTGCTGCCTCCTCTTTATTTTATACGCATGGATAGCGTGGCTGGTACGGCAATGCTCTACTGCATTAGCCTTGTTTGTCTGACACCGTTCTCCTTTGGTGCGACGCTCAGAGCGCTTTCGCTCAATTGGAAGGCCATGGTCCGGCCTGTAGGCGTGCCTATGCTGGCCTGCGGGATGGCCTTTTTTGCCGTCGAAGCCACCCGCACATGGGCGGGCCTGGGCGAATTGAATATTGTATTCAGCCTATTGCTGTTTGGTGCAATTTTCACAGCCGCATACGCGGCATCCGTTGCACTTCTCGCCTTTGATATTGGCCGCGAAAACGTACTGTTTCTTCGCAGCGCCGTTCGCAGATAGGTAAACAGCAATCTGCATTCGGTAGTTCAACCGGCTCAAGCAACAAGAGGAGATCGAGGATGGATGGCACATCGCTCCATAGGGCTCAGATAGACGTTCTCATTCCGGCGTATAACGCAGAGACAACAATCGAGTCCGCTGTTGCCAGCATCCAGTCCCAGACGATCCGCGATGTCAGGATCATTATCGTCAACGACGGTTCGACCGACCGAACGCGGGAAATTCTAAACAAGATCGCGGAGAGCGATGAGCGCATTCAGGTTTTGACGACCGTCAACGGAGGTATCGTATCGGCACTGAATGCGGGACTGGCGGTTTGCAACGCTGAGTTCATTGCTCGGCATGATGCCGACGATCTGGCCTACCCCGATCGTTTTGAAGCGCAACTGAGGTTTCTGCAGGGCGAGAAAGACTACGTAGCGGTAGGTTCAAACATTCGACATATCGATCAATCCGGGAATTTAATCGGCACACAGTCGAGGCTTTACGGTGATGTTCGGCCGGACCCCGATTGGTTGCCGTCAAAAGAGCCTTACCTTATGCACCCTTTTCTGATGGTCCGCCTGGATGCGATAAGGAAGGCCGGAGGTTACCGCTACGTTGTCCATGCGGAGGATACGGATCTCTATTGGCGCCTGTTGGACTTCGGCCGCCTGCATAATTTGCGTGATATTCACGGGGAGTACCGCATCCATAGTGGCAGCATTTCCAGCGCGTCTATCGTCAACGGCCGCGTGGCCGCAGTTGCTTCGCAAATGGCGGCAATTTCCTATAAGCGTCGTCTCCAAGGGCTGCCGGATATCGATTTCTCGCCCGGGCTGCGTGCGGACTATGAGCGCGCGAAGACACTCAGCAACATACTGGAAATTGCTGGACAATCTCTGTCAGCGGATGAACGCAGCTACCTAAAGGCTGCCAGTTCTGCAAAACTCCTCTCATTGATGGAGTATAGACCTTATGTTCCCGATCATCAGGATTGCACCTTCATCGGTGAAGCTCTCCGCCAAGTAACCTTGTCCGCACAGAACAAGCGGGAAATAAGCCGACTGAAAGGCAAAACAGCTTTGCGCTTATTGAAGCTTGGCAAGCTCTCCGAAGCCTTTGCGCTGCAACCGTCACTGGAAAACATCGCACGAGCCGCCGCAAGCAATACAAAGAATATCCTCTTGAAACGCAAGCAATCCACCGCCCTGACAAACTAAAATCGGAATTATAATTCCTGTCCACGGAGAATATAACATGAGCATCGTGCCTCATTTGCAAAAAACGATACTCTCGAATATGAGTGATCTTATCCCGAAGGACGGGAAATTTGCTTTGGTGGACTTTCCGGACCACAATAACGTAGGTGATAGTGCTATTTACGTGGGTGAGTCCGATCTATTTAAGCGGTTTTCGTTGCGGCCTGCCTATATTTCGTCAGTCCATCACACCAATTGGACGGACATGGAAAACGCCATTGGTGACGGTCCCATTTTCATTCACGGCGGAGGAAATTTTGGCGACCTATGGCCGGAATTCAATGATTTTCACGAAGAAATTCTGAGGCGCTACCCGAACAGAAGAGTGATCCAGCTTCCTCAAACCATCTTTTACCAGGACCCCGCGAAGGCTGCCAGCATGGCCGCGTTGTGCGAAGCGCATAAGAATTTCGTATTGCTGGTACGCGATCAGCGTAGCTTTGATTTTGCGAAAGAAAATTTCAAAGCGGATATCAGGCTGTGCCCCGACAGCGCTTTCATGATCGAGAAACGAGACCGGCTCGCGCCTACGCATGAGCTATTGATGCTTTTGCGGCAGGACAAAGAGACGCGCGGTGTCGACACATCGAAGCATCAATATCCGAAGGATCGTGTTCTTGTCGTTGACTGGCCGGAAGAGGTTTCCGACAATTCGAAACTTAATAAGATCAGATCATATCTCTCGGCCAATGCGCATGAACCGTGGCTGCTGCTCCCCGGTAACAAGCATCATCGCAGAGGCAATCTGCTGGAGATGGTCGCCCGTACCCGCTTGAAAACTGGCACTGAACTGCTGTCTAAGGGGCGTACTGTTATCACAGACCGCCTTCACGGGCATATTCTTTGCACCCTTCTGGATATTCCGCACGTTGTCATCGACAACAGCTATGGCAAAATCAGCGGCTTTGCCAAAGCGTGGGGAACGTTTAGTGAAAATCGTTACTTCGCTCAGTCGCTCGATGAGGCAATTTCCGTCCTCAAAGAACGGCAAAACCTGGCGATCTGAAGCGGTCTGGCGATCGATTTGCCCCATCCGGCTCCCTTGAGGTCTTTGCAGCACTCCTGCCGTGAGAACATTTTCTCACGGCTTTGCCGGTCGCAGGTTCTTGCCATTTTGCCTTCGCAGGAGTGACTTGAGTTTGTAAGGACAACTCAATGCAAGAGGTCTGGCGAGTATCGCTACAGAAACAAGATCCGCGCCTTCTTTACAGCGATGGCGGCGGCCGCTCTTAGGCTTTTGCGGCGTTGACCTTGTCCCAGATGACAAATGTCGCATGGTTTGATGGTGGGGGCGGGCTGTGCGCGCAGGTGACTGTCGCACTCGTAGCCGTCCATGGCGCCCTCGACGACGAAGGAGGCGGCCATGGCATCGCAGCGCAGGCCGGCCATGGAGGTTTGGGCGTTTCACCTGCCGAGGGGAGCCTTGGCGTGAAGGTGCTTGCCCCGTCTTGCTCCTGCACGCAATGGGGTCATGTCGGTTTTGACCGACGGGTGAGAGGCCTCCCGTGAAAGCCGCACGTTATACCGCTTGAGCGCTCAGCGAGGCCTGGATTCTAGCAGCCGGAAGTCATTGCTCCAGCCGACAGCGTCAGCCGAAAATCCGAATCGATTTTCGGAAAGCCGGACGCATCAAGCGGCAGCAATGGATCGTTCGTCCGATCCACCGGCCGCCAGACGGATTACGCTTTGTGCGAGCGCATCGTCCATCGTCGCAGGCAACGGCTCATGGGCGAGCATATCGCCTCGAACACTCGCCCGTACCACGCTCTCGGGCGGGCCTGCCTGTTGCATCCGGACCTTGCCGGTAGAGCCGATCCTGCGGTGTACGGTCCGGGACTCGATCCCTCTCACAGGGCATCGAAACGCTCACTTGTCCAGCCGGTTCCACATGCACAATTGCATGGCCCGCACGGCAGTCTAAAGATAGTAACCTTCAGTCGTCTCGGCCACGGCCACGGCCACGGCCACGGCCTGGATCCAGCTATTACGCTCCACATCTAATTAAATCGATTCCGAGTAGATCTATACGCAAGTCAGTGCGTAAATTAACTGTACATATCCATGATAGATGTTGCAGAATTGCATCAATGCCGCAAAACTTACGATATTAACGCTACTAACAGAGATTGCCTTTTCATGTCGGAAATATCTCTCTATAGAACAAAACTGCCACGGTTGGAGAAATAGGCACAGAGGAATGGGGTTATTTTTAGCGTTTGTGAGAATCATCGCGTCTATTATTTTGACGGCGGTAATCTCGTTTATATTTAAATTCGACTATGCAAATGATGTCGAAGCAATTGAGGGAGCATGGGTTGTCTCAACAATTTTTATTTTCGCAATTGGCTCTCTGACAGAGAGAGCTTAATCAAAAAACTCTGAATCAATGACGGGTTCGTTGGATTGCTAAATCGGATCCTGCTTTTGAGAAAGCTTACCTTAAATTGGCTAATTTTCTTTGGAGATATATGTGATTGACCTGTCTTTGTATGGGGATTCACCTTGTCTGGTCGGTTCGGACGGTGAGTCGTTTTCCTATAGTGAGGTAGATGCCCTCGTCTCCGCCTATGCCTCAGGCTTGCGCGACGCGCGCGGCCTTCTGATCCTCGGCTGCCGCAACGACATCCCAACCGTAGTCGCCTACCTGGGTGCGTTACGTGCGAATTGCCCTGTAATGCTCGTTGATGGGGCTCGTGACGATGTCATCGAGAACCTCGCAAAAACGTTCAAGGCGAGGTATGTCCAGAATGCCGGAGGAGCAGCACCTGTAGTACGCGAGGACGCGGCGACAAATATCCATCCGGAACTTGCGCTGCTGCTTTTGACCTCCGGGTCAACAGGCGCTGCGAAAGCTGTTAGGCTCTCGCAGACCAACGTTGTATCAAACGCGCGTTCCATCGCCGAATATTTGCAGCTTGCGCCCGACGAGCGCGCCGCTCTTACGCTGCCACTGCACTATTCATATGGGCTTTCCGTACTGAATTCTCATCTAAGCATTGGCGCTTCAATTTGGCTGGCTGACGCCCCCGTGACGGATGGCGCCTTCTGGCAAGATTTCAAAAGGCTGGAATGCACGAGTTTTCCCGGTGTTCCCCATATTTACCAGATGCTTGAGCGCAATGGTTTTAGCTCAGACGACTTTCCCAATTTGCGATATGCCACTCAGGCTGGCGGCCACCTCTCTGCGGATCTGGTAAGCTATTTTGGGCAGATGGCACGGCGAGACGGCTGGCGCTTTTATGTGATGTATGGCCAGACGGAGGCATCTCCGCGCATGTCCTACGTACCGCCAGATCTGGTGCTCAAATATCCTGACGCTATCGGCGTCGCCATTCCCGGCGGGGAATTCAGGTTGGACCGCGACGATGCCTTGCCGGATGGCGCTGGCGAACTCGTTTATTCCGGGCCAAACGTGATGATGGGCTATGCCGAAACCTATGAAGAGTTGCCGCTTGGGGGTGGTCCGAACGAACTCCGAACAGGAGACCTCGCGATCCAGAATTCTGACGGCCTTTTCAAGATTGTCGGCAGGCGAAGCAGATTCATCAAGCCATTCGGGTTGCGGATCAGCCTCGATGAGGTGGAGCGCTGGTTCGCTGGACGTAGTATTGTCGCTGCGGCTGTCGGCAATGATACCAAGCTCGCAGTCTTTAGTGAGTCAGCGCTTGTCGGCGATTTCGCTGGCGAGTTGGCGGCCTGGCTGAAATTGCCGCCTTCCAGTGTCCTGGTGCGGCAGATTACCAAGATTCCGCGCAGCGCCTCCGGTAAAGTCGACTACCAGTCCCTAAAGCGCCGGTTTGAGGAAGAGGATGCCTCAAAGGTTTCGGAAAAGGCTGGTCCAGCCAATTTGACCGCGTTGTTTGAGGAATTCTTCCCCGGCGCATCGGTTTCCGAAAGCGATAGCTTCGCAAGTCTGGGAGGCGACTCCCTGAAATTTGTGCAGTTTTCTATTGAACTTGAAACCATGTTTGGGCAGTTGCCGGCCGAATGGGAACGGTTGACGGTCGGGGAATTTCGGACCTTGCTTGCCCAGCAAGCACAAAGCGAAAAACCAGCCCCGTCGCCGATAATAAAATATCTGGACACCGGCACCGTCCTGCGTGCCTACGCGATCATTTGCGTCGTGACGCATCACTTGGATTTGTGGTGGTGGACGCCAAATGGGTCGAACCTGTTACTTGTGCTCGCGGGTATTAGTCTTGGCCGTTTTCAGATGCCGGAAGTCCTGCGAACCAACCAGATAAAAGGCATTCTCCTCTCGATCGTCCGTGTCGTCATACCGATGACCGGCTGGGTGGTTTTGAATCAGACGCTTCACCGTGAACCTTTCCTGCCTGGTGTCTTCCTAATAGGAAACTACTGGCCTTTGAAATCAGGTTTCGATGAATGGTTCCTGGAAGTATATATCCAATTATTCCTGATCATTGCAGCACTTCTCGCGATTCCTTCTCTCAGGAACATTATGCGAAAGGCGCCGTTTGCGAGCAGTCTCGGCTTTTTTGTAGTAGCGATGCTGCTTCAGTGGCTATTGCCCCTGGTTTGGGATGCATCCGACATAGATAACCGCGTGCCGCATATGATGCTGTGGCTCGTCGCGTCCGGCGTGATGATTTCGCAAGCAAACAGTCAAATCACGCGGGCAATCGTGGTGCTCCTCTTCTGTGTGGCGACCTATACGCTCATGCCATTGCTGAGTTGGACGGTCAGCATGTGTATCGGTGTCGCGCTTGTTGTGTATGTCCCGTCGCTGCCGATTCCTGCTTTCTTGAGACGCCCGGTCGCCGAAATCGCTGCGGCATCGCTGTTCATCTATCTCACTCATTTCCAGGTAGCGGCTGTCGTTACGAAATTGATCGGTTTCGAAGAACCGGCGATTTCGGTCATCGCTGCACTGTTCGGTGGTGTGTGTGTTGCTCGGGCTTACTCTATTGCTGAGCGTTATATCGTGCTTTGGTGCCGTGAAAGCGAATTCATGCAGGGAATCATCCGCAGAGCAAAGGCCCCGATCTCAGCTGCACGATAAGCTATACCGCCGTGAGCTGTTCATGACCAATGAACTCGATCGTACGGTCCGATGGACAAGATCTTCCAGGTCTGATCGAGAAGCTTGTTCCAAGCGGTACGGTACTGAGCGACGATGTCGTCGGAGCCCTTAAAGATACGGCTGGACACCCCATTGTCTCTCGCGTCTGCCATGCAACTTCAACTGAGCCCAGTTCCGGGGTCGGCGGCGGCCGAAACATCGAGGTGTCATTGTCCGGCACCATGAGTTCGGCGTGACATGCCATCCGGGTCCGGTCAAAATGAGCACATCATGTGTTGCGGATCGACAGCGTTGCGATCTCGGCTGATGTTCCTGCATTGCTTTGTGTCGCAATAGGAAAGGACGAAGCCGGCCCTTGTCCTCCCTAGGCCACATTGTGATGCCGAGGCTCACGTTCGAGAGGATAGTAGTGAGCCTCACCATGCACTTTTGCATCACCCGGAGCTTATACTCTAGAATCGATCACGGCAGTACGCGCTTCTGGAAACGGACAATCCTTACAAGCTCGGCAGCAAACTTCGCGAAATGCTCAGACAGGCCGAGCAAACCTGCCCACAGGATCTTTTTTGAGTGATTCGTGGTTTGCGCGAGAAACGCCCTCGCGCTCGCAATCTCGCGCCCAAGGCGTCGCCACGTGATCGGCCTGTGCGCTGGGCCTGACGTCTCCCACCAGCCTCGGATATAGGCCGCGCGCGTCTCGGTCTTTAAGAGATACTTCATGTAATAGGCGCCACGACCTTTGTCGTAGCTCAGCATGATATCGGGTACATCAGCCGCTTTTCGACGATGATGATGTAGAATTACCGGGCGTGGATCGTAAGCACCTCGATATCCGGCCCATACTGCCGCAGCGACGGCATCGATATCCTCGCAGGGGAATGGTGTGCCAGCACCGAGCCGGCGATCAAACCCACCAATCTTGACCAAAACATCACGTCTGATTGCCATATTGGCACCTTGAAGCATGCCTGCGGAGACGTAGGCCTTGGCAGGGATCTCGACCCTATGGTCCCGCAGGTCGATGGTAACTGGCGCGTCGTCCGGATCGAAGAGCTCGATACGTCCCCCCATAAACCCCAGTTCCGGATCTTCGCGGAAAACCTCCACCACGCGGTCGATATAGTCAGCTGGCAGTATGCAATCGTCGTCGGTAAACGCAACGATCTTGCCTCGAGTTGACCGCCATGCCGTATCGCGCGCTGCACCCAGTCCGCGTTGAGCTTCGTAGGCATAGTGTGCATTCGGGCAAATCTCCTCGAAAGCCTTGATAACTTCCTTCGTTCGGTCCGTGGAGGCATTGTCGAGGATGATGGCCTCCCATGGAAAACTGGATTGCAGTTTCGTCAGGGAATCCAACGTCTCCTCGAGTTGGTCGTGCCGATTCCTGGTGCATATTACCACCGAGACCTCAATCGGATATTCAGGTTTTGACATCCTCGCGCTCCTGTATTTCACGGCCATTCTGCGGATTGAAGTTACACAAAAGGGGCGCCCATGAAAGCAAAATTCCTTTGGCCTCGGCCCTGTCCTGACACATTGAACCTGAACTATACAGGCAATTCTACGCGGAGACATTTATGCGAAAAAATTATGGCGATTGGCCTGCAAAGAGCATTTATCGGCGAACTTTCCTGCTAGCTGCCAGCGCCGCACTGGCTTCCGCTCAAGTCAGCAGAGCCGACGAGCCGAACGAGACATCTCTGTCGCAGAGAGCCGAAAAGAAGGGACTCTCTTTTGGTACTCAGGTCAATTCTGGGCCACTGTTTAGCCTCAAACCGTACCATGACGCCGTGCTGCGCGATGCCTCAATGATCGTCCCCGAAAACGAGATGAAATGGAGGCCGACCCAGCCAACGGAACGCCAGTCCAATTATTTCAACGCCGATCGGATTGCGAGATTTGCCGAAGACAATGCACTCCTGTTGCGCGGCCATACCGCAGTATGGCATCAAAACCCACCCGTGTGGACGAAAGACATTATCACCAGCGATGAAGGGCAGACGGTCGTACTCGATCATGCACGCGAACTTATCGGACACTTTCGCGGGCGCGTCATGGAATGGGATGTGGTGAACGAGGCGATCGCACCGGAAGATGGAATGCCAGACAATCTCCGCAACTGGCCACCCTACAATAAGGGAGGCATTGACTTCATCGCGGATTGTTTTCACGCCGCCAGAGAGGCCGACCCCAAGGCTAACCTCTATTACAACGATTATAGCGTCTACTATCAGAGCCAAGGACGTCGGCGAGATGCGATCCTGAGTTTTCTGGAAAAACTCAAATCCAGGGGAGCGCCGATTGATGGGTTCGGCATTCAGAGCCATCTGATCGCAAACGCGGAGTTTGATGAGAATGTCTATCGACGCTTTCTCTCACAGGTCGCCGATCTCGGCTTGAAGATACGCGCTACGGAGCTCGACGTAAGCGACGTCAGACTCGGGCCTGACATAGACTTAAGAGATGCAATCGTCGCGGCTCACACCAAACTGTACCTCGATGTACTCTTTGACGAACCCGCCGTCATAGGGCTTGTCACCTGGGGCATGACGGATCGCTTTAGCTGGCTTCACGAGGGATGGCCTAGAAAGGATCGCTTGACGCAAAGGTGCTTGCCGTTGGATGAGAATTTCGCCAAGAAGCCAATGTGGTACGCAATTGCTGAGGCGTTCGACCGCGCACCCTCCCGCTAAGTTCGCAAGCGCAATTAGTCTATGGTGTCGATCGCGGTGCTTTTTGGGAACCGGTACTTCGTTGTGAAGCCCGTGACGTCAACTGAGCGGCGGCACGGTCCGTTCACGCGTGAACGCCTGCTTGGGCATTGTCCGCGCTGCTTCTTTCCAAAGCCTGCGAGCGGGCGCCTGCTGGCGCCGCCGAAGTCGCTCGCGTACCGGCAGAGATGCAAACGCAGCGTAGGAAAAGGCGAGCCAGAACATATCGTTCAATGAAGGATCGACAATGATCGTCTCAGAGTAGGAACGAATGCTCAGCAATAAAAATATGGCCGTCGGAAGTGCCATTTCTGGGATGCGCCGAATAGAAATAGCGTAGAATAGCCTCATGCCGGTGATCGCCCAAATCGCAACAGCAAAGCAAAAGCCCGGCAATCCCAACTGCAGTCGGAAATCCAGCCAGGCATTATGTGCGTGAGGTGCAGGCCAGTGCAGCTCCTGCAAAACGATTGGTTTGAAGTAATCTGTTGTCCAGATCCCGTTGCCATATCCCCAAAAGGGGTTCTGGTCGATCATAAAGGAAGCAAACTCCCACACTTCGGCACGCCCGGTCAGGCCGGAGTCGCGTCCTAGAAGGGTGTAAACGATGCCACTTGAGATAATTATGACGCCGGCGACTGAAGCCACAAGCCCCGTGAAGAACAACAGGACCAATGGATATGGGACCCTATTAACGACATAGATTAGATAAGCGAGAAGGCTCGCGATAACGAATGCGGCCAGAAGCGCTGTTGCCGAATTCGCGATGAGCAGCAAAAAGGTAGCCAGGAACGCAATAGCCACAATATGGTACGGGTTCAGCAGCTTCATGCGCCACGACACAACCGCGACGAGGAATGTCATCGACGCCGTACCACCCATAACGTTCTTGTGAATCATCGCGCCACGCCAAGCGCCGCGCAGATCCTCGGCGCTATATGATAGCGATGGCGCCGCGACGATCATAACCAGTGAAATGGTGCATGAAATTGCCAGGCTGATCGCCAGAAGCTGGAGGACACGTCGATAAGGCACAAATTCTATCAGATAGACGGCATAGAGTGTGAAAACCAGCATACGCCCCGTTCTATTGAACGACTGCCCCGGCTCGGGCATCCAACGGGACGTGCAAAACGCCCATAGAAGAAAAGCAAATAATATCCAATTGCGCTTCAGCGCAGAAATGGACTTTTGCGGGCTCCGACTAAAGAGCCATATCACATAGCTCAAGATGACGGTAAGTATTATCGTCGTGTTGAGCGGACTTTTCACTACGATGGCTGCAAGCGCTGGCGATTTCCAGCCAAGATACGAGTCCAGCGGAAAGAGCGTGCCAATCAGAGGAAACGTAATGACGAAAACGAGTGCAAGTTCTCGCGGCGAAAGACGATAGGGAGAAGCCTGCGTTTGCCGGGCAGCATTCATGCTTCGATCCTCGATGCCTTCTGCTCTGGTCTAATACCGGCTGTTTGGTCATTTTCCGCGGGGTGGCGATCCGGAACCTGGATTTTTCTCCGCGGCTCCACGATACGACGCGCAACTCGTATCAGCCGGCGTTCGACAAGGTAGTGGTAAGAAATTCCAAACGCCGCGGCGATGAACGCCATCACCAGCGCGATAATATTCAACGAGAAATATGTCGACATTCCGAGCCGTGACGACAGGTTTATCGAAAAAGAAAGCACCACAGGATGCACGAGATAAACGGCGTAGGAAGAGGCACCGAAGGCGAGGAGAAATCCCGGCACGTTCAACGGACGTTGGCGTTCAATTTCTACTGCTCCAAGCACGAACAATATGGACGCCGTACCGAAAGCCAGACGTCCAATCAGCGGGTCGTCCTGAATAGTGACAAAGAACCATGTCAAGATGAAGAAGGAGAGGACACCCAGCGAGGCGAATGCGTAGGGAGCTGGTATTTTCGCATGCCGTAATATCATCGCCACGCCCACGCCCATGATAAATTCAATATTGAACGGACTGAAAACGAACGAGAGGGGAAAGGGCAGCGGCTCTATCGCCTGAAACGTCACCAACAGATTTGCTGCGACGATCGCTAGGGCCCACGCTGGCAAAATCCATAATGCCCTCCGGCCACACCATATGATCACGGCGAAAAGGGCGTAGAAGAAGATCTCATGTGTCAATGTCCAGGCAACACCAAGGACTGGTTGAACGGGGTTAGGCAGGAGCAGAATAGATAGGATAATGTTGATCGGGTCGCGTTGACTGGGCTGCCCTGCCCCTGTGAAGATCAGATAGAGGATGACAAGCGGAGCTAGGATGAACCAATAGGGAGGATAAATGCGGACAAATCGCTTGGCAGCAAAAGTGCGAATCTGCTCTTTACGGCCTATGTCGTCCCAGTGAATCCAAGTGATGATGAAGCCGCTGAGTACGAAAAAGAAATCCACGCCGACGTTGAAGTTATTGAAATGGCTATTAAATGGCTCCGCACCAAAAAACCGCGGTTCAGACATGATGCTGCCGGTGTGGTGAAGAACGACGAGCAGAGCGGCGACACCACGCCCGACTTCGATGCTGCCGAATTTGTCGCGATTGGCATTCTTGCTAACGCCGCTCATGCAAGCACCTCACAATAGGATTCAGCACATCTGGCGACGGTGAACGTTTGCCCCCGCACCTGCAGTCCCGCAACATCAACTGGGCGCCCCAAACTGTCGAGGATCGCCTTCTCCAAGGCAGCAACGTCGCCGACGGGAACGAGAGAGCCAAAACGGCCGCCATCCAGGATCTCGGACGGACCATGCGGACAATCCGTACTGACGACCGGTGTGCCGCATGCGAGCGCCTCGGCAACCACGTTACCGAATCCTTCAAATCGAGAGGAGAGCACAAACAGCTTCGCGCGTTTCAAATAGGCAAGCGCATTCTCGCTGAAGCCCGGCATGGAAATGCGCTCTTGGAGGTCAAGATCTTTGACGAGCGCCTCCAACTCTCGGCGCATCGGGCCGTCTCCTAGGATGAGAAGCCTTGCACCACTCTGCCTGGCTACACCAGAAAAGGCCTTGATGAGGGTCGCGAAGTCCTTTTGCGGCACCAACCGTCCCATTGCCAAAACAACCGGCTGGGGATCAGCAAACCATGGGTGTTCCGGCACCCTCGATGTACGCTCGTCGAAATCCTCTGAGACGACGCCATTGTAGATGACGCGGATCTTCGAACGTTTGATGCCCGCCCTAACTGCAAGGTCGTCGGCAACACCTGCCGACACGGCGACGATAACGTCTGCGAACGGCATCGCCATACGATATAGCGCAGGCAGCACTCGAAATTGCCAGGAGCGGCGCTTTACCTGCTCAGAAAAGGTATTGTGCTGAGTAACAACAATGCGTGTGTGAACACCGGCCAGTCGTCGGGCCAACACCGCCATGACGTTCATGTGCTCCATATTCGCGATAAGAACGTCAGGCTTTTCTTCTTTGAGGTATCGGACGAGTTTCGGCAAGGCGCTGAGCTGCCGTTTGGCATCGAGGGCAATTATGCGCGCGCCCTGCTCCTTGACCGGGCCGGTCAATTCGCCTCCCTCGCGGTCGAGGAGAAAAGTGACGTTGAAGCCTGCGTGAGAGAATTGCGGCAGAAGACGCGCATGCAAACGCTCCGCCCCACCGCCGGAGAGATCGGGAAGATAGATGGCCAGGGAAGCCCGCTTTGCGCCGTTCTCGGTCATGCTTCTCGCTTTCACAGCATTGAGGGTGTTATCCTGCCAGACTCCAACGACTGGCCTATCCCTGCGAATCGTCACGAATTCACGCCTGCCGGCTTTGACGCTCGTTGGCTTCAGCCTCATCGGAGCTTGGCTCCAAGACCCTTGGAATACGGCCGTAGGGATCAAGACCACTGTTGGAACGTATGACACGAGCGGGATTGCCGGCGATGATCGAATAGGGTGGCATGTCCTTTGTTACGACGCTGCCGGAACCGACGATGCAATGATCGCCGATCGTCACGCCAGGCAAAATGATGCTTCTGGCACCAATGAAGCAGCGCTTGCCGATGCGTGTGTCGCGGTACATTCTCCGCGTTGTGTCATGGGCGAGAATGGCTGCGTCGAACGCGACATAGCTTTCCTCGCCGATATAAATGCCCTTCGGATGTGTCTTATCAAAGCGTGCAGAGAGCGAGAAATCAGCCGTCGGGTGGATGTGCATTCCCCAGAAACGGTTCAGATAAAAGCGCCGTGCGTCGACCACGACCCGGCGAAGCTTCAAAAATCGGTTCAAACCAGGCAATTCGATGCTCTCCTAATTCTTTCTACCTTCCAATATATTGTCGGAAACGGTGTCGTCAGATGTTAATTTGTCTTTAGCAGAGGAGCGAGTTCGGGCGAAATCAGGAAACAGCCAAGTCATAGCATCGCAGGACGGTGGCTTCGCCCCGATGGTGCAACGCAGCATTCTCTTTCAGATAACACGTAGCTCAGCTTGAAGCAACAAAATGGCCAGGGAATGTCCGATCAACGTGCCTCGAGTTTTACGCCGATCAAAACGACAGACCTGTCCGCTGGCAGCGAACGGTCTGGTGGTTGAAATCACGCTGCTAACCCCTCGGCATCCGAGCTCTCTGCACCCACAATATCCAGCAGCTTAATCGCCCGATTTCTCCAGTTATACACCGAGGCAGTCGATCCGCTATTACGGCGCGCGATCGTACCCCCGGAGAGCCCACGAACCAGCGGACCCACCTCAGCGGGGTTTCTGACGCAATGAAGCACGTTGCCGAAATCATGAGCCTTGGGGATCCCGGTCGATATGACTTCCATGCCGGAATTCAAGCAATGATAGTAGCGGAGCGGGTCGATGTAGTCAGTCAGAGGGGAGCCTACGACGTAAGGCGCAAGAGTAACGGCATAGGCGCCGAGGATCGTGGGCAATTCGCTGTTAACATAAGGCCCAAGATAATGAATGTTGGCATGGGCCGCGGTCAGTTGATCGACCTTCCGCTTAACCTTCGGGTCGTCGCTCGCTATGTGTCCCCTTATCTCGAAAACCAGATCCGGATTTGCTGATGCAGCAGCTCCCAGAAAATCGAAATCAAGCCGTTCGTCCACGCTAGCCAGGATTAGAATTTTCTTCCAATCCGGCATGGACCGATCGATCGCCGTAACTGACGATGCATTGCCGAGATGCCGCGAGTTCGGGAAAAGTTGCTTTAGTGTCGGAGCAGCATGAACGACGAGATCCGAGCCGCCAAGAAGGATAGACTGCGCGATCTGCGCCTTTACACGCGAATAGCCGGTGCGCCCGTAAAGCAGGTCGTCATGCATGTCCAGGCACCAGAGGCCGCCACAGAGCATCCGCAGCATTCGGCTTATTGCCGGAAAGACAAGGTTGGTCGAATTGACGAAAAGCAATGGTTCGCGGCGGCGGAAGTTATGCCTCATGAAGCGCAGGAACTTGGGCAGCGAGAAAACCTGCTTATCCTCGCTCTTGTCCATGTCGATGACGACCGGGCGCCGCTTTAAGAAGATGTAGAAGACCTTATGTCCAAGCCGATGCAATTCTTCTGCAAGCGGCAGGCGGAAATCCTTGGCCGGATCACGGCAGGTTAAGAGGACGATGGTCCATCGACCCTTGTTCTCTTTCAATGTGAATATCCTCCTGATCGAAAACGGAAAGTCGGTCTGCACAATAGGTGCCCGCATTTTGGAGCGACGGCCGACTGGCCAGGCGTATTGTCTGCGTGCTTATGCAAAGCCTTATCTCAAAAGCGCTATTTGAGTCATCATGTTCAGCATAGGGGAAAATCGACAGATAAATGTCGTTTTCATCGAGCAGCATTCGACAGGATATTTCCTTGCGCGTCAACGATTGCACTGCGAATAAACTGCCTCTTCCAAAAAACCAAGGGCTGGAATTTTCAGATGAGCCGACGACCTGCGACACGCCGCGAAATCCTGCAAGCAGGTGCCTCCATTATCGGGATCGGCGCGACGCTGGGTCCAGGGGCAGCGATCGCTGCATCTTCCAACCTGCCACTGTCAGGCACCAATGTGGACCGCCACTCAGACACCGCTACTACCGGCGACAAGCGTCCATTGCCAGCTCTTCCCCTGCCAGCGGGAACTCGGGTGGCGGCCATTGGCGATAGCCATATAGGCTACGGTGTTTATGCGGGAACGCCTCTCGTTCCAACTCGAGGCAACACGTTCGCTGTAGGCTACAGCATGGCAAATGGGTTCATCGAATGGGCCCGCGCCCTTGATCCTCGCTTTGACCATGACAGCTGGTACGACACCGCCGATCCGACCGGCCGCAATATATCAGGAGCAAATCAGGGCATATTCGGAGCCCATCTCGAATGGAGCAACGATGCGCCCACAGGCATTCTGACCCGCCTTCCCGCCCTGCTTGCTAAACGGCCTGCCGTCATCATTCTGGAAGGAGGGACAAATTCTATAAACTCGGGCGATATTGCCGGAAGGAACCGCCCCGCAGCGTCATCGGAGATTGTAGAAAAACTCGACAAGGCGCTGCAGCTAGCACGGGCCGGCGGTACATGGGTTATCCTCATGACAATTTATCCGCGCGGCGATTGGCCCAAAGGCGACCCCCGTCACAAGGCCATCATCGATTCAAACAACTGGATCAGGGGCCAGCAAGCACGCGATGGTGTACTCGGTATTGTCGATGGCTACGACGATATTCTTGCACCCGGTGGCGTCCAGGATCTCACTTTGTATCAGTCCGACAAGATTCATCTTTCGCCGAAAGGGGCGCGGAAGATCGGCAAGGAGAAACTGCTGCCAATCCTTCAGAGCGCTATCAGTGCCGGAGTCACCTTCAATTTTGATCCAGCCGCTGAAAACCTTGCGGGAGCGAGCATGGGACGATTGGACGGAGCTGCAGGCGCCAAAGCCGGTTGGGGGATTACCGGGCAAATTCCGAGCGGTTTCAGGTGCGGCATCGGGCGCAACGCTGCGACCGTAGACTGCACCATTGACGAACTTGGGAGCGCTATCAGAGGCGCACGCCTTGCGGTGACGCCGACCGACGATAATGCTGCAGCCTATACGCATGTGCAGTTCAACGCAGATCCGATCGAAACTGTAGGGAAACTCGCGCCAGGCGACTGGATATATGCCGCGATGTTCATCGAACAGGTGGACGGCGATCAGTTGGGGACGGCGCGGATTGTCTTTAAATTGCAGCAGGGCTCAACCATCCTTCAAAGCGTTGGAGGGCTTTGGACTTCATCCGGCGAATTCGCGCGTCCGGTCGGAGCGGCCAGGGAGGGCTGGTGGATTAAGACCAACCCCTTTCTGATGCCCGACCTGCCTTTCGACAACCTGAAATGCGATTTCGATATCACTTCAGACAAGGCCGGCGAACCTTTCACAGTCAGGCTGTCCCGTTTCATCGTCAGGAAGATCACCGATCCGCGGCTAAAATAGACGACAGTCAATCAGCCGCTGCCCGGCTGATGCAATGCTCGCTCGAAAGGCGACCTACGAACGGTTTTCCAGCGTTCTACGGCTGGCCCCCTTCCGTTTTCTAACGCCTGAGGCGTCCTCATAGATGCGGTGAAGCAGAGGCAGTATGACGCGATCGCTGTAGTGGTTCTCAACCCGCATTCTACCAGCTTGGGCAAGACGCATGCGAAGGCCTTCGTCACTGAGGAGAGCAAAGATCGCACTGGCAAGCCCCTCCTTGTCGCCGGCGTCCACCAGCAGGCCATCAACACCGTCGGTGATCAGCTCGGGTATCCCCCCGACACGCGTGGTGATGACGGCAACACCTGCGGCCATTGCCTCGAGCACGCTCATCGGCAGCCCTTCGTTGTAGGAGGGAAGAATATAGATGCCGCTGGTCTCCAGCAGCGCTTCTTTCTTTTGCCCGTCGACCCAACCAGCCAATATAACCCTGTCTTCCATTGAGAGGTCTCTCAGGAGCTTGTCCGCCGCTTCGATCTGACCATTGCCGCCGATCACCAGTCTGGCATCCGGATGGTCTTGAGCTATGCTGGCGAAAGCCGGTATGAGGTCGAACGTTCCCTTGCGCGGTCCAATCAGGCCGAGGAAGAGAAGATCATGCGGCCTCCTCAACTGCGGATCTGCAGAAGGAGGCACGATCACATAGTTCGGAACGACGACGATACGCGCCGCCGGTGCGATCCCGCCAACGAATTCGCGCCAACTTTCCGAAAGCACGATGACCCGTGTTGCCTTCTCCAGGTGATGCCGGATAAGTCTGCGCAGAAACGGGCGCTGGCTCTCGTAAAACGGCTTCATCTCCGAACCATGGAGATGCAACACCACCGGTATGCCGAACACCCTGGCGATCGACGTGAAGAGCCCCTTGCGCCAAAAGCTGCCGCGCATTGCCGAATGAGCGTGCACAAGTTCGACACGTCTGGTCGCCAGCAGCCATAGATAGACGATGAGTGCTCGCAACAGCACAGCCTGCTTTGTAAGAAAATTGCCGTCCACATAAGAGGCGACGAGACGAACATCTTCCTTTTCGAGGAAGCCGTCACGCTCATAGGCTTCGACGACGCTGCGCATGCCGCCGCGCGCGGCGCACCAAACCATAATCTTCATTAGCTTATCCCTTCGATACGGCAGATTGGTTTAATTTTGACATTTGCCCGATGCGATCTCCTGGGTCAAACCAGGAACGATGACGGCGGATGCGGCCTGCGGCAGGGGATGCGAGCCATCAGGAATAGCTGCTGCAAGTTCATCCGCGGTAAGCTTAGCCCAGGCCGGTTGGTTGTCGTAGAAGTCAAGACCCATCTCCTTGGCAAGCTGGCGATGGGCATCGATATAGCTATTGATGAACGGACGAATGAAACCTCGCATTCCAAAAATCGGGTTCATTCCCATGACGATGATGCGCGTGGACGGCAGCTCCCGCTTCAGCCGCGCGAGGACTATGGCCATGTTCTTGCGACTGCGCCCGACAGTCATGAAGCGATTGAATGCTGCGTCGTTGGCATAGAATTCAACGAGCACGATATCAGGCTTGGCGGCTATGACGTCCTCAGTCTTTTCCACGGCCCATTCGGATGTTGCGCCACTGCGGGCAACGGAATCCACCAGGACGGGACGGCCAAGACATTTACTCAGCGCCTGCTGCAAGGGCAACTGCCACCCGCCTCGCTCTGTCAGGGACGTTCCAAAAGTCACGATTTTATAGGTCATCTCATCTGCTTTGGCGAATGTGGCGGACTGACCAGAAATCACACCCAGCGCGAGCGCGAAACAAAGGCCGATTCCGAGCCGTTTCTGCGTCATCTCCGCACCTTTTTGCGAGTAATCTCGTTTGATCCTTCCAGTTTTCACAGCTGTCAGCGGGCCCCACGGGATGAGATTGTTGTAGGCGGCCCGGTGGCACCATAATCCCCCACCCCAAAAAAAGCCTCACTTCGATGGCATTTTTTTTGCACTGCAGCGAAGAATACGATAACGTCGGGCTCAGTTGGGTGTGAAGGGCTTTTTTTGCAACGGAGTTCGTCCGGTCGGTGGTGGGACTTGTTTAATTGTTGACGTTGGGCGTTGTGAACAGATGGATACGCAAGTCAATTGGTGAAACGAACACGCTGCATCGTGTCTCCTGATAATAAAATCCGAGGCTTTTCCCTGATGTGATGGGTGGCCATGGAGGCCAAGTACTGCAGCTTCAAATCAGCCCCTCTTCAACTCGAATGATAGGACCAGATATGCCTTCCTGCGTAATTGTCGTTGAAAATCTTCCTGTCCCATTTGATCGACGGGTGTGGCAAGAAGCATGCGCGTTGCGGGATGCGGGCTGGCAGGTATCTGTGATATGCCCGAAAACAGAACAATATCCTGAGAAATTCGAGATCATTGATGATATTGAGATTTTCCGTCATCCGCTTCCACTCGAAGCACGCGGAAAGCTTGCCTTCATTGCCGAGTACAGCGTGGCACTGTTCTACGAATTCACTCTTCTTTTCAAAGTGCTTCGGAGAAGAGGATTTGATGTCATTCAGGCTTGCAATCCCCCGGATCTGATATTTCTTGTGGCATTCCCTTTCAAGCTGTTGGGCAAGAGCTTTGTCTTTGATCACCACGACGTAAGCCCGGAACTCTATGTTGCAAAATACGAGAGACGCGGCTTCTTTTATCATCTGCTCAAACTTGCCGAACGGTTGACCTTCCTCACGGCGGACCTCGTTATCTCCTCTAACGAGACACATCGGGAGCTGGCTATGTCGCGCGGTGGAAAGAAGGCGGACGATGTCGTCTCTGTCTACAGCATTCCGGACAAATCGAGAATTCGCCGTGTAGCACCGAATTTGGAGCTACGTGGCGGTGCGCGCGTCGTTTTGGGCTATGTAGGGATCATCGCAGATCAAGATGGTGTCGATCATCTGGTCCGTTGCCTGCATCAACTCGTGAAGGTTCACGCAGTTCATGATATCAAGGCAGTTGTTGTAGGGGATGGCCCGGCACTGGAGTCGGTTAGAAGTCTTGCTGCAGAACTACAGATAGAAGACTTTGTCAAGTTTACTGGATATTTGCGCGGGGAGCAGCTGCTTGCTGCTTTAAGTACCTTTGATATTGGTATCATCCCGGATCCGGTAAATGAATACAACGACAAGATCAGCATGAACAAGGTTTTCGAATATTCCGCCCTTGGAATACCGTCCGTTTCATATGACTTGCGCGAAACAAAACGCCTGCTCAAATCGGCAGGGCGTTACGCTGACGCCCCAACCCCGGAAGCTCTCGCGAAAGCCTGTTTGACGCTCATTAGGGATGACATGGCCCGAGCAGAAGCAGGTCACCGCGCAAAAGCCCTGGCGGACGCCGACTTCAATTGGGATCACGAAGCCCAGAAATACGTTACAGCTTATTCTCGATTCCTTAAGCAAGAAGAAGTTAGTCTCCAGACTGGTGCTTAGTAAAAAGTTGGCATATTCCATCGCGCGTATTGATGCTTCACACAATTGCATTGCATGCTGGGCGCTTTTAATGTGTTCACACGCATATTCAGTTGAGCTTGTTAACTAACGGAGGCCCGGATTGCTGTCGCCAGATAAGGTCTCGGCGCATGCCGACGAAGATTGGGAAAACGCCGGAGCTGGCGATACGATCGATGTTGAAAGGCTCGTCGCAGTCGTGCGCCGTCAGTGGCGTGTCGTTGCGCTCTGCGTGGGTGTCTTCGCAGTCCTTGGCCTCGTCTATATCCTGACGGCGGTACCTAAATACACTGCATCGACAAGCGTTCTCATTGATCGCGGCAACAGTCAACTTGCGAACCAGATGCAGGCCAGTGTCGCCGCTGCTCTCCCAATTGAGGACGACGCGTCGGTGCTGAGCGAGGTCGAGCTTTTCAAATCAGACTCGATCGGTCTAGCGGTCGTCGACAAGCTGAAGCTCCTGGACATTCCGGAATTTACTTCGCCGGCGCGTTCGCCAATCAGCATGCTTCGCTCACTTTTGAACTTTCGGACCTGGTTTGCCAGCGATGACGTCGCGGCCGACGATATTGACACCTTGCGCCATAATGCAGCCGACAAGGTTGTTGCCGACATGGACGTCGATCGTATCGGACGCTCCTACGCACTTTCAATCAGCTACACCTCGACATCTCCGGAGCTGGCATCGAAGATTGCGACCTCTATCGCCGAGGCCTATCTTGTCGATAAACTGAACTCGAAATACGATGCTACCCGTCGTGCATCCGATTGGCTTCAGGAGCGTATCGACGAACTCAAGCAGAAGGCACTCGATTCTGACCTTTCGGTCCAAAAGTTCCGAACTGCACACGGGCTTCTTTCCACCGGCGGTCAATATCAGCTCATTAGCGACCAGCAGCTCTCCGAACTGACGACCCAGTTGATCGGCGCGCAGGCTGATACCGCAAGAGCTCGGGCAAAATACGAGCGCGTCAAATCGATTATCGACAATAAGCGCACGGACGCCATCGTAACCGACGTTCTCGATAATTCGATCTCTAACGATCTGCGCAAGAAATACCTTGAAGCTTCCAAGCTTGAAGCAGAAATATCTGCCCGTCTCGGGCCGGATCACGTCCAGGCCGTTCGCCTTCGCAGCGAGATGGCCGAATATCAGCGGCTGATGTTCGAAGAATTGAACCGAATCGCCGAAAGCTATCAAAGCGAACTTCAGGTCGCGCAGACTCGCGAAAAGTCCCTTCAGGACAGTGTCACGCAAGCGAGCAGCGTTACGGCTGCCGCCGGCGAGACGCAGGTGCAGCTGCGCGAACTCGAACGCACGGCAGATACCTATCGCAACCTCTACCAGACCTTCCTCGCCCGCTTCCAGGAAGCAACACAGCAGCAATCCTTCCCGATCACCGACGCGCGCATCATCA
>Ga0102587_1000804_pt1 | contig 28592 bp, 26 predicted proteins | sample AraplaF_Col_mTSA_FD_76853 | JGI IMG/M metagenome (GOLD analysis project Ga0102587, IMG submission 76853) | Arabidopsis root microbial communities from the University of North Carolina, USA - plate scrape MF_Col_mTSA (SPADES assembly) (version 2) | ecosystem: Host-associated > Plants > Roots >... | reverse complement strand
AGCCGGCGTGCCCATGGTCGTGCTGGAAACCGCGCTGCCCATCAAGTTCGCCGCGACGATTGAAGAGGCGCTGGGCCACGCACCCGAAAGGCCCGCGAAGTTCGAAGGCATAGAAGCGCTGCCCAAGCGCGTGACGGTGCTCCCCGCCGATGTGGAGCAGGTCAAGGCATTCGTCGTTTCGCAGCTGTCCTGACCGCGCCGTGGCTGTCTTTACCGAAGTCTCGTTCGGCGAGGCTGCCGACTTCCTGCGGCAGCTGGGCCTTGGCAGGCTGCAGGGCATGGCTGCCTGCAGCGGCGGCATCGAGAACACCAACTACTTTGTTGATACGGATGGCGGCGACTACGTGCTCACGCTGTTTGAGCGCCTGGCATGGGAACAATTGCCCTTTTATCTGCACCTGATGCAGCACCTGGCCGGGCACGGGCTTCCGGTACCCGGGCCGGTGCCGGATGCCGCAGGCCGCATCCTTCATTTGCTAAAGGGGAAACCGGCCGCGGTGGTCGGCAGGCTGCGCGGCAAGAGCGAACTGGTGCCCAGCGTGCGGCACTGCAGCGCCGTTGGGGCGATGCTGGCGCGCATGCACCTGGCCGGCGGCGACTATGCCCGCCACCAACCCAACCTGCGCGGGCTACCGTGGTGGAAGGAGACGATGCCGGTTCTGCTGCCCCACCTCGGCAAGGACCAGCGCGCTCTGCTGGTGGGCGAACTGGCATTCCAGGAAAGCATCGCCGCATTGCCAGACTACGCGGCCCTGCCACGCGGGCCGATACATGCCGACCTGTTCCGCGACAACGTCCTGTTCGAGCGCGGTCGCCTGAGCGGCGTCCTTGACTTTTACTTCGCGGGTTGGGACACCTTGCTGTTCGACCTGGGGGTTTGCCTCAACGACTGGTGCGTAGATATGGAGAGCGGCCGCATCGACCCCCTGCGAAGGGCGGCATTCCTGACGGCTTACCAGTCGGTGCGCCCGCTTGTGCCTGAAGAGCAGCGCCTGCTGCCGTCTCTGGAGCGGGCCGCTGCTTTGAGATTCTGGATATCGCGGCTCAAGGACTGCTGCCTGCCCCGTGAAGCCGCTGTCCTGGAGGTTCATGACCCCACCCACTTCGAACGCGTCCTGCGCCAGCGCATCAGCGATGCGGCCTGTGCAGGTATCTTTTATTTTGCAGAAAGGACTTCGGGCCAAGCCGGCCCTGATCACCAACCATGAGAACCACTGCGGACTTCTACGCCTCGCTGAGAAACGAACTCGAGGAAATACAGGTTGCCGGCCTGCTCAAGCTCGAACGCCCTATCCAATCTCCCCAAGGGAGCCAGATCGCGACCGCCGGCGGGCGGGAGGTAATCAATCTTTGCGCCAACAACTATTTGGGCTTGTCATCCCACCCCAGCGTCATTGAGGCTGCCCATGCCGCATTGGCTTCGCGCGGATTCGGCCTGAGTTCCGTCCGGTTCATCTGCGGGACGCAGGACTTGCACAAAACGCTTGAAGCGCGGCTATCGCAATTTCTCGGCACGGAGGACACCATCCTCTATGGGTCGGCATTCGATGCCAATGGCGGGCTGTTTGAAACCTTGCTAGGCCCCGAGGATGCTGTGATCAGCGATGAACTCAACCATGCGTCCATCATCGACGGGATCCGCTTGTGCAAGGCCAAGCGCTTGCGCTATGGGCATAACGACATGATGGATCTGCGAAAGCAACTGCTATCGGCGGATGAAGCGGGGGCCCGGTACAAGCTGGTGTTCACCGACGGCGTTTTCTCGATGGACGGGACCATCGCGCGCCTGGACGAAATCCGGGACGTCTGCGACGAGTTCGGGGCGTTGCTGGGCGTCGATGACTCACATGCCACCGGTTTTCTCGGCAAGCGGGGCCGCGGTACCCACGAATACAGGGGCGTTTTCGGCAAGGTCGACGTCATCACCGGGACTCTCGGCAAGGCGCTGGGCGGCGCCTCCGGTGGATTCACAAGCGCCAGAGCGGACGTCGTTGAGTTGCTGCGCCAGCGTTCGCGGCCTTATCTGTTCTCGAACAGCCTGGCACCGGCGATCGTCGGTGCGACCTTGAAGGTGCTGGACCTGCTTGAAGCCAATACCAACCTGCGCGACACCCTGGAGGGCAACGCGCGTTACTTCCGCGCTGGACTTGAGGCCTGCGGTTTCAGGCTGAAGCCAGGCAAGCACCCGATCATCCCGGTGATGCTCCATGACGCCGAGCTTTCCCAAAGGCTGGCTCATCGCCTCCTGGAACTGGGGGTCTACGTGACCGGGTTCTTCTATCCGGTCGTGCCCAAGGGCCAAGCGCGCATCCGCGTGCAGATCAGTGCGCAGCACACCCGCGCGCAGCTGGACGCTGCATTGGGCGCCTTCGCCCAGGCAGGAAAAGAGCTGGGGGTACTGGCATGAGCCGCCGGGCCGCTCCCAAGGCTCATAGCCCGCAGCGCGCGGCGCGGAGGGTAGTCCAGTGAACGGATCGCCTCGCATTCTGGTGATAGGCGCCAATGGCCAATTGGGCACCGAACTTTCGCTTGCCCTGGCGGAGCGCTACGGCGCGGACAGCGTGGTGGGCAGCGACCGCCTGGAGGTGGGCCGGCATGCTGATCTTTGCTACGAGATGCTGGACGCCACGGACCTCGGCCAACTCACGCGGGTGGTTGAGAAGCATCGCATCACCCAGGTCTACCATCTTGCGGCGGCCTTGTCCGCGACTGGCGAGACTGCGCCGGAGTGGGCATGGAAACTCAACATGGGCAGCCTGTTGAACGTGCTGGAGGTCGCGCGGCAGCACAGGCTGGACAAGGTCTTCTGGCCGAGCTCCATCGCGGCCTTCGGCCCGACGACGCCCGCCGATGCCACGCCTCAACGCACCGTCATGGAGCCCAGCACCGTCTACGGCATTTCGAAGCTGGCCGGTGAGGGTTGGTGCCGCTGGTACTTTGAGAACCACGGCGTGGACGTTCGCGGCCTGCGCTACCCGGGACTTATTTCCTACAAGGCCAGCCCCGGCGGCGGTACGACCGACTACGCGATCGACATCTTTCACGCAGCCCTCAAAGGGGAACGCTATACCTGCTTCCTCGCCGAGGACGAACCCCTGCCCATGCTCTACATGGATGATGCGGTTCGCGGGACCCTGGAGCTGATGGAGGCGCCCAGTTCGGCCATCACCGAACGCGGCAGTTACAACCTCGCCGGCGTGAGCTTTACACCCCGCGAGATCGCGCAGGAGATACGCAAGCACCTGCCGGATTTCGAGATTGACTATGCGCCAGACTTCCGCCAGGCGATCGCCAGCGGGTGGCCCGATTCAATTGATGACAGCTGTGCGCGGCGCGATTGGGGATGGGCCCCGAGTTATGACCTTGCGGCGATTGCCCGTGACATGCTGCGAAACCTGTCTCCGAGGGTGAAACCACGCGCGGCGGAGATCTCCTGAGGCCGCTTTTTCGAAGGGCTTGGGCTTCAGAGAGTCAGCTCAGGCGGCTGAACTGCGCCTGAAGCCACTTTGCGAGCTCAAACTCCGCGCCTTGCAGTTCACTTGGCCCCATCCATATCAACCCATAGTGGCTACCGTCAGGGTCAAACCCGGCCGGTGCCGCAAGGCTTCCGCGTTCCACATCATCGATGGCAAGTACCAGCGGACTGAGGGCTACACCCAAGCCTGCGGACGCGGCTTCGACAATCAGCGAGTGATGGTCGTAGTACCGGATCTCTTTGGGCCGACGCGCCGACGGATGGGCCTTCAGCCATTGCGCCCACGCGTCAGGCCGGGTCTTGGACCCGAGGGCGAGATAGTCACCGTGTTCGAACCCATGCACCCGGTCCGGCCTCATGACGGGCCCCACCTTTTCGGGGAACAGGTTCAGTACGTTCCAGGTCTCGGGCACAGCGAAGTCCAGTCGCCGGACAGCGAGATTGACCTGGTTCCTGCGAAAGTCCACGGGACCCCCGCCTACGGAGAGGTGCAGGGCAATGTCCGGATGCGCTATCTGGAAACCCTCCAGGCGCGGGATGAGCCAACGCATGGCAACTGAAGGCTCGCAGGAGAGCACGAGGGCCGTCTTCTCGGCGCTGGCAACACGCAGGCTTTGCACCGTGGCGGCCAACTCGCCGAAGAACCGGCCGAGGGTGAGGTTGAGCGTCTCGCCGGCCGGTGTCAGCCGCAGGCCTCGCCCGCTTTTTTCAAACAGGCTGACCCCGATGTCATTGGCAAGCTTGGTGATACGGCGACTGACGGCGCCGTGCGTCAGCGCAAGCGAGTCAGCCGCAAGCCGGACCGAGCCCAGCCGCGCCGTGGCTTCGAAAGCCCGCAGGTCATCGAGCGAAGGGATGTCAGATCGATTCATTGGTGACAATGTATCACCGGTTTACGTCAAAAACTATCGCTTTTCGTAGATCGGCAAGCTTCTGATAATTGATATATGCGCACCAATGATCCGCCACGTATTGCAGTTCTCGCCGATGACCTCACCAGTGCGGCAGATGGCGCTGCACCTTTTGTCGCCCGGGGTTTAAGCGCATCGATTGGACGGGGCCAGCTTCCGCGCCAAGCCGCGGCGGTCGTCGCTGTCGACAGCGGTTCACGCTCTGCGACTGCGTCGCAAGCATCCGAGAGGGTGGCTCAATTGACCGCCCAGCTTTCCAGCCAGGCCGTGCTTTACAAAACGGTGGATTCCACCCTGCGCGGCCACATCACGCAGGAGCTTGACGCATGCTTTGCGGCCAGCGGCCGCAAATCACTGGTGTTTGCGCCGGCCTTCCCTCAAGCGGGGCGCACGACGGTGAAGGGCATCCAGTACGTTGACGGCATCCCGGTCTCGGAGAGTGTGTACGGCAACGATCCTGTGCATCCCGCACGGCATTCCGCACTGGCCGATTTGATCCCGGACTCCATCATAAATGTCACGCTGCTCGACGCGATGACGCAGGAGGAACTCGATTCGCAGATTGCCTCCATCCAGGATCCAGAGTCGGTTCTGTGGGTGGGCTCTCCTGGGATGGCCGCTGCCCTGGCGCGGCGCTTTGTGCCGGCGAAGACCCTGCCGCCGTTGAGGGGCGGCATCAGCAACGATGTCCTGGTCGTTATTGGAAGCGCGAATCCGCGCAGTCACCGGCAGGCCGATCAGCTTCAGGAGGCGCGGGGCGTCACGCTGCTGCGCGGACCCGAAACCCGCGAGCGCGACCCGGCCGTCGTGTTGCGCCGCATCGCAGAAGACGCAGTGCGAGCGTTTCAAAACCCACGCTTCGGCGCATTGATCGCCACGGGTGGCGACACGATGGAAGCGATCCTCGACCTCCTCAATGTCCGCGAGTTCGAGATTCTGGAAGAGCTCGATCCCGGATTTCCAATCGGTCACGCCAGGCTGGGCGATGGACGCCCGCTCCTGCTCGCCATGAAGGCCGGTGGCTTTGGCGGTGACGACGCACTGGAGCGCGCTGTCGCGCGCCTGCGTGGAGCCGATCAACCCTTGCAGAAAGAATGACGATGAAGAACATTTCTCCCCCGCTTGCGCTCACGATGGGCGACGCCTCCGGTATTGGGCCGGAGATCGTGGCCAAGGTACTTGCGAAGGGCGGCGAGCGCGTCGTCGTGTTCGGCAGCCATGTGGTCATGCTGGATGCCGTGCGCCGGCTGAGCTTGAACATCGAGGTGCGGCGCATCGACGCACCCGGTGCCGCTCAATTCCAGCCGGGGACGATTGAAGTCATTGAAGCCACCCGGATCATTGAGCCTCCACCGATCGGAAAAATCAGCGCGATTTCCGGACAGGCGGCCTTCGATGCGATCGTTTCAGCGATCAGGGCAGCCAGGTCCGGAGAAGTAAGCGGTATCGTCACCGCGCCGATCAACAAGGAGGCGATGGGCACGGCCGGAATTCGCTATCCCGGCCATACGGAAATCCTGGCCGAATACGGTGGTGCTACGCGTGTCGCGATGATGCTGGCCAACGACGACATTCGTACAGTGCTTGTCACGATCCACACGTCATTGCGCAAAGCGATCGAGCAAGCTGATTTCGCCGCTCAGATGTCCGCCATCCGGCTTGCACACGAGGGCGGCAAGGCGCTGGGCATAGCGACCCCGCGTATTGCCGTTGCGGGCCTCAACCCGCATGCCGGTGAAGGTGGTCTCTTCGGAGATGAGGAGATCAGGATCATTCGGCCCGCCATTGAGGCGGCCAGAGAAGAGGGCATCGATGCCAGCGGCCCTCATCCGGGCGATACCGTGTATATGCAGGCACGCAAGGGCCGATTCGACGTCGTGGTGGCTCAGTACCACGATCAAGGCCTGATCCCGGTGAAGTATCTCGGCCTTGAAAAAGGGGTGAACATCACACTGGGCCTGCCGTTCGTGCGCACCAGCCCGGATCACGGCACGGCATTCGACATCGCGGGCCTTGGGATCGCAGACCACGCCAGCCTGGAAACAGCGCTTGCCTACGCAAAGCGCCTTGTAGCCGCGCAAACCACGACCAACCAACTTTGAAAGAAAGCCATCATGGGACTTCGTTTCATCTTCATGCTCACGCGCAATGACCGTACGGTCGCGGACGCGTCCCAGCAACTCCAGACGGCGCTGAGCCTTGGCGTGCGCCACATCGGGTTCAAAGACATTGGCCTGCCCATCGAGCAGCTCAAAGGCCTCAATGCGGCCATCAAGGCGGGCGGTGCGACCTCTTACCTGGAGGTCGTATCGCTGGACCGCGAAAGTGAAATCGTGTCTGCAAAGGCGGCGGTCGAGATCGGCGTCGACATTCTTCTTGGAGGCACGCGGGTTGACGATGTGCTGCCGATCATCCAAAAAACCGGCATCCGGTACTTCCCGTTTGCTGGCCGCATCACCGGCCACCCGAGCGTGCTGGAAGGCACCATCGAGGAAATTGTCGAAAGTGCCAAGGTGATCGCAGGGCGCGATGGCGTTCATGGCCTGGACCTGCTGGCGTACCGTTCGGCGGAGAACGTGCCCGAGTTGATGAGGGCCGTCTGCGCGGCAGTCTCCAAACCTGTCTACGTTGCGGGCTCAATCGCTACCCCCGAACGAATTGCCATCGTCCAGGGTGCCGGGGCTGCCGGCTTCACGATTGGGACCGCGGCGCTGGATGGCAAATACCCTGCCGATGGGACTGACGTCTCAAGCCAGCTCACGGCGATCATTCGCGACGTCGCCGCCCTCAACAAGCACCTTTCGCCGATTCACAAGCAGCATCTGTTAACCGCAGCTGACGGGCTTCATGCGCCTGCGGCACCCAAAGTGGAGGGAACGATCAACAACATGCAGCTCAAGGTCGCGAAGTTCAATGGGCCCTCCGGCTGGTCGTTTCGTCAGTATGACGATGGGCTGTTCTTTGTGCACCGGGGTCGCCTGCTCATGAAATTTCGGGACCGTGAAGAGCTGATCGAGCAGGGCGAATTCATCGTCGTGCCGCGTGGCGTTGAACACTGCGCGGTGGCCCTGGATGGGGAGGCCAGTGAAGTGTTGCTGGCAACTGGGGCCTCAGCACCTTTCAGGCCCAACGGCTGGAATTAGCCAGGCTTTCGGTGAAACTGCCGGCCCGCCTGGGAAGGTCGGTACAAGCTGCCTTGCATGGGTTGCCTTCGCAGCTGGATGGTTCTCCGGATCAACCCTCAGCCCGCGAGCGCCATGCTCGCCACCTGGACACGGTGGCGGGGAGTTGCGCACATAGGCCGCCTCGATCCCGTGCCGGTGGGCTCGACGGCCGAGGGCAGCACGTTGTGCGACTGGCCGCCATAGCCGCAAAGGAATCCGGCCAGGACGCGAAGCATCGCGCACACCGCCTTGCTTATCCAGGCGGCGAGGCGACTTCGAGCGCCCTGGCAATGGCCCGCTTCAGCGCTAGCAGCGTAGGCGCCAGCTCCTCCACCACGGCCTCAAAAGCTTCCGCCGAAGACAGGCTCACATTGAGGGCGTAGTGCGCACCCTCAAACACCAGGGGCGCCGCCACGGCGACCACCTCGGCCTGCCAGGATGCGGCGCAATAGCCTTTTGTCGCGACGGCTTTCGTCGCAGTTTCAATTTCCGCCTGCAGTGCCTTCCACTGTTGCGGCCTCGCCTTTCGGAAATGCGCCGTCAGCGCCTTTCGCTTCGCTTCGGGGGCGCTGGCCAGGTAGGCGCGGCCCAGCGAGGTGAGCTCCATCGGCACCCGCTGGCCCGAAACGACCGAACGCAATGAGGGCCGCCGGTTGTAGCGGATGGATTCGAGATACACCATCTCGTCGCGGTCGGGCGCCGCCAGGCCCACGTTGATCCTGTTCGCCTCGGCGGTTTGTTTCATGTGGGGTGCGGCAATCGCCAGCAGGGACGAGCCGGTGCGCATGGCGTGCGAAAAACTCAGCACCGCCGGCGCAAGCCTGAAGGAGCGGCTGCGCCTGTCGACCTGCAGCATGCCGCTGGCCACCAGGGTCTGGGTAAGTCGGCTCACGGTGGAGCGCGACAGGCCGGTTCGCTCGGCGAGGTCCGCGTTGCCGAGCAGCTCGGAGCCGGGACGGAAGGAGCGCAGGATCTCGATGCCGCGTTCCAGCGAGCGGTTGGCGGGCGATATGCCGGGCTTTTCCTCGCGCAATGTGGCGGAGTGGATGGTGGCGTTGATGGCGGCGTTCATGGTGGCCTTCACGGTGGGTTTTCCGAAAAACCGGTTTCATGCATTGGAACCCAAGGCCCCCGCCTTGCCCATCAGTAATTCCACTCCTTGGAATTCGTACGGTGCCTGAAAAGCAGGCCGGGGCTAAGCTGGCGGCATTAAACCAAGGAGACAAGACATGGCTTTTTCACTTCAGTCCGGCATGGCCCGGCTTGCCTTTGCCGCCGCGGCGGCGGTGGTCACCACGACCAGCGCGCTGGCCGCCTTTCCCGAGCGGCCCATCAAGCTGGTTGTGCCTTTCGCGCCCGGCGGCGGCACGGACGCCGTTGCGCGCGGCGTGGGCACGGGCATGGCACAGGTGCTGGGCCAGCCGGTCATCATCGACAACAAGCCGGGCGGCGGCACCATCATCGGCAGCGACGTGGTGGCCAAGAGCGCGCCCGACGGCTACGCGCTGGTGGTGGCCACCTTCGCCCATGCGGTGAATCCCATCCTGATGCCCAAGCTGCCGTTTGATACGCAAAAGGCTTTCTCCCCCGTGATCCTGCTGGCCCGCGGCCCCAACATCCTCGTGGTGCGCGCCGACAGCCCCCTGAAGACGACGGCCGACGTGCTGGCCGCCGCGCGCGCCAATCCGGGCAAGCTGACCTACGCCTCGCAGGGCAACGGCACCTCGGCGCACCTGGCCGGCGAAATGTTCGCCAACCTCGCCAAGGTGCAGATGGCCCACATTCCCTACCGCGGCGCCGGCCCCGCCTTGACCGACCTCCTCGGTGGGCAGGTGGACATGATGTTCGCCACGGCTGCGGCGGCCATGCCGCAGATCGCGGGCGGCAAGCTGCGCGCCATCGCCGTCACCACGCCGCAGCGCGCGCCGACCCTGAAGAACGTCCCGGCCATTGCCGAAACGGTTCCGGGCTATTCGGTCGAGAGCTGGTATGGGCTTTTCGCGCCGGCGCGCACGCCCGCGGCGGTGATCACAAAGCTGAATGCCGCCGCGCGCAAGGCGACGGAGTCGGCGGAATTCCGAAAGTTGATAGAGCCCGAAGGCCTGGCCGCCAGCGGCGGGACGCCGGCGGAACTTGACGCCTTCGTGCGCGCGGAAACGACTCGCTGGGCTCGCATCATCAAGGAAAACAACGTAAAGATCGACTGACATGAACTACACCTACCTACAACTGCAGGCCGAGCGCGGGATCGCCACGCTCACGCTGAACCGCCCCGACAAGCGCAACGCCATGAGCGACGACATGCGCGGCGAATTCATCCATGCGCTGGAGCGGGTGCATGCCGACAAGGCCATACGGGCGCTGGTGCTCACGGGCGCGGGCAAGGCCTTCTGCGCGGGTGGCGACATCGCGGGCATGGAGCGCCGCATGAATGCGCCCCAGGGCGAGGTCGGCTTCAACGGCTGGCACCGCCAGCAGCGCGTGCACCACACGCAGGCGCTGCTCCACACCATGCCCAAGCCGGTGATCGCGGCCGTCAACGGCGCCGCGTCGGGCCTGGGGGCCGACACTGCGCTGGCCTGCGACTTCATCATCGCCAGCGAATGGGCCAGCTTCAGCTGGTCCTACATCCACCGGGGCATCATTCCCGATGGCGGCGGGATGTACTTTCTGCCGCGCCGCGTCGGCCTGCCCAAGGCCAAGGAGCTGATCTTCACCGGCCGCAAGGTGGACGCCGACGAGGCGCTGGCACTCGGCATCGCCGACCGCAAGAGCACGGGCGACCGATTGCTGGCCGATGCGCAGGCCTGGGCCGCTGAGCTGACCATCGGTTCCGCCACGGCCCTGGCCCTGGGCAAGACCATCCTCAACCAGAGCTTCGAGCTTTCCGCGCAGCAGGTGTTTGCCCAGGGCAGCCAGGCGCAGGGCATCTGCTACACCAGCACCGAACACCGTGAGTCGGTCATGGCGTTTTTGGCCAAGTCGTCCGCAAAACAATGACAAAAAACATGGATTCCATCACCCGCCTTATCCAGCCCCGCAGCGTCGCAGTGATCGGCGCCTCGGGCGATCCTTCCAAGACGGCCGGCCGGCCGGTGTCCTACCTGCTCAAGCACAACTTCCCGGGGCAGATTTATCCGATCAACCCCAAGCTGGAGCGCATCGGCGAATTGCGTTGTTACCCGGACGTGGCCTCGCTGCCCGGCGTGCCGGACGTGGGCATCGTGCTGCTGGGCGCCGAACGCGCGCACCTGGCCGTTCGTGACCTGGCAGCGCGCGGTTGCGCGGCCGCCATCGTGCTGGCAAGCGGTTACACCGAAACCGGCGAGGAGGGCGCGCGCCGCCAGAAGCAGTTGCTGGAAGCCGCTGGTTCCATGCGCATCCTCGGGCCCAACACCATAGGCCTGGTCAACCTGAGCGACGACATCGTGCTGTCGGCCACCGGCGCGCTGGAGATGGAACATTTCACCAAAGGCGGCATAGGCGTGGTGTCGCAAAGCGGCGGCATCCTGGGCGCGCTGCTGTCGCGCTCGGCCGCGCGGGGCATAGGCCTGTCCAAGCTCATATCCACCAGCAACGAGGTGGACCTGGAGCTGGCCGACTTCATCCATGCGCTGGTGGACGACGAGGCCACCAAGGTGATCGCGCTCTACGTGGAGGCCGTGCGCAATTCCGAAAAATTTCGCGAGGCGGCGCTCAAGGCCGCGCGCGCGGGCAAGCCCATCGTCGCCTTCAAGATCGGCCGCTCGGAGGCGGGCGCGCAGGCGGCTGTCTCGCACACCGGCGCGATGGCCGGTGCCGACCGCATGTACGACGCGCTGTTCCGCCGCTGCGGCGTGATACGGGCGCAGACCTTTGCCGACCTGCTGGACATTCCCGCGGCGCTTGCCACGGGCCGCTCGCTCAAGGGCAGGCGGGTCGCCATCCTGACTTCCACCGGCGGCGCCGGCACGCTGGTGTCCGACAGCCTGGGCGTGTCGGGTTTCGAGACGCCGGCGCCCGACGCGCAGACGGGCGCCGCCCTGCGCGCCCTGCAGACCGGCGACCATGCGGCGCTGGATCGCAACCCCATCGACGTGACGCTGGCCGGGCTGCAGCCCGACCTGCTGCGCGGCGCCATCAAGGCGCTGCTTGCGAGCCCCAGCTACGACGCATTGGCCATCATCGTCGGCTCTTCCAGCCTGGCCATGCCCGAGCTCATGGCCGGCGCGATCCAGGACTGCCTGCCGCTGTCGGACAAACCCGTCATCGCCTACGTGAGCCCGCACGCGCCCGAGGTGGCCGCGCTGTTGACGCGGCGCGGCGTTCCCGCTTTCGCTGCCGCGGAGAGCTGCACGGCGGCGCTGCAGGGCATGCTGCAATGGAGCGAATGGAAGGCGCCTGAAGCGGCTGAGGAAGCACCAAACGTTCCGCTCAAGGATCTGCCAACCGGCTCGCTGGACGAAGCCGAGGCCAAGCAGCTCTTCGCGCGATTCGGCATTCCCTGTGCTCGCGAGTCCGTGGTTGAAACCGCCGCCGAGGCCGAGCGTGCCGCGCGCGAGCTGGGCGACAAGGTGGTGCTGAAAATTCTCTCGCGCGAGATCACGCACAAGAGCGACGTCGGCGGTGTGGCCGTGAACGTCTCGCCGCAGCAGGCGGGCGAACGGCTGCGCGCCATGGCCGACGAGGTGCAAACCCGGGCCGGCGTGCGGCCGGGCCGCTTCCTGGTCCAGGAGATGGTGGCCGGCGGGACGGAGCTGATCCTCGGCATGCACAGGGACCCGTTGGGCACGGCCATCCTGCTGGGCATGGGCGGCGTGACGGCCGAGCTCTTCAAGGACACCACCATGCGGCTGCTGCCGGCGCTAGGCGGCCTTTCGCGGGCCGAGGCGCTTGCCATGGCGCAGGAGCTCAAGACCTGGCCGCTGCTCGACGGCTTTCGCGGCCGGCCCAAGGCCGACGTGGAGGCCCTGGTGGATGCGATTGTGGCCTTCTCGCGCATGGCGGCGCAGCTCGGCGACCGGCTGGTGGAGGCCGAGATCAACCCGGTGTTTGTGCTGCCGAAAGGCTCGGGCGTGCGCGCCGCCGACGGCGTTGTCGTGCTGCGTTAAAGGCCGCGGCCGCTCCCGCCGGAGCGGTCCCACTTCTCTCCTCCAAGACCATGACCAGAACCGTTCACCTTGAACGCGACGCTGACGTCGCCGTCATCCTCATCGACAACCCGCCGGTCAATGCCGGGTCGGCCGAAGTCCGCGTCGGCCTGCTCTCGGCCATCCGCAGCGTGCAGGCGGACCCGCAATACCGGGCCGCGGTGCTGATGGGGGCAGGCAGCACCTTCATCGCCGGCTCCGACCTGCGTGAATTCGGCCAACCCCTGCAGGAGCCGCAACTCCCCACGGTGATCGAAGCCATCGAGGCCTGCGGCAAACCGGTGATTGCTGCGCTGCACGGCGCGGCGCTGGGCGGAGGCTTCGAGCTGGCGCTGGGCTGCGACGCACGGATCGCCCAAGCCGGCGCAGTGGTCGGCCTGCCGGAAGTGACGCTGGGCATCATCCCCGGCGCCGGAGGCACGCAGCGGCTGCCTCGCGTGGTCGGCATGGCGCGCGCGATCCGCATGATCTGCACGGGCGAAAGAATTCCCAGTGAGCAGGCGCTTGAGATGGGCCTTGTTGACGCCGTCACCACCGGTGACTTGCGCGAGGCTGCCGTTTCGTTTGCCCGCCAGGCTGTCGGCAAGACTTTGCTGCGCGAACGACCACTGCCTTTTAGCGACGAGGCGGAGATTGAAGCGGCGGCGGCTCAGGCCCGCAAGGCAGGCCGCAATCGTCCCGCCGTGCTGGCCGCGATTGAAGCCGTGCGCGCTTGCGCGACGCTGCCTTTCGAGGACGCGCTGGGGCTGGAGCGCGGCGCCTTCCAGGCCCTGCGCTTGTCGCGGGAAGCGCGTGCGCTGCGGCACATTTTTTTCGCGGAGCGCGAAGCGGGCAAACTGCAGCCGGCCCCTGAAGCCGGTCCCCGCCCCGTGCAGCACATAGGTGTCATAGGTGCGGGAACCATGGGCTCGGGCATTGCGATCGCGGCGCTTGACGCGGGCCTGTCGGTGCTGCTGCTGGAGCAGGATGCCGCCGCGCTGGAGCGCGGTGTGGCGCGCATCCGTGAACACTGCGAGTCCCGCGCGGCCGCAGGCAAGATAAGCCGCAAGACGGCGAGCGATTGCCTGGCGCGGCTACAGGCCTCGACCGACTGGGCGGCGCTTGGGGCATGCGACCTCGTCATCGAAGCCGTGTTTGAAGACCTCGCCGTCAAGCGCGAAGTCTTTTCCCGGCTGGACCGCTTCGCCCGGCCCGGCGCCATCCTCGCATCCAATACCTCCTACCTCGACCTCGATGCCATCGCAGAAGCCACCGCCAGGCCGCAGGACGTCATCGGGCTGCACTTCTTCAGCCCGGCCAACCTCATGCGGCTGCTGGAGGTGGTGCGAGGCCGCGCGACCGCGCCTGACGTGCTTTCGACCGGGCTGGCGCTGGCCAGGCGCCTGCGCAAGCAGCCGGTGGTGACGGGCAACGCGTTTGGTTTTGTCGGCAACCGCATCTTCTCGGCTTATCGCCGCCAGTGCGAGTTCATGCTCGAAGAAGGCGCGCTGCCCGAGCAGGTCGATGCCGCGCTGGAGGCCTTCGGCTTTGCCATGGGCCCCTTCGCAGTGGCCGACCTTTCCGGCCTGGACATTGCCTGGCGCATGCGCAAGAGCCAGGCCGCCACACGCGACCCGAAAGCGCGCTATGTGCGCATTCCAGACCTTCTTTGCGAAGCGGGGCGCCTGGGCCGCAAAAGCGGCGCGGGCTACTATCTTTATGAAGCCGCCGGCGGCAATTCGCGCGGACGGCCCGATCCGCGGGTGCGCGCGCTGATCGAGTCCACCGGCCTGGCTGCGGGACTGGAGCGCCGCACACTGGCGGCGGAAGAAATCCAGCGCAGGGCGCTGCTTGCCATGGTGAACGAGGCCGCCCTCTTGCTGGCCGAGGGCGTGGCCCAGCGGCCCGGCGATGTGGACGTTGTGCTTGCCAACGGCTACGGCTTTCCGCGCTGGGAGGGCGGCCCGGTTTTCTGGGCCCGTGAGAGAGGGCTTGAGGCGCTGCGCGCCGACCTGCAATGGCTCGCGGAACTCAGTGGCCCTGGCTTTGTGCAGGGCGATCCCCGCCATCTGCTTCAGGAGGACATCTGAGATGTTTGCAACACAGGTCTTTGCGCGCCATGCGGCGCAATGCAAGGCACAGCCGCTGCCATCCGAGGTCATGCACCATGCCAAGCGCGCGGTGGTCGACTGGTACGCCTCGGTCTACCCCGGCCTGTCGGCCGAACCGGTGCCGCGCCTGGAAGAGGTGCTGGCCGACGATCTGGACCACGGCCGCGCGCGCCTGATCCTGGGCCGCCCGGCGACACCGCGCGCCGCGGCCTTGATCAACGGCGCGGCCGCGCATGCGGCGGAAGTGGACGACAGCTTTCGCGAGGCCATGTACCACCCCGGCGCCGCGACGATTGCCGCAGCCCTGGCGGCGGCGCAGGCGGCCGACGCGACGGGCAGGGATTTGCTGCGCGGCATCGTGCTCGGCTACGAGGTGTCGACGCGCATCGGTGTGGTCCTGGGACGCGGGCACTATAAATACTGGCACAACACGGGCACGGTGGGCACTTTTGGCGCCGCGGCGGCGGCCGGCGCCTTGCTCGGCCTGAATGAACTGCAGTTTGCGCACGCGCTGGCCACGGCGGCAACCTTCGCGGCCGGCCTGCAACAGGCTTTCCGCATGGACTCGATGTCCAAGCCGCTGCACGCGGGGCGGGCAGCGGAGGCCGGCCTGCTCGCGGCCCAGCTGGCCGCGCGCGGCGTCACGGGCTCGCTGGATGTGCTCGACGGCGAAGCGGGGCTGGGCGCAGCCATGAGTTCCGGGCCCGACTGGTCGCAAGCCGGCGCTACGCTGGGACACGACTTTCATATCACCCGCATCACCTTCAAGAACCACATCGGCTGCGGCCACAGCTTTCCCTCCATCGACGGCGCGCTGGAGCTGCAGCGGCTGCACGGCTTTCGCGTGCAGGACATCGAAAGCGTCCGCATCGGCACCTACAAGCCGGCGCTGGACATCGCCTGCTACACCCGGCCCGCATCGGCCAACGAGGCGCGCTTCAGCATTCCCTATGTGGTCGCGACGGCTCTGGTGCATGGCAGCGTGCGCATGGCCGCCTATGAGCCGCAGCGCCTGCGGGATCCGGCCACGTTGGACTTGCTGGAGCGAATCAACATTGGCGTCGACCCCGAACTGGATGCGGCCTTCCCCGGCCGGCGCTCGGCGCGGGTGGAGGTCGTGCTGCGCGACGGGAGGCGGCTCACCCACCTGCAGCCCAACCGCAAGGGCGACCCCGAACTCCCGCTGAGCGACGCCGACCTTGAGAACAAGCTGCTGGAACTTGCCTCGCCCGTGATCGGGGCCGACGCCTCACGCGCGCTCGCCGACCGCCTCTGGAAACTAGACACCAGCCCCACAGCACCATGAGCCGACACGCTTTCATCTGCGATGCCATTCGCACACCCTTCGGCCGCTACGGCGGCGCGCTATCGCCCGTGCGTGCCGACGACCTGGGCGCCATTCCCATCGCCGCCTTGATGGCCCGCAACCCGCGCGTCGACTGGCAGGCCGTCGCCGATGTGGTCTACGGCTGCGCCAACCAGGCCGGTGAGGACAACCGCAATGTGGCGCGCATGAGCGCGCTGCTGGCCGGTTTGCCGCTGGAGGTTCCCGGCTCCACGGTCAACCGGCTGTGCGGTTCCGGCCTGGATGCGCTGGGCACAGCGGCGCGCGCCATCAAGTCCGGTGAAGCCGGCCTGATGATCGCCGGCGGCGTTGAAAGCATGAGCCGCGCGCCCTTTGTGATGCCCAAGGCGGAGGCCGCATTCTCCCGGGCGAATGCGGTGGAGGACACGACCATAGGCTGGCGTTTCATCAATAGGCTGATGAAGGAAACATACGGCGTCGACTCCATGCCGCAGACCGCCGAAAACGTCGCCACCGACTACCGCATCGAGCGTGAGGCGCAGGACAGAATGGCCCTGGCCTCGCAGCAAAAAGCGATTGCCGCGCAGAAAAGCGGTATCTTTTCCACCGAGATCGTGCCGGTGAGGATCGCGCAGAAAAAAGGAGTGCCGATCCTCATCGAGCACGATGAACACCCGCGCGAAACATCACTTGAAACACTGGCCGGGCTCAAGGGTGCTGTCAGGCCCGACGGCACGGTGACGGCCGGCAATGCCAGCGGCGTGAACGACGGCGCCTGCGCCCTGCTGCTCGCGGATGAGCCCGCAGCCGCGCGACACGGCCTCACGCCACGGGCCCGCATCGTCGCGATGGCGACGGCAGGCGTCGCACCCCGGGTGATGGGCATAGGCCCAGCCCCCGCCACACAAAAGGTGCTCGCGCTCGCTGGCCTGTCGCTGGCGCAGATGGATGTGATCGAGCTCAACGAAGCCTTCGCGGCGCAGGGCCTCGCGGTGCTGCGCCTGCTGGGGCTGCAAGACGACGACCCGCGTGTCAACCCGAACGGCGGCGCCATCGCGCTGGGCCATCCCTTGGGCGCATCGGGCGCGCGCCTGGCCACCACGGCGGTGAACCAGCTGCACCGCGCAAGCGGGCGCTACGCGCTGTGCACCATGTGCATTGGAGTGGGGCAGGGCATCGCCGTGATCCTGGAGCGTGTTTAAGGGGAGGGCCAGGTCGGGCCGAAAAGGCCCTCGCCTTGCACGCTAGATGACTCCTTCAGACCTGAAGCGCCGTATCTCACCGCTTGAGTAGCCCAGGCTGCCCAGGATGTTTTCGTTCTGGGCACCGGCAGCCTGGGGCAGTGTGTCGACGCCGACCTCGCAGCCGGAGAGCCGGAAGGCCGCCGTGGGGACCGACAGGCCATCCAGCGGCCCCGCTTCATCCGAGAAGCGGTGCAGCACATCGCGGCCCTGGATATGTGGGTCTTCCAGCATGGCCCCCATGCGCTGGACACGGGACACCGGCACACCCGCCGCGCGAAGAGCGTGTTCCCAATGCTCCGCGGGTTGCGTGGCAATGATGTTTTCCAGCGCCTCGAATTCGACTGCGTAGGCGCGGATGCGTTCGCGGTTGTTCGACTTGACCAGGTCGCTGCGCCCCAGCGCCTCCCACAGCCTCTTTTGCTGGCGCAGGTTGGAGGCCGAGATCATCAGGGGCGCATCCTCGGCCTGGTAGCAGCCTATGGTGGCGAAGGGGTAGCGGTTGCCTTTTTGTTCCGGATGCGAGCCGTTCCAGAGATAGCCCGTGACATGGGAGCTGCAAAGAATCAGCGCCACATCGGACATCGCCACTTCCACGAACTGGCCGCGGCCGCTGTCCCTGCGGTGCAAGAGCGCGGCAAGAATGGCCGCGGCGGCCGTCGTGCCGGTGGCGTAGTCCACCACGGGCGCGCCGCATTTGACGGGTGAAGCGCCTGCATCGCCCGTCATGGCCATCATGCCCGAGTAGGCCTGGATCACGCCGTCGTAGGCGGTGAGCTCGCGTTTGGGACCGGTGCTGCCAAAGGCCGAGATGGAGCAGTAAACCAGCTCGGGCTTCAGGGCCGAGAGTTCGGCATAACCCAGGCCGAGTGCGTCAAGCGCGCCGGGGCGGTAGTTCTCGAGCAGCACGTCCGCGGTCAGCACCAGTTCGCGGAGCAACTCGCGTCCCATCGGGGTTTTCAGGTTCAAGGTCAAAGACTGCTTGTTGGCCCCCTGGGCGAGAAAGGCCGTTCCCATTCCCTCGTCGCTCAGTGCGTGGTCCGAGCCCTGGAACCTGGCCTGGTCCGGTTCGTCGGGCGCCTCGATCTTGATGACTTCCGCGCCCATCACCGCGAGCTGGTAGCCCGCGAAGGGGCCGGCCAGCACATGGGTCAGGTCAAGGACGCGGATTCCCTGCAGCGCCTTGGGGCCTGAAGAAGCTTTACCTGGTGATGACATGGTTCTTTACCAGCCTGGACCAGCGGGCGATTTCAGCGCGCACATAGGTTTCGTAGTCCGCCGGTGTTCCCGTCTGCACGACCATGCCTTCATGCACCAGCTTGGACCTGAAAAATTCCGTGGCCGCCGCCTTGCGAACGGCGGCGTTCAGCTTGTCGATCACGGCTTTGGGGGTGCCCGCGGGCGCATGGATGCCATACCAGCCTTCGGTCGCGTAGCCGGGAACGCCGGCTTCCACCATGGTGGGCATGTTGGGGTACGCGGTCGAACGCGCGGCGGAGCTGACGGCCAGCGCCCTGAGTTTGCCCGCGTCGATAAAACTTCCCACGGAGCCGGAAGTGCCGAACAGGATGTCCGTCTGTCCGCCCAGCAGGTCGGTGAGCGCGGGTGCCGACCCCTTGTAGGCCACATGCTGCAGGCGAACCTTGCCCAAGTCTTCGAGCAAGGCGCCTGCCAGGTGCGAAGAGGTTCCGTTTCCGGGCGAGGCGTAACTCAGCTTGCCGGGGTTTGCCCTGGCTGCATCAAGCACGTCCTTGACCGTCTTGTAGGGGCTCTCGGCCCGCACCACCAGCACATTGGGTGAGCGCACAAGCATGGCCACGGCGGTGAAGTCTTTTTCGGTGGAGTAGGGCAGTTTTTCCGCCAGGCTGGGATTGACGGCGTGCGCGATCGAGGACAGCAGCAGCGTGTAGCCATCTGGCACGCTCTTGGCGACAAGGTCGGAGCCGATGACGGTTCCGGCGCCTGGCTTGTTATCCACGATCACAGGCTGGCCCAGGTCCTTGGCCAGTTCCACCGAGAGTGTTCGGGCAATGAGGTCGGCGCCGCCGCCGGGCGAAAACGGAACGACGATTTTGATGGGTTTGTCGGGGTAGGCGGCCTGGGCGGCCGTGAGGCCCGCCAGCAATGCGGCGCCTGCCCATAGTTTGACGAGCGGCCGCAAGCCGCGGCCGATTGAAATGCGCATGTTTGTCTCCGATGTATTTCTTCGCCGCAACAGAAAGCTTGCGGCGCGCCAGAAGACTCTACGGGGATAGGCCTGTTTGCGCAGCAGCGCAATTCCAGGCAGTGGAATGGATGCGTCCGGGCCGCACTCACGTGCCCCGGCGCGCCTGTCATCGGATGTTCAGGTACTTACAGCGGTGATCGCCATCCACAAAGCCCGGCTCGAACCCGGCCGTGCAAAGCTCAGCCCGCGAGCGCCATGCCCGCCACCTGGACAAACCAGGTGATGCCCAGCGGCAGCACCGCGTCGTTGAAGTCATAGCTGGGATGGTGCAAGGGCGGCGTTGCGCCGTCGCGCGTGCCCGCGCCCTGACCCAGCCACAGGTAGGCGCCGGGCCTGGCCTCGAGCATGAAGGCGAAGTCTTCGGAGGTGAAGGCGGGCGAGGGCGCCGTCGAAGCCTTCAGGCCCGCGACTTCGGCGGCGCGCAGGGCCAGTGCCGCTTCTTTCGGCGTGTTCACGGTGGCGGGGTAGTAGCGCACATAGTCCACTTCGATCCCGGTGCCCGTGGCCAGGCCTATGCCTTGCGCGACCTGCCGGATGGCGGCTTCTATGGTGTCCTGCACGCCCGCGTCAAAGCTGCGCACGGTGCCTGTGAGCTCGACGGCCGAGGGCAGCACGTTGTGCGACTGGCCGCCGCTGATGCGCGTGACCGAAAGCACGGCATTCTCGGTGGGCGGGATGCGGCGCGAGGTGATGGTGTGCAGCTGCGAGACCAGCTCGCTCGCGGCAAGCACCGCATCGGGCGTGCGGTGCGGCTGGGCCGCGTGGCCGCCGCGGCCCCGGACCACGATGTCGAAGCGGTCCGCAGCCGCCATGATGGCGCCCGGCCGCGTCTGGGCCGTGCCGGCGGGCAGCTCCGGCCAGTTGTGCAGGGCATACACCGTGTCGCAGTGAAAGCGCTCGAACAGGCCGTCCTGCACCATGGCGCGCGCGCCGCCGCGGCCTTCCTCGGCGGGCTGGAAGATGAAGTGGATGGTGCCGTCGAAACGGCGTGTGCGTGCCAGGTGGCGCGCCGCGCCCAGCAGCATGGCGGTGTGCCCGTCATGCCCGCAGCCGTGGTGCACGCCCGGAAAGCGGCTCACATGGGGCCGGTCGCCCTGTTCCAGGATGGGCAGCGCGTCCATGTCGGCGCGCAGGCCCACGCTGCGCCGGCTGGTGCCGGCGCGCAGCACGCCGACCACGCCGGTGCCGCCTATGCCTTCATGCACCTCCAGGCCCAGGTCGCGCAGCGCGGCGGCGACGATGCCGGCGGTGCGGTGCTCCTTGAAGGCCAGCTCGGGGTGGGCGTGCAGGTCGCGCCGCAGCGCCACCAGGTCGGGCACCAGGTCCGCGATTTCCTGCGTGAGGGTGGGGCTCATCATGCCGTTCGCTGCCGCTTGGCGATGCTGGTGGCGGCGGTGCTGGAATACTGCCCCGGCGTCATGCCGAACACATTCTTGAAATGGCGCGACAGATGGCTCTGGTCATAAAAGCCCGCCTCGCTGGCCGCGCTGGCAACCGGCATGCCCTGGCGGATCAGCGCTTGCGCACGTGCCAGGCGTAGCCGGCAGATGTAGCGGTGCGGTGAAACCCCCACCTGCTCGCGGAACACGGTGGCAAAGCGCCAGATGCTGAGCCCGGTGAGGGCGGCCAGATCCGACAGCGCCAGCGCCTGGTTCAGGTTCGCGTCGATATGCCGCAGCACACGCTGGATGGCCGGTGCCGAGCGGGCGGGTGCCGGGGGGCGGGAAGGGGAGTCCATGCTCCAAGCGTAGGCGGCCTGCACCGGAGATGGCACCGGATACGGGCGCCGGCGCAGCAGCAAATGTTGAATCGAGGGATGGGCTGCAGCAAAAGCTGCGGCCAGCCGGCCGGGCGGTCCGGCTCAGGCGTGGGGTTGCATCAGCTGCTCGATCGGGTAGTAGTTCTTGACGAAAGGCGTCTTGATCACGATGTAGCTGAAGTATTTTTCGATGCCGATATTGGCTTCGAGCAGGCCTTCGATGATTTCCTGGTAGTGGTTCACGCCGCGCGTGACGAACTTCAGCAGGTAGTCGTAGCCGCCGCTGACCAGGTGGCATTCGACGATCTCATCGATGGGGCGTATGCTCATCTCGAACTTGACGAAGTCCTCGCGCTTGTGGTCCTGCAGCGTGACTTCGGTGAACACCAGCAGCGTGTCGCCCAGCTTCTCCAGGCGGATCTGCGCGCCGTAGCCGGCGATGTAGCCGGCCTGCTCAAGCCGCTTGACGCGCACCAGGCAGGGGCTGGGAGACAGGCCGACGGCATCGGCGATTTCTACGTTGGAGGCGCGCCCGTTTTTCTGCAGGTGGCAGAGGATTCGCAGGTCAAGGCGGTCGAGTTTCGGGTTGCCGGTGGAGGTATTCATGGTTACCCTCTTTTATGCAAGTTCCGCGCCCAAGTCAATCAGGTCAAGCGAGTGCGCTCCGTACATCCGGCTGCGCGAGCACGCTGTCGAGCGTGCGGTTCAGCCGGTCAAACATCTGCTCGAATTCCGAAGGCGTGAAGCACAGGGCCGGCGCAAAGCCGAGGATGTTGTCGCCGAAGGCACGGAAGATCAGGCCGTTCTCATAGGCCGCCTTGGCGATGCGGTCAGGCAGCCGCAGCGAAGGGTCGAAGCCGGCCTTGGTGTATTTGTCGCTCACCAGTTCCAGCGCGCCCAGCAAGCCGCGCGAACGCGCATCGCCTACCAGCGGATGCCGCAGCATGGATTGCAAGCCGGCCTCGAAATGGGGCGTGACGCGCTGGCCGTTGGCAAGAATGCCGCCTTCTTCGTAAAGCCGTATCACTTCCAGCGCCACGGCGGCGCTGACCGGGTGCGCCGAATAGGTGGCGCCGTGGCCCACCAGGGCGCCGGCTGGTGTGCCGTCGGCGATGCCGGCATACACGCGCTCCGAGATGAGCAGCGCGCCCATGGGCACATAACCGGATGTCAGCCCCTTGGCGACCGTCATCAGGTCCGGCGACACGCCCTCGGCGTCGCAGGCGAACATGGGGCCGGTGCGGCCGAAGCCGGTGATCACCTCGTCGGCCACAAACAGGATGTCCAGCTCGCGGCAGGCCTGGTGCATGGCCTTGAGCCAGCCCGCGGGCGGCACGATCACGCCGCCCGAGCCCTGGATGGGTTCGCAGAAGAAGGCGGCGACGTTCTCCGCGCCCAGCGCGTTCACCTTCTCGCGCAGGGAGGCCACCGACGCCGCGATCAGCGCTTGCGGGTCGTTGCCCGCGGGGCTGCGGTAAGGGTAGGGCGAGGGGATGTAGTGCTGCTCGGGGCGCGGCAGGTCGAAGCCGCGGTGGAAGGCGGGCAACGCCGTCAGGCCCGCGCCGGTGGACGAGGAGCCGTGGTAGCCGCGCTCCAGCGCGATGAAGTGTTTCTTGCCCGGCCGGCCTGTGCTGTTGTAGTACTGCACGATCAGGCGCACGGCCGCGTCGACCGCTTCGGAGCCGCCCAGCGTGAGGTACACATGCTCCAGCCCGGGCGGGGAGATTTCCACGAGCTTGGCGGCCAGGCGTATGGCCGGCTCGCTCGCATAGCTGAAGTAGCCGGTGGCATAGGGCAGCTCGCGCATCTGGCGCGCGGCGGCCTCCACCACGCTTTCATGGCCGTAGCCGATGTTGACGCACCACAGGCCCGCGAAGGCATCGAGCAGCTCGCGGCCGTCGGCGTCGCGCAGCCACGCGCCCTTGCCGGAGCGCAGCACGGTGGCGCCGCGCTGCTCATGGCCGCGCCAGTTGGCCACAGGGTGGATCAGGTGCGCGCGGTCAAGCGCCACCAGCGAGGAATCGAGGGAGAGGGTTTTGGTGGACATCATGGGGATTAGTTTGGCCCCGAGTGCGCAGCGGGTGCTGCGGCTTGCCCCCCTTTGGTGCGCATGGCTGTGCTGTTGTTCGTGCGCGGACGGTAGAAGATTCTGTGGCGCTCCGGGAGAGGCTCAAGGTTTCGACCCTTCGACAAGCTCAGGACAGGCCAAGCTCAGCCCGAACGGCGCGAGAGATTGATCCGGGTGAGGGGCTTCGATACCTCAGCCCGAACGGAGGGAAATCACCGGCCGTATTGGAACCCCCCGTTCGCCCTGAGGTATCGAAGGGCAGGCACGGCGACCGGCTTCGATACCTAAGCCCGAACGGATAGAGATCGAGAACGAGAAGTGATGCTTTAAGGCGCACGAAAAATCACCGTTCGCCCTGAGCCTGTCGAAGGGCTGGTTGAACGGCACACAAGGCTAGTAGCCGCGCGAGCGGTCCACCACGCCTTCCAGCGGCAGGCCGGCCTCGTAGCGCCGCAGGTTGTCCAGCAGCGCTTCACCTGCGGTGCTCGCCTGCGTTGCGCTGGCAATGTGGGGCGTGAGCCAGATGCGCGGATGTGCCCAGAAGGGGTGGCCCTGCGGCGGCGGCTCCGGTTCGCAGACATCGAGGATCGCGGCCGAGAGCCGGCCGCTTTCCAGCGCGGCGAGCAGGTCGGCCTCCACCAGGTGGGGGCCGCGCGCGGCGTTGACCAGGCTGGCCCCTTCGGGCAGCGCGCTGAACACGCGCCGGTTGAGGATGCCGCGTGTCTCGGGCGTGAGCGGCAGCATGCACACCAGGACGTCGGTGCGCGCGAGGAATTCATCGAACTCCGCCTCGCCGCTGTAGCAGCGCACGCCCGGCTCGTTGCGGCGCGAGCGGTTCCAGCCCGCGCAGTCAAAGCCCAGCAGCCGCAGCTGCGCCAGGGCGGCGCGCCCCAGCGTGCCCATGCCCATCACACCCACGCGCCGCGTGGAGGCCGGCCGCACGGGCTGCTCCTTCCATTGGCTGCCGCGCTGCTGATGCAGGTAAAGCGGCATATCGCGGTGCAGTGACAGCACGGCCCAGCTGACGTATTCGCACATGCAGGCCGTCAGCCCCGGCTCCACCATGCGCACGACGGTGAGCTCCGGCGGCAGCGCCGAAAAGTCGAACTGGTCCACGCCCGCCCCCACCGAAAACAGGATCTCCAGGCTGGGCAGCGTTTCAGCCAGGCGCGGCGGCGGCTCCCAGGCGGCAAGAAAGCGCACCTGGTCCGGGTTCGCCACCTCGGGCCAGATCCAGAAGGGCAACTGCGGCATCTTGCGCGCGAACTGCTCGGCCCACACAGCGCCTCGCTGCGCCGGGCCTTTGTACAAAAACGCCATCTTTTAGTTTTCCAGGAGGCGGCACATCGCCGGCGATGCGTGATGGCCAATGTGTAATGCAAGTGCACGCGCGGAACCGGCTTTGCCGGGCCGCAGAGTGCGCCCCCTGAGGGGGGAGCAGGCTACACGAAGTGAGCCTGAACGGGGGGGAGCCATCTTCCCTACCCCATCGCCTGGCTGACCAGCGCCCACCCGCCCGTGGCCGGCCCGCGTTCCAGCGGCCCGCCGCGCACCATGGTCGTGACCGTGTCCACGCGGGGCAGTCCCTGCGCTTCCAGCCACTCGGGCAGCCCGCTGGCGGCATCGACGTCAATGCGCAGGAACTTGCCGGCATAGTGGCTGCACCAGTGCCCTATGAGTGCTTGCGCGCCCGCGAGATCGGGTGCCACCACGGGGCCGATGGCATGGCCGCGCCCGAAGCGCCGAACCACGGAAAACCCGACGGCTTCGCCGCCGCTGGCCAGCACCACCGCCTCGCCGTCGGCCAGCAACTGGCGCAGCATGGCTTCACGCGGCATGCCGGCCCCGCGCGCATCGAGCGCGGCCAGCGTTTTCGCGTCGTTGCGGCCCAGCGGGCGCAGCCGCATGCCCTGCGGCAGGGCCACCAGCTGGGCCGGCGCCGCCAGGCCCTGGTGCTGCCGGACTTCGCCCTTGATCACAAAGCCCATGCGTTCGTACAGGCCGCGGCCTTCAGGCGTGGCGTGCAGCAGCACGGTGCGCCCTTCCAGTCCCGCCATCACCGCATGCATCAGGTGCTGGCCCACGCGCTGGCCCTGCATGCGCGGCGCCACCACCACCAGGCCCACGGTCGCATGCTGTTTGCCCCACTGCCAGTGCACGGCCGTGCCCACCAGTTCACCGTCGCGCAGCGCGGCCACGCCCTGGCCGTGCGCCACGGCGAACTGCCAGTCTTCCAGCCGGTGCGGCCACTGGAACTCGCGCGACAGCGCCTGCGCGGCTTCGAGGTCATCCACCTTCAGGCGCCGGATCGACACACCGTCGGGCAGGGCGCGGCCCACGGCCGCCAATGCGGCCTGTGGATCAAATACGTGGTCGGACATGAGGCTTCCCTTCAAAACATCAACTCATCCATACATCGATACATTGATCGCGGTTTGGGGATGATGATGCTCGGCGGGGTGCTTTGAGGCTTGTACGATCTTGGCGCCCGGCGGCACCGCCGGCAGAACGGCACAAAGCGCCTCCCGCCCGCCGCAGTCCGGATGAATACTTTGCGCGTACCGCGCAGAACCGCAACAACTGCGGTGGATGCTGCCTACGATTGCTTCCTATATTGAAGCTATTGAATCGCCCTTTCATTACGTCACCATAAGTCACCACAAGTCACACACCACCTACGAGGCAAACCATGATCTTCCGGCCCAAATACATCACCTTCGACTGCTACGGCACGCTCACCAACTTCCGCATGGCCGAAGTGGCCTACCAGATCTATGCGGGCCAGCTGCCCCCCGAGCGGCTCAACCAGTTCGTGAAGGACTTCGCCGCCTATCGCCTGGACGAGGTCATGGGCGACTGGAAGCCCTACGACCAGGTGCTCAAATCCGCCATCTCCCGCAGCTGCAAGCGCTACGGCGTGGCCTACCGCGACGAAGACGGCCAGAAGTTCTACGACGCCGTTCCCACCTGGGGCCCGCATGCCGATGTGCCGGAAGCGCTCACGCGCATCGCCAAGGAAATCCCGCTGGTGATCATCTCCAACGCGATGAACGAGCAGATCCATTCCAATGTGCGCAAGCTCGAGGCGCCTTTCCACAAGGTCTATACCGCGCAGGACGCCGGCGCCTACAAGCCTCGCCTGCAGGCTTTCGAGTACCTGCTGGACCAGCTCGGCTGCGCGCCCGAGGACATCCTGCATTGCTCTTCCAGCCCGCGCTACGACCTCATGCCCGCCCATGACCTGGGCATCAAGAACAAGGTGTTCGTCAACCGCAACCACGAACCCCGCGCCAACGAGGCCTACAGCTTCGCCGAGATTCGCGACATCAGCGGCCTGCCGGCGCTGGTCGGCCTGTGACGTGAAAGGAAAAGACAACGTGAGCAACCTGACTTTCTTCAAGCTGGATGACCTGGGCGAGGGCCGCGAGAGCCTGCCGCTGCCCGAGAAGCTCCTGGCGGGCGACCCGCGCTTCACCAACTGGGACGTGGACCAGACGGACGACGGCAAGCTGCGCACCGGCGTGTGGCAGACCACGCCCGGCACCCTGCGCTCCATCAAGGGCGGCGTCTGGGAGTTTTGCTACATCCTTTCGGGCGTGTCGGAACTGATTGAGGACGGCGGGAAGACCTACCGCGTGCAGGCCGGCGACGCCTTCGTGATGAAGCCGGACTGGGTTGGCCAGTGGCGCTGCATAGAGACCACGCGCAAAATCTGGATCATCTACGGCAGCGCATGAAGCTCGAATCATTCTGGACCGACACCACCGCGCCCTTCGAGGGCCGCAGTGACGCGCTGCCCGCCAAGGCCGACGTGGTCGTGGTGGGCGGCGGCTTCACCGGCCTGTCGGCGGCCCGCAGCCTGGCCATGCGCGGCGCCCGTGTGGTGGTGCTGGAGGCATCGGTGGTGGCCGCCGAGGCATCCGGCCGCAACGGCGGCCATGTGAACAACGGCCTGGCGGTGGACTACGCCACCGTCGCCGCGCGCGTGGGCGTTGAGCGCGCCGCCGCCTGGTACCGCGCATATGACGACGCGGTGGACACCGTGGAGCGCATCGTGCGCGAAGAGGAGATTGCCTGCGATTTCCATCGCCGCGGCAAGCTCAAGATCGCCGGGCGGCCCGCCCACTACGATGCCCTGGCGCGCAGCTTCGAGCGCCTGCGCCGCGAAGCGGATTCGGAGGTCGAACTGGTGCCGCCGCAGCGCATCCGCGAGGAGGTCGCCTGCGACCGTTTCGCCGGCGGCCTGCTGTTCAAGAAAAGCGCCCAGATGCACATGGGCCAGTTCGGCCGGGGCCTGGCCGAGGCAGCGGCCCGGCGCGGCGCGCTGATCTATGACCACGCGCCTGTCCAGCGGCTGCAGCGCCTGCACGGCCATGCCTACCGCGTGCACACGCCGCGCGGCACCGTGGACGCCGACCAGGTGCTGCTCGCCACTGGCGCCACGCGCCATGGCGCTTTCTCCAGTTTCTCTTACTGGCGGCGCCGCATCGTGCCCATCGGCAGCTTCATCATCGTGACCGAGCCGCTGGATGCCGCCATGGTGCAGGCGCTGCTGCCGCAGCGCCGTACCTACACCACCACCGACACGCTGCACAACTACTTCCGCCTCACGCCCGACAACCGCCTGGTGTTCGGCGGGCGGGCGCGATTCGCGTTGTCCAGCCCGCGCTCCGATGCCAAGAGCGGCCAGGTGCTGCGCGAGCAGATGGTGGCGATGTTTCCGCAACTGCGCGACGTGCGCATCGCCTACTGCTGGGGCGGCATTGTCGACATGACACAGGACCGCCTGCCGCATGCCGGCGAAACCGAGGGCCTGTATTACTCCATGGGCTACAGCGGCCACGGCACCCAGATGTCGGTGCACATGGGCGAGTGCATGGCCCGCGTGCTGGCCGGGGACGTGTCGGCCAACCCCTGGCGCGACAACCCCTGGCCGGCCATTCCGGGCCACTTCGGCACCCCGTGGTTCCTGCCAGCGGTGGGGCTGTACTACACCATCAAAAACAAATTCGCCTGAATTTTTCCCCGAGGAGACATAAAAAATGACAGAACAACAGCTGACAGGCAGCCGCCTGGTCGGGCCGGAAGAGAGCCGCCGCATCATGGGCCAACTGCAGGGCGGCGCCAGCCGGCGCGACGTGCCTGCATGCCGCCGGCCATCAGCATGGCCACTGCGGCGGTAGCGGCGCAGGCGGCAACCCCGCGCAAGGGCGGGCGCATCA
>Ga0102587_1000802_pt1 | contig 28695 bp, 28 predicted proteins | sample AraplaF_Col_mTSA_FD_76853 | JGI IMG/M metagenome (GOLD analysis project Ga0102587, IMG submission 76853) | Arabidopsis root microbial communities from the University of North Carolina, USA - plate scrape MF_Col_mTSA (SPADES assembly) (version 2) | ecosystem: Host-associated > Plants > Roots >... | reverse complement strand
CGTTGTGGCGTTATTCGCCCTGGCTGCTGCTGGGCGTGCTGGGCCTTGCCACGGCCAGCCATGCGCTGTATGGCTGCTTTGACCTGATAGGCCGGCGCCACACGCGCCACACCTTGCCCCGCCTGCAGACCTGGGCGATCGCGGTAACGAGCTATGCCTTCAATCTGAACCTGGGCTCGCTGGTGGGCGGCGTGGCGCTGCGCGCGCGCCTGTACACCCGCGCGGGGCTGGACGAAGCCACCATCGCACAAATCGTGGGCCTGAGCTTGGCGACCAACTGGCTGGGCTACGGCCTGGTGGCCGGCAGCCTGTTCGCTGCGGGCCTGATCGCCCCGCCCAGCCAGGCGCACATTGGCGCAACAGCGCTGCGCGTACTGGGCGCGGCCATGGTCTTGCTGGCCCTGGCCTATGTGGCGGCCTGCAAGTTTGCGCACGGACGCGAGTGGCGTGTGCGCGGCAAGCGGTTGACCCTGCCTTCGCCCGGCCTGGCACTGGTGCAACTGCTGCTGTCGGCCACCAACTGGGCGCTGATGGGCGCGGCCATGTACGCGCTGCTGGGCGGCCAGGTGGAATACGGCAAGGTGCTGGGCGTGCTGATGGCGGCCTCCATCGTGGGGGTGATCATGCCGATCCCGGGAGGCCTGGGGGTTTTGGAGGCGGTGTATCTGGCCTTGTTGTCGGGCAGCGTGCGGCAAGGGGTTTTGATGGGGGCCGTGCTGGCGTACAGGGCGCTGTACTACCTCTTGCCGCTAGCTGGAGGCTTGCTGTTGTATGTGTTGCTGGAGAAATATGCGGCCAGCCATTCGGGGGCCGCACCCGCTGCCGAATGAAAGCCTATTGTGGTTTTCTGTATTCGGCTGTTTGGTATTCCTGTCCCCACCCCTTGTGTATGCGCCGAGGAGCGGAGGTCCAGGCGGATCAGGGATCGCGATTGTCTGAGCGAAGCGCAGCGTAGCGAGTTCGAGCGAGACCCCGCCTGAACCGAGCACCGCAGGTTGCCCGTAGCGAAGCGAAGGGACGCAGCAACCAGGGTCGCCTTTTGGTATTCGCGTAACTTCGCTACGCGAAGTGAGCGAACCCCGCGCGCGCAGCGCGCCTTTTGGCGAACAAAAGAAAACCCGCTTTGCGGGTTTCGCCAAAGTTACTTGCCGCCGGGCAACCCCGGCCAGCCGCCCTCAGCAAAGAGAACCAAAGCCAGCACCGCCAGGGCGTCCTAACCCCGTTTAGGAATTAACAAACCCTTCACCACCGCCGGCCGCGCCACAAAAGCCTCCAGCACCCGCTTCACATTCGGAAAGCCACCGAACTCCACCAGCTCGCCAGCTTCATAAAACCCCACCAGATTCCGAACCCACGGGAAGATGGCGATATCGGCAATCGTGTACTGGTCGCCCATGATCCAGTTGCGGCCTTGGAGGCGCTGCTCGAGCACGCCGAGCAGGCGCTTGGACTCGGCGACGTAGCGGTCGCGGGGCCGCTTGTCTTCATAAGCCTTGCCGGCGAATTTGTGGAAAAAGCCGAGCTGGCCGAACATGGGGCCTATGCCGCCCATCTGGAACATGACCCACTGGATGGTTTCATAGCGGCCTGCTGCGTCCTGGGGGATGAACTTGCCGGTTTTTTCGGCCAGGTAGAGCAGGATGGCGCCGGATTCGAACAGGGCCAAAGGCTGGCCGCCGGGGCCTTTGGGGTCGATGATGGCGGGAATCTTGTTGTTGGGGTTGAGCGAGAGGAAGGCCGGCGATATCTGGTCGTTGGTCTCAAAACTCACGAGGTGCGGCTCGTAAGCCAGGCCGGTCTCCTCGAGCATGATGGAAACCTTGACGCCATTGGGCGTGGGCAGCGAGTACAGCTGGATCTGCTCCGGGTGCTGCGCGGGCCATTTCTCAGTGATGGGGAAATCTTTGGGGAAGGCTTTGGATGGGGTCATGGTGTGTGTGCGGCAGGAAATAAACGACAGCCGCCAAGCGTAGCCCAAGCCGGGCAAACGCGCAGGGCACCGGTTATTTACCCGGCCTCCCCCTCATGGTGTCCAATAAGGGCATGGAAGCCGAGAACCACACCGACAGCCGCCTGACCGAACTCGAGATCAAGGCCAGCTTTGCCGAGGACCTGCTGGAGCAGCTCGACAAAATCATCGTGCGCCAGCAGCAGCAAATCGACGCCCTGCTGCGCGAGGTGGCCGAACTCAAGGCCGCGCCTGTGCGTGACGGCGACATCACCACCACGCGCAGCCTGCGCGACGAGCTGCCGCCGCATTTCTAACTTCTCAGTACACCCCCCGCTACCAGAGGTTTTTGCCGTCAATCACGGCGACGGGCGCTTCGGCCGCGTCGAAATCATCAAACAGCCGCGCATTGACGCCTATGCGGCGAGTGCTGCCGTCCCAGCTGCCGTCCATCTCAAAGGCCGGGCTGTCGGAGTAGGTGGAAACACCGCACTCGGCACAGAAGTGGTGGTCCGCCAGCTAGGGCCTGTTAACGCTATTTATGCAAATGCGAATGGGGTGAAAACAGCCCCAATCAAGGCGCGCGACGACGCCCAGACCGGGCGTCTGCGCTAGGAGCGCAACGCGGAGTGGGGCTGTTTTCACCCCATTCCCTCCGGGTTGCGATCAAAAAGGCCTTGCGCGGCGTTGCAAAGCCTTGACGGGGTTCACCCCGCCTGCGTTTTGCGCCTTGCTCAAGGCCTTTTTGACTCGCAACGCATCTTGCATAAATAGCGTTAACAGGCCCTAGCCTGCCAGCGGTAAACCGCGTCGGCGTCCTTGGGCGTGGTGACGTGGAATTGCTCGGGCGTGTAGTAAGCGAGCAGCGCGCCGCGTTTGCTGCAAAACGAGCAGGTGCAGCGTGTGAGTTGCGCGGGGATGTCGCCTTCGATGCGAAAAGCGTTTTTGCCGCAATGGCAGCTTCCGGTGATGGTCGCCATGGGCCGTCTCCTGCCGTGGACCGAGCGCCTCAGGCGGCGGCCATGAGTTCCTGTTTGCGCGCGCTGATCTGCGCGCCCAGCTCGGTCATGTCGAGCCGGGTGGCGCGGGCCTTGGGGAAGATCTCGTTCTGCTCTTCCTTGACGTGGTGCTTGACGTATTCGGACATGACCTTGATCTTGGCGTCGAACATTTCGCCGTCGGGCTCCAGGCCCTCGACCTGGGCGATCAGGTCCTTGAGGGTGGCGTGTTCGACGCTGGCCTCGGGAATCAGCTCATGGTCCTTGAGGGCGGCCTTGACGGCGGGATAGAAAATTTCTTCCTCCACCTGCGCATGCACCGTGAGCTCCTTGCAGATCTGGGCGACCAGCTCCTTCTTTTTGGCGGGGGAGCGGCTTTTTTCGTACTGCTCAAAAAGCTCGCTGACCAGCTTGTGGTCGGCCCTGAGCATGGCGGTGGCTTCCTTGTGCACAGGTGTGGCCTTGGTGGTGGGCATGGTGTTTCCTTCAGGTTGGTAGTGTGGGATTGGTCGCAACCCGGGGGCGGGCTGTTAGGCGATTCTTGGGAAGCGGCCGCCGCCGCGGGGTAGGCCAAGCTTGCCAGCGCATGTAGGAAACCGCGCGCCGCGGCGGCGCGCACCAAGCGCTCAGGGCTGCACAAAAGCCGAGGGCGAGACATCACACTTGAGGACGCGCGCCATATAGGCCAGCGACTGCTTGTGGAATTCGGCCGACTCGGCCGCGCAGCAATCGGAGGGCACGCGCAGCGCGAAGCCGCGCAGAAAGCCGTCCATGGCGGTCAGCTGCACGCAGATGTCGGTCGCCACGCCGGCGATGATGATGTCTTTCACTTCCATGCGCGCAAGCAGCAGGTCCAGCGGCGAGCCCAGAAAGGCCGAATGCCGGGGCTTGAGCACGGTGAGGTCGCCGCGCTCGGGGCGCAGCAGGCGCGCCATCTCGCCGGAGGCGCCCGCGCTGGCGGCGCAGCGCTGGACCAGGCTCTGGAAGTCGGACTGCCAGCCGCCGTAGTTGTCGTTGGCGTAGATGGCCGGCACGCCGGCCTTGCGCAGGCGGCGCTTGAGGGCCGAGGCGGCTTGGGCGGCAGCTACCGCCGCCGCGGCCAGGTCTTCGGCGCCCGGGAAATCCATGGGATTGATGAAGTCGATCAGCAGCAGCACGCTGCGGCTGCGCGCAAGCGCTTCAGTGTCCACCGGACGGGGCCAGCGGCGGGCTGGACGTTTCTTTGAGGATGCTGATTTTCCCGTCGGCCTCGAGGCAGGCATATTTCATGTCGGCCTGCTCGCAATCGGCTTCTCGCAGGGCCTGCTCAAGGTCGCCCAGGGGGATGCGGTGTTTCTTGAGGACTTCGCCGAAGACCTTGCCGTCGCGGCCGACCAGCACGGGCCGGCCTTCCATCAGCGTCTGCAGGCGCGCGCTGCGCGAAGTGGCGAAGGCGACCAGCACATTGAGCGCCACCAGCGTGGCGGCGGCCAGCAGGCCGCCGGTGACGGATTCCTCGCCGCCGCTGAGGCCGCTGGAGACGGACTCGCTGAGCAGCATCACGACCAGCAGGTCAAAAGGCGTGAACTGCCCGACGGTGCGCCGGCCCGAGACGCGGACCATGGCCAGCAGCGCGCCGTAGATGATCACGGCCCGCAGGGGCAGTTCCCACCATGCGGATTGCAGCTCGAACACGGGTGGCGCGCGGCGAAGCGCCGCTTATTTTTTCGAGAGGTAGCGGCGCACGGCATCGGCCGAATTGCCGACATTCCTGACGGCATCGCGCAGCTGCTGCTCGGTGCAGCCCAGCGACGCCATCCAGTCGCGCAGCTCCTGGGGTTGCTCGAGGGAAATCAGCTTGCGGTCCGCGCCTGTCTTGCTTGTGTCGTCGGGCATGGTGTGTCTCCTGGGAAAAGCCGGATGGTAGGCCGGCCCCCTCCCCGCGTTGTGTAGGACGGAAACGCCTTGTGCGGGCAGCGTTTTCCGGCCGCGGCGCGCGGCCTAGTGCGCCGCGGTGGCGGGCTTGCCGCTGGCAGCCGTTGCGGCGCCGGGCCTGAGCAGCACGGCGCCCAGCAAGGCAGCCATGGCCGCGAAGACCGCGCCGATCACAAAGGCCAGCTGGTAGCCGCCGTTGAGCGCGGCGGTCGCATCGACACCCATACCCGTCAGCGCGCCGGTGCGCGCCGCCGCGAGGCTGGCCAGCACGGCCAGGCCCAGGGCGCCGCCCATCATGAAGGAGGTGTTGACCACGCCGGAGGCAATGCCCGATTCGCTGGGATCCACGTCGCTCATGGCGGCCAGCAGCACGGGGTTGAAAGCCATGCCGGCCCCCAGGCCCAGCAGCAGCATGCCGGGCAGCACGTCGAGCGCGAAACTGCCGGCCACGGGCGCGCGCGCGAACAGGGCCAGGCCCATGGCGGCCAGCAGCAGGCCGGCGGCCAGGGGCGCGCGTATGCCGAAGCGCATGACGATCTTGGCCGACAGGCCCAGCGAGAACGCGGCCATGATGAGGTTGGCCGGCAAGAAACCGAGGCCGACCTGCATGGCGCTGTAGCCCAGCACCAGCTGCATATAGAGCGCCGAGATAAAAAACCAGGCGAACATGGCGGCTGCCCAGAGCACACCCACCACATTGGCGGTGGCGACGTTGCGCAGGCGGAACAGGCCCAGCGGCATCAGCGGCGTCTGCACCTTGGATTCAATCGCCAGGAAGACGGCCATGAGCACCGCGGCCGCGCCCAGCAGGCCCAAAGTCTGGCCCGAGAGCCAGCCGGCCTCGTTGCCGTTGACGATGCCGTAGACGGCCAGCATCAGCGAGCTGGTGACGGTGACGGCGCCGCCCACGTCAAGCTTCGCGCCGGTGGCCTGGCCCTTGCCGCCGGGCAGCAGCAAGAGGCACAGCGCGAAGACCGCGCCGCCTATGGGCAGGTTGACCAGAAAGATCCAGTGCCAGCTCAGCGAGTCGGTGAGCACGCCGCCCAGCAGCACGCCTATGCTGCCGCCGCCGGCGCAGACAAAGCCGTAGACGCCCATGGCCTTGGCGCGCTCGGCCGGTTCGGTGAAGAGGTTCATGATCAGCGAGAGCGAGATCGCCGATACCACCGCGCCACCCAAACCCTGCACCGCGCGCGCGACGATAAGCAGGGCTTGCGAGTTGGCGATGCCGCAGGCCAGCGAGGCCAGGGTGAAGAGGCTGAGGCCCGCGAGGAAGAGCCGGCGGTGGCCGTAGAGGTCGCCGAGCCGGCCGCCCAGCAGCAAAAAACCGCCGAAGGTCAGCATGTAGGCATTGACCACCCAGACCAGCGAGGTCTCGGTGAAATGCAGGTCGGTGCGTATGGAAGGCAGGGCCACGTTGACGATGGTGGTGTCGAGCACGATCATCAGCACCCCGAGGCACAGCACCATCAGGGCCCACCAGCGCTTGCGGCTGTCCATGTGTTGTCTCATTGGCGGTTTCTCCTCTGCTTCATCAATGAATGTCGCCAGTCAAATCAGGTCAGGTTCAGGTCCATCCGGCGCAAAAACGATACCGTGGCCGCGCATGTTACGCCATGCCTGCGCCGCGCGCTGTCCTACACGCTGTCCTACATGCGCCTCGGCGTTTGGCGGATAGCCAGGCCGTGGGCGGCTGGCTAATTTATGGAAACGTTTGCGGCATGGTGATTCAAGCATTCGAAGCATGCCGTCCACATTTTTCATGGGATGAATTTCATGCGGATGACGCCACTGCCCCGCCGTGCCGGACGGCCCACCCTGAAGACAGCCGGGCTGGCCGCCCTGGCGCTGCTGGGCGGCACGGCCCTGGCCCAGCCCTCGCCCGCGCTGGACCGCGCGAGTTTTTCGATAGGCGCTTTCCACGCCGACCCGACCTTTAACGCGGCGGTGAACACCAACTTCGGACGGCTGGACTCGGGCGACTCGAAAAGCAGCAGTGTGACCCTGCCGCGCATCAAGGCCGACGTGCTGCTGTTCGACAGCCAGGGCCTGTCCTTCGACTACTACCAGTTCAAGCGCGGCTACGGAGATTCGCTGGCCAGCAATTTCAGGACCGGCAGCGGCACGGTGACGACCACGGGCACGGCCAACCTGGACGTGAAGGTGGACTTCGCCAAGCTGGCCTACAAATGGTGGTTTGGTTCGGGCAACACCGTGATGGGCGTGGGCCTGGGCGCGGCCTACTACCGCGTGGGCCTGGACCTGAGTGCAACCGCGACGGTAGGCGGCAGCACCGGCAGCATACGGCAAAGCGACAGCGACGACGCGGTGGCGCCGCTGCTGGAGCTGGGCGTGAGGCATGCGATTTCGCCGGACCTGCGGCTGTTTGCCGATGCCTCGGGCGTGAAAAAAACCGGCGGCAGCACGCGCGGTGAGATCTACAACGCCGCGCTGGGTGTGGAATGGTTCCCGGCCAAAAACGTCGGTGTGGTGCTGGACTACGGCCTGACCGACATAGACCTGCGCCGCGAGGACAGCAACAACGCGCGCTTTCGCGTCAAACTCAAGGGGCCGTCGGCTTTTCTGAAGGTGCGTTTCTAGAGAGCCCTTCATGCAAGGGGAGCCTCGGCGTGGCAACAGGCCGGGGCGGCCGGGGCCATGGGTTCAGGCGCGCCGTATTTGTCATGGTGGCGCACCCAGGCCATGGGAAAGGGCAGGCCGTCTTCGTCGCGCCCCTTCGGCGTGAGGTCCATGTAGTGGTAAGCGCCCACCAGGGCGTCCGCGCCGCGGGCGTAGCTTGAATAGGTGTGGAAGACGTTGCCCTGGCCGTCGCGCGCGAAGACGCTGAAGCCGTGCAGGTCTTCCATGCCGCCGACGTCTTCCATGCGGTAGTTGTAGTCCACCTTTGCGCCGGCGAGTGCTTCGGGCGTGAAGGAGACGTGGTAGTCGTAGTTGAAATCGCCGCCGAAGGACGACACCCACTTGAAGCGCCAGCCCATGCGCCGCTTGAAAGCGGCGAGGTTGGCCTGCGGCGCGCGCGAGACCACGGCCAGCGTGATGCCGCGCGCGGCCAGGTGCGGCAGGGTGCCGTCGATGTGGTCCGCCAGAAACGAGCAGCTGCGGCAGCCCTCTTCCCAGTCCGGGCCGAACATGAAGTGGTAGACGATGAGCTGGCTGCGCCCCTCAAACAGCGCGGCCAGGCTTTCGGTGCCGTTAGCGCCGTCGAACACATAGGGCTTGTCGACCGGCACCCAGGGCAGGCGGCGCCGCTCGGCGCTGACCAGGTCGCGCTGGGCGGTGAGTTCTTTTTCGCGGGCCAGCAAGAGGCGGCGGGCGGCGAGCCATTCCTCTCGGGACACAATGGCGTGCATGGCGGTGTGGGTATTCACGGGCGGGACTCCTTGGGAGGGGTTGGAGGAATCAGCGGTTGAGGATGTGCAGGATGTTGCCGTCCGGGTCCTTGAACCAGGCGCCCTTGAAGTCGCCGGCCACATGGGCGTCTGCCTGCAAGGTCATGCCGGGCAGGTCGTAGTGCTCAAACACCACGCCCTTGGCCTTGAGGGCGTTCATGATGCTGTCGAATTCGTCGCCCACGCTCCAGGTGCAGGCGGTCGCCTGGTTGGTGCCCGCGAACTGCGAGACATAGACGACGATGGTGGCGGTGCCGCTCTGGTAAGTGAGCACGCCCTCTTCGGTGCTTTCCAGCGGCGTGAGGGCCAGCTTGCCCTCATAGAACTTGCGGGCGGCGGCCAGGTCCTTGACGGCGATGGTGGGCATGGCGTTTCGGTTGGCGAGCATGGTGGACTCCTTTCAGGGTGATGCGCTTCAAGCGGCGGACGGCGCGGACTATGCAGCCGTGGCAACAGGAAAAAGCTTGTCGAGTTTGAGGAAGGCGCCGGCCCAGCCCTGGTTGTGGCTGTCGCGCGCGGCCTGGTCGAAGAATTTTTCGTGCACGAACACGAGCTCGGTGCCGCCACCCGAAGGCCGCAGCGTGACGGTGACCCGCGACACGCGTTCGGGCGTGCTCTGCCAGCCCCAGTCGAACACCAGCTTGTGCGGCGGCTCCACCTCCAGGTAGGTGCCGGCCACGTTGTGGGTCTCCTGGCCCGGCACGCCGAAGCGGATGTGGTAACGGCCGCCCACGCGCACGTCCATCTCGGCCAGGGTCACCACGCCGGCCGGATCGGGCCCGAACCACTGCGCTAGCGCTTGCGGGTCGGTCCACGCGCGCCAGACTTTTTCACAGCTGGCGGGGTAGTGCCGGGTGAAGTGGACGGAGGCCGGCTTGCCTTGCGTTGCGCTTTTTTCCATGGCGGATTCAACTCCTCTTGGTGGTACAGGTAGCGGCCCAGCGCGTCCAGGCGCTCGGACCAGAACTTCTCGTAGCGGGACAGCCACATGGCGGCCTCCTGCATGGGCTCGGGCGAGAGGGCCAGGTTGACGACACGACCGTCCTTGGCGCGGGTCACCAGGCCGGCGTCCTCGAGCACGCGCAGGTGCTTCATGAAGCCGGGCAAGGACATGCCGTGCGGCTGGGCCAGCTCGCCGACGGAGAGATGGCCGCGTTCCAGGTCTTGCAGCACCTTGCGGCGTGTCGGGTCCGCCAGCGCGGCGAACACGGCATTCAGGGCACCATCGGCATTGTCTTGATACTTAACCATTTGGCTTAGTATTGAGCCAGTGGCCGCCGCCTGTCAACCCGGGCCCGGAACAAAGATGTTTTTTTGTGTGATCGCGCCGCCGGCCTGCAAAGAAGTGTGTCCCCGGCGCACGCGCAGGTAAAGCGGCGCAACACCCTGCAAGAACACTGGTATTGGGGGCGGGGGTAGCATCCAATGATGCCTATGACCTACTCACGCAGGAAGCCCATGAAGCAGCCCACGACAAAGACCCTCCCCATCCGCGCGCCTTCCAGCCCGGCCCGCCCCCGCATGGTGATGCTGGGGTCTTTGCTGGCCCTGGCCGCCGCGGCCGCCCTGCTGGCCGCGCAGGCGCAGGCCCAGACGGCGGAGCCGGCGGCAGCGGCCTCCGCGCCCGCCGTTGCCGCACCCGCTGTCGCCAAGTACGACCCCAAGGACCTGGAGCGCGCCTTCAAGTTCATGGACAAGAACGGCGACGGCAAGGTCAGCCGCGACGAGGCTTCGAACTTTCGCGGCGTCTCGAAACATTTTGACGAGGCCGACCTCAACAAGGACAACTTTCTCTCGCGCGAGGAATTCGACAACGCGATGAACCAGAGCCGGCAACCCTGAGGAAACCCCTCGCCCATGAAAAAAGCCGTGCGGTTTGCAGCCGCACGGCTTTTTTGCTTTTGCGCCTTGAGGGCGTTCAGTTTTTAAGCTTCACGTTCCAGAAGAAAGGCCACAGCGCGGGCTGGTAGTTTTCCAGCTTGGTGGACTTGGCCGACAGGCTGTTGAACTTGCCGATGTCGATATAAGGCACTTCGTCGTACACCAGCTGCTGCACCTTGCCCCACAGCGGCGCGCGCTTGGCGGGAACCGGGGTGTGGTTGAACTCGAGCAGCGCGGCCTGTTTGCCCGGGGTGTTCCACCAGCCGGGCGCGCCGTCGCCGAGTTGCGGCGGCGAGAGCATGGGTTCGGGCAAGAGGCCCGAATGCGTGACGTAGATGTCCCAGGCGGAGGAGTCGTTGCGGCGCTGCACCAGCGTGGACCAGTCGACCACGGTGAGCTCGGCCTTGATGCCGGCGCGCTTGAGCTGCTCGGCCATGACCACAGCCATGTTGTAGTGAAAGTCGTACTGGCGGCTGGTGAGGATGCGCACGGTCTCGCCCTTGTAGCCGGCGGCTTCGGCCAGGCCCTTGGCCTTGGCAGGGTCGCGCTGGTTGTAGCTCTCGGCGCCGGCGGCTGAGTAATACGGCGAGCCCTGCGGGAAGTGGTTGGCCTCGGCCGTGAAGAAGCGCGTGTCGCCGAAACCGGCGGCCATCATTTCGCCGGGGCCTATGGCGGTCTGTATCGCCTGGCGCATGCCCTTGTTGGCGTTGATGCCCTCGCGGGTGTTGAACACCAGGTACGGGAAACCGAAGGCCGGCGTGATCACGGGCGCGGCGCGGCCGCCGGATTTTTCGAGGCGGGCCAGCGCGTCTATGGGCAGCAGGTCGGCGAAGTGGAACTGGCCGGACAGAGCGCCTTCAACGCGCGTGCCGGGCGTGGGCACGGGGATGAAGCGCAGCTCCTCGATAAAGGCCTCGCGCTTGCCGCCGTAGCCGTTGGCCGGCTCCTTGCGCGAGGTGTAGCCGTCAAAGCGCGTGAGCACCACGAACTGGTCGGTGCGGCGTTCCTTGAACTTGTAGGGGCCCGTGCCTATGAAGTCACGCAGCGGAATCTGCACGGCCTCCTTGGCCATGATGGCGGCCATGCCGCTGGGAAGGGCCAGCTGCGCGAGCAGCGGCGCGTAAGGCGCCCTGAGCGTCAGCTCCACGGTGAGCGGGCCTGCGGTCTTCAAGTCGACGATTTCCTTGCCCACGGCCTTGCCGCGCGGTGCCTCCTTGATCCAGCGCTTGAGGCTGACAACCACGTCCTCGGCGTCGAGCGCGCGGCCCGAGTGCAGCTTCACGCCCTTGCGCAGCGTGATGGTGACGACCTTGCCGTCGGCCGAGAAACGCGGCATGCCTTCGGCCAGCATGGGCACGACATTCCATTTGGCGTCAAAGGTGTAGAGCGGCTCATACACGTGCTGCATGATGGTGCCGACCAGGTCGGTGGTCGCCTGCATGGGGTCCAGCGAGGGCGGTTCACCGACCATGGCGAGGTTGGCCGCGGAGGCCGGCGCCTGCGCCAGCGCGGGTGCGGCGCCCTGCAAGGCGGCCATCAGGCCAAAAACCAGGGCCGGCAGCAGCCGGCGCGTATGTAGGCGATGGTTAACCATAAAGCACTCCTAAGTGAAAGTAATTTTCATAATTCGTAGGATATTTGGCTAAATGTGAGTTTATGTAAGTAAATACCCGGGTGTATGTGCATTTATTTGAAATTAAATTTCTATTTACGGGAGGGATCGGATTCACGGCCAGGAAAGCCTGCTGGCTGGGCCGCTGCATGGCCGAACGCATGACAAGGGGGCTTGGCAAGCCCTAGACTGAAGGTCAAGCGATACGCTTTCACCACCATGCAACGCGCACCCCATCCCCTGCTTGCCCGCTTCGTCAAGACCGCGTGGGTCAGCCTGCCCGCCGCAGGTGATGTGAAGCCGGCGCGCGAGCACGTGCTGCCGACCGGCCTGATGCACCTGGTGTTCCGCCTCTCGGGGCCGGGCGTGCGCATCTTTGACCATGCCGCGGACGGCACGGGCCGGCAATTGGGCCAGGCCCTGGTGGGTGGGCCGCGTGCGGGCTTTTATGCCAAGGATGTCGGTGCGCCCTCGCATTCGGTGGGTGTGCAACTGCTGCCCGGCGCGGCGCAGGCGCTGCTGGGCCTGCCGGCCGATGAGCTGGCCGGTCGGCATGTGAGCCTGGAAGACCTCTGGGGAAACCATGCGGAGCTGGCGCGCGAGCAGCTGCTGGCCGCCGCCACGCCGCAGCAGGCCCTGCGCCGCCTGGAGGCCCTGCTGCTGCAGCGGCTGCGCGCCGGCCCGGCGCAGCCGGCGCACCCGGTGGTCATGCAGGCCTTGCGGCAGTTCGAGGCGGGCATGGGCGTGGAGGACGCGGTGGCCCGCAGCGGCTACAGCCACAGCCAGTTCATACGCCTGTTCTCGCAGGCCGTGGGCCTGGGCCCCAAGCTGTATTGCCGGCTGCAGCGTTTCCAGAAAACACTGCCGCTGCTGCAGGGCCCGCTGGGCCTGGCCGCCGTGGCCATGGAAGCGGGCTACAGCGACCAGCCGCATTTGAGCCGCGAGTTCCGCGAATTCGCCGGACTCACGCCCGAGCAGTACCGGCTGGCGCGGCCCGCGTCGGCCAACCATGTGCTGGTGCCTCGGTCTTGCGCGCCCCCTTCATCCCCTTCACGGCCGCATGTCAATTTTGTTCAAGACCGCGGGGCGGCCGGCCTCTAGACTGGCCGCATTCCCTTTCAGGAGTTCCCTCACATGGCGATCCACGAACTGTTTGCGTATATCCACGTCAAGGATGCTGAAAAAGCCCTGGCGTTTTACACCTCGGTGTTTGGCGTGACGGAAAAATTCCGCCTGACCGAGCCCAGCGGGCGCATAGGCCACGCCGAGCTGGAATTCGGCGGCACCACGCTGATGCTGTCGGACGAGTTCCCGGAATGCGGCACGGGCGCGCCCGCGAAGGGCACACCGGTGAGCGTGACCCTGCACCTGCATGTCGACGACTGCGACGCGGTGATCGCACGGGCGCTGCAAGCCGGCGCCACGCTGGAGATGGCCGCGCAAGACCAGTTTTACGGGGAGCGCTCGGGCAGCTTTCGCGACCCCTTTGGCCACCGCTGGAGCGTGGGCCACAGCATTGAGACGCTCACGCCTGAGGAAATGCAGCGCCGCTACACCGCGCTGCTGGAGTCGTCCGGGGCCTAGGGCCTACTCGAGCTCTATTTCAGGCGGCCGCGCCAGGCCCAGCACCCGCCTCAAAGTGGCCAGCAGTTCCTCGTTGGAGGTCTTGGCCTTGACCAGCACGGCGGTGGCGCGGGCGGCCTGGGCCCGGGTGGCTTCCATCGCGGAGAACACCACCACGGGCGGCGGCGACTCCAGCGCCTCGATGTCGGTCAGCAGGTCCCAGCCCGAGCCTTCCTTGAGGTTGATGTCGAGCAGGACCAGGTCGAAGGGCTGGCTCTCCAGCCGCGCGCGGGCTTCCTGCAGGGTCGCCGCAAAGACGAAGGTCGCGAAGTCCTGCGCGATGGTGGCCGCGATGCGCTGGATGTCGGGGTCGTCCTCGACGTGCAGGATGACGGGCTTGTTCTCAGCCGCGCCTTCGATGGCGCGGCGCACGCCCAGCACCAGCAGGTTTTCGTCTATGGGTTTTTCCAGCCAGTCCGACACGGTCAAGGCCTGGTCGTTGAACTGCACCTTGCCCTCGCCGGCCCAGGCCGAGATGACGACCACGGGCACGTCGCGCGTGAGCAGCCGCCCGCGCAGCTGGCGTATCAGCGAGATGCCGTCCTGGCCGGGCAGCTTGAGGTCTATCGTGATGGCGTCGTAGTGCCGCTGCCCCAGCTGGGCCAGGGCCTCCTCGGCGCTGTAGACAGGGTCGGAATCGAAGCCGCCCTTGTCCAGCATCATGCCGATCAGGCGGGAGATATCGTGGTCGTCCTCGCAGATCAGCACGCAGGGCCTGTCGCCGGTCATCTCCACCGGGCGCGTGGGCGGCGGCTCCACCCATTCCGGCAGTTCGAAGTAGAAGGTGGTGCCTTCGCCGTTACGGGTTTCAAAGCCTATGCTGCCGCCCAGGCGCTCGATGATGGCGCGTGAAATGTTCAGGCCCAGCCCGGTGCCGCCCTTCTGGCGCGTGTCGGAGGAATCGGCCTGGGAAAACTTCTGGAAGATGCGCTTGCGAAACTCCTCGGGAATACCTGGCCCGTGGTCGCGCACCTCGACGCGCACGCCGCCGCTCGCGCTGCGCCCCGCATGGATTTCCACCACGCCATCGGACGGGGAAAACTTCATCGCATTGGACAACAGGTTGGTGACGACCTGCGTCAGGCGGTCGCCGTCGGCCCTGACCATGAGTTCCTCGTCTGGGAACTGCAGGCTCAGGCTCACGTTCTTGGCGGCGCCGTAGCCCTCGTTGGCGGCCAGCGCCTGCTCCAGCAGGGGCTTGAGTTCTATCACCTGCAGGTCCAGGGTCATCTTGCCGGACTCTATCTTCTCGATGTCCAGGATGTCGTTGATGAGCCTGATCAGGCGTTCGCAGTTGCTCTTGGCGATGCCGACCAGGGTCTTGACGGCCTCGGGCAGCTGGCCGGCGACGCCGCCGGAGATCAGGCCCAGCGAGCCGCGTATCGAGGTGAGCGGCGTGCGCAGCTCGTGGCTGACGGTGGAGACGAATTCGCTCTTCATGCGGTCTATGCGCTTGAGCTCGGTGATGTCGTTGGCCAGGGTGTAGAAGCCGATCACCTTGCCCTCGTCCCTGCCTTCGCCGTAGCGCGGGAAGTAGTTGACCACGTAGTCGCGCGTGCCGCCGCGCGCGGTTTTCTGCGCGCGCTCGTAGACCACTGGGTAACCCTGCAACACCTCCTCAACCCGGGGCCTGATCAGCGCGTACATCTCCTCGCCCACAATGTCCCGTATGGTCTTGCCTTCGAGCTGCGCGCTCGTCATGCCGAAGACTTCCTCGTAGGCACGGTTGTGAAAACGCAGGTACTGGTCGGCGTCGGCGTAGGTGATCCAGGCCGGTATGGTGTCGGTGATTTCACGCAGTTGCGCTTCGCTGGTGCGCAGCGCCTCGGTGACGCGGCGCATCTCGGTGGTGTCGCGGCCGGTGCCGCGGTAGCCGGTGAATTTTCCGTTGACATCGAACTTCGGCACACCGCTGATGCTGAAGTAGCGGGTCCGGCCCTTGGAGTCGCGCCGCGTGGTTTCAAGATCGCGAAAAACCTCGTGCCGCTGCACCACGGCCTTGTAGTGGGCCCAGCCCTCGTCGCTCATCTGGATGTAGTCGAGCTCCCAGGGGGTCTTGCCATAGGCTGATTTCTGGACGCCCGAAGCGTTGGGCGCCTCGCCCGACACCTCGACAAAGCGGAAGTTCTCGTCCTGCTCCCAGAACCAGTCGGAGGACAGCTCGGTGAGCGCGCGGAAGCGCTCCTCGCTTTCGCGCAGCACCTGCTCGGTCTGCTTGCGCTCGGTGATGTCCTGGATCTGCGCGATGAAGCGCAGCGGCTTGCGGTCCTCGTCGCGCACCAGGGAGCAGCTCATATAGCCCCATACGATGTGGCCGTCCTTGTGGATGTAGCGCTTTTCCGTATGGAAGGATTCGATCTCGCCGGCCAGCGCGCGCTGGCGCTGCTTCAAGTCCCATTCGATGTCGTCGGGATGGGTCAGGTCGTGGATGGTGCGCGCCAGCATCTCGGCCTCGGAATAACCGAGCATCTGGCAGAAGGCGGTGTTGACCTTGAGGCGGCGCGAGTCTATGCCTATCAGCGTCATGCCGATCGCGGCGTGCTCGAAGGCGTTGCTGAACTGCTGGTCGTTGAGCATGAAGGCGTCGTTGTCGCTGCTCAGGGGCGCGCTGCTGGGCACCTCCAGCGTCGAGAAGCCCGATTCGTGCTCTGTTTCGGCGGCCTGGGCGCCCTGAGTCCCACGCCCGTCCTGCCCGAGGCCGGTCTGGTCGCCGCCCAGCGAGAAATAAAAGGTGCTGCCTTCGCCGACCACCGACTGCGCCCAGATCTTGCCGCCGTGCCGGTCGATGATGCGCTTGGCCGTGGCCAGGCCTATGCCGCTGCCGGCGAATTCCTCGGGCGAGTGCAGGCGCTCGAAGTTGCCGAACAGCTTGTCGACGTAAGCCATGTCAAAGCCGGCGCCCTTGTCCTTCACGAAGAACACGGGCTGCGCGTCCTTGCCGCGCTGGCGCCCGATCTCGATCTCGACGCGCTCCTTCTTGGCGCTGAACTTCCAGGCGTTGGCGATCAGCTGCTCCAGCACCTGGCCCAGCATGGCCTGGTCGCCGCGCGCCGCCATGCCGGGCTCGATCGCGATGCGCGCCTCGCGCCCGGCCTCGGCGTCCTTGAGCCGCTTGGCCACGCGCAGCGCCTCGGCGCTGATGTCCACGGTGTCCCAGACCATGCTGGTGCGCGACAGCCGCGTGAGGGCCAGCAGCCCGTCGGTGAGCTCGCCCATGCGCCGCACGCTGCTGCGTATGCGTTCGAGAAAATGCAGGGCGCGCTCGCCGGCGGCCGGCGGCATGTGTTTTTCCATCAGCGCGCAAAAGCCGTCTATGGTGCTCAGCGGCGTGCGCAAGTCGTGCGCCACGGAATAGGAGAAGGCCTCCATTTCCTTGTTGGCGGCCTCGAGCTGCGCCGTCCTGCGCAGCACGCGGTTTTCCAGGTCGACGTTGAGCCGCACGATTTCCACCTCCGCCTGCTTGCGTTTGGTGATGTCGGAGATGGAAGTGACAAAGCCGATGGGCTTGTCGCTCTTGCCGTCAAAGAGAGGCTGCACGTTAATGAGGCCCCAGAAGGTGCTGCCGTCGGGCCTGCGGTAACGCTGCACGACGTTGTTCTGCGCCTGGCCGCTGGTGACGGCGCGCACGCTGGCCCATTCAACTTCGGGCATGTGGGTGCCGTCCTCGCGCAAGCGCTCCCAATCCGGCGCCGCCGAGGTCTGGCCCTTCATCTGCGCCATGGTCTTGCCGAAAATGCGCTCCGCGCTGGGGTTGCAGTCGATGATTTTGCCTTCGGCGTCACGCAGCATCACGCCTTCGGCAAGCGCCCCGACCACCGCCCGGAAACGCGCGTTACTCGTGCGCAGCGCGGTTTCGGTCTGCTTGCGCTCGGTGATGTCGCTTCCCACGCCGCGGTAACCTTCAAAGGCTCCGTTGTCACCAAACACCGGCTCTCCGCTGACGCTGCGGTAAATGACACCGCCATCCGCCTTGGTCAGCTGGTACTCAAAATTACGGAACGGCAAATGCGCCTCCAAAGCGGCCTTGTGCTCCTCCCACGTGCCGACAAGCGGCGCGGAGTTGGGCAGGTCCCATCGGCACAGCCCTTCCCCGATGACCTGGGTTCCCAGGGCGAAGCGCTGCGGATCGTTGGAGACAAAGACGTTGCGGAAGGTTTTGTCCTGTTCCCAGTACCAGTCGGACGAGAGCTGGGTGAGGCTTCTGAACCGCGCCTGGCTGCGGCGCAGGCGATCCTCGGCGGCCAGGCGCTCGGTGATGTCCTCGGCCGTGATCAGGATGTGGGTAACCCTGCCGCCGCCGTCCTTGAGCGGCAGCTTGCGCATGTGCACGCGTATCCTGCCGCGGTCCCGCGTCATGATGACCCGGTCGGGGAAGTCCTGCATGATGCCGGTGTTGGCCACTTCCACGTCGGAGACATTGATGCGGTCCGCGTGGTCCTGCGGCCAGAGGTCGTGCACGGTGCGGCCCATGGCGTCCTCGCGCCGGATGCCGTAGAGGCTTTCGGCCGCCTTGTTCCAGGCCACGATACGCAGGCCGTCCTGCACCGACTTCAGGTGCACGGCGACCGGCATGTTGTCGACGACGTCGTCGAGGAAGCGCGCGGCCTTTCGCTCTTTTTCCTCGATGCGCCTGGCCACCGTGGTGTCTCGCGTGATGCCGCGGTAGCCGGCGAACTCCTGCTGCTTGTTGAACACGGGAACGCCGCTGGCGGAAAAATAGTGGGCCACGCCGTCGTCCAGCACGCGGATGTACTCGAAATCGCGGAAGGCCTGGCGCGCCTCCAGCACCGCGCGGTGGTGGTCCCAGGACATGCTCAGGGGGTAGGCGCCGTCGAGCTCCCAGCGCTGCTTGCCGATGGCGCTGCTGAGGTCCGGGTCCGCGGAGCTGCTGCCCGCGCTGCCCACGCCACGCTCGGCAGCGAAACGGGTGAAACGGTAATCGGCGTCCTGCTCCCAGTACCAGTCGGCTGAGATCGACGCCAGGCTGCGCAGGCTGTCCACATCGTCCCGGAGCACCTCGGCGGCGCGGCGCTGCTCGGCGAGCTCCTGCGCCAGGGCCTTGTTGGCCTCGGCCAGCGACAGCGCCTCGGCCTGCAGGCGCTCGTTGGCCTGGGCCAGGGTTTCGTCGCGCTTCACAGTCCGACCCCGCTGAACAGGCCCGCCAACACGTCGCCGGTCCCTCCTGCCGCGCCAAGCGGGCGGTGGGCTGCGGTCAATTCGCCTGGCGAAGAGGGCTTCATGCGCTGCTGTTTACTTTCTTGGCAAAGGCGAGGTGCCTTCATGCATTTTGCACGGCGTTTGCGAAACCGAGTGTGCTGCGCCGCTGGAAAATCCGCCATAGGACAACACCCTGTCTTCTTTTGGGTGCGGCAGCCGCCCGCGCATGCCAGATTTGAAAACTTAAGACCTCTTTTCGGTGGGCTGGATGAAACGGCCTGGGCACAAGAGCTTAGCGCCGCCCTCCCCCGCAAGGCAAAGGTACTTTTACCCTTTCCGACCCATTCACACGGCGTGCGGGTATTCCAGCGACAGCCCGGCCGCCTGCCAGGCATCTATGCCGCCATGCAGCGGCCGCACGTTCTTGAAGCCCGCCGCCATCAGGCGCCTGGCCACCTGGGCGGCCGAGGCGTCGTTGGGACAGGCGCAATACACCACCACGGGCACGTCGTGCGGCAGGTCCAGCGTGGCCATCTTGCGGTCCGGGTCCGACCACAGCAAGGCGCCCGGGATGATGCCGCCCGCGCCGCGGCTCAGTTCGGTGCGCACGTCGAGGATCACGGCCGCTTGCTCGCCGCGCGTGAGCTGCAGCAGCTCCTGCGGCGTGATGCGCGCCATGCGCAGCTGGCGGTAAAAGCGCTGGCGCTGCCACCATTTGTGCGCCAGGAACAGCGCGAAGGCGGCCAGCAACACCATCAGGCCTATGCGGCCCATCTGCTCGAAGACGGCCAGCACATCGGCCACCGCGTCGTGGAACACCATGCCGATGGCCAGCCCCACGCCGGCATACAAAGCCGCGCCTATCGCATCAAAGAACAGGAAACGGCCGAAAGGCACGCCGGTGCGCCCCGCCAGCGCGGTGGCCAGCGAGGCGAAACCCGGGATGAACTTGGCCAGCACCAGCGACCTGGCGCCCCAGCGCGTGAAGATGGACTCGGTCTGCCGCACGCAGGAATCGGGGGACAGCGAAATCCGGCACAAGGTCTTGAGCACGCGGCTGCCGTAGCGACGGCCGGCCCAGTACCAGAGGCTGTCGGCGATCAGGCAGGCCAGCACGGCCGTCGCGAGCAGGCCGCCAGCCGAATACCGGCCGCTATAGCTCAGGGCGCCAGTGAGTATCAGCACCGGATAGGCCGGAACCGGCAGGCCGAGCTGCTCCAGCACGATGTTAAGGAAAACAGCGGCCAGGCCGTACTGCTCCAGCCACACAACAATTTGGTCCATGGGCGTCAATGTAGACGGCGGCGGTGCATCGGTAAATGGCGGGCGCGGTAATGTTCTGTTTCCGCAGGGGGAACAATCTCCGCGGCGGGCGGCTGCGCTACCATGAAGCCCTGCCCCGCCCGCTTCCCCCTCCATCCAGAGAGCACACCCCGATTGAAATACCTTGTGGCCGTCAGGGCCCTGTGCGAGTTCACTGCCAAGCATGGCGACCTGGACCTGCGCTTTACACCCTCGCCTTCGGCCCAGGAAGGCATGGCCGGCCATGCGCTGGTCGCGTCGCGCCGTGGTGAGTCCTACCAGGCCGAAGTCAGCCTGGAGGGCGACTACAAGGCGCTCACGGTGCGCGGCCGCGCCGACGGCTACGACCCCGAGCAGAACCAGCTCGAAGAGGTCAAGACCTACCGCGGCGACCTGCACGCCATGGCCGACAACCGCCGCCACCTGCACTGGGCGCAGCTGAAGATCTACGGCTGGCTGCTGTGCCAGGACAGGAAGCTGCAGGGCATCAACCTGAGCCTGGTCTACTTCGACGTGGCCAGCACACAGGAAACGCCGCTGACCGAGCACTTCACGGCCGCCGCGCTCAAGGACTATTTTGAGGCGCAGTGCGAACGCTTCCTGGCCTGGGCCGAGCAGGAACTGGCGCACCGCCAGGCGCGCGATGCGGCACTCACGGCGCTGGCGTTTCCCCATCCCACCTTCCGGCCCGGCCAGCGCGAACTGGCCGAGGCCGTCTACAAAACCGCGCAGGCCGGCAGCTGCCTGATGGTGCAGGCGCCCACGGGCATAGGCAAGACCATAGGCACGGTGTTTCCGCTGCTCAAGGCGGTGCCGAAAAAGCAGCTCGACAAGCTGTTCTTCCTGGCGGCCAAAACCCCGGGCCGCCGGCTGGCGCTGGACGCGCTGGACCGCATCAAGGGCAGCAGCCAGACCCTGCCGCTGCGCGTGCTGGAACTGGTGGCGCGCGACAAGGCCTGCGAGCACCCGGGCAAGGCCTGCCACGGCGATGCCTGCCCGCTGGCCAAGGGGTTTTACGACCGCCTGCCGCAGGCGCGCAGCGCCGCCGTGAAGCACGCCGCCGCGTACGGCCCGCTGGACAAGGCCGCGCTGCGCGAACTGGCGCTGGACCACCACGTCTGCCCTTACTACCTGAGCCAGGAACTGGTGACCTGGTCGGACGTGGTGGTGGGCGACTACAACTATTACTTCGACACTAGCGCGCTGCTGCACGGCCAGGCCCAGGGCAACCAGTGGCGCGTGGGCGTGCTGGTGGACGAGGCGCACAACCTGGTGGAACGCGCACGAAAAATGTACTCGGCCACGCTGAGCCAGGCGCAGCTGCAGCAGGTGCATGCCGGCGCGCCGCGCGCCGTGCGCGGCGCGCTGGAGCGGCTCAACCGCGGCCTGCAGGAGCTGCAGCAGGCGCAGAGCGAGCCCTACGAGGTGCATGCCGAGTTGCCCGCGCCCTTCCTCAAGACCCTGGGCCAGGCCCTGACCCAGATCACCGACTTCCTGCTGGCCAACCCGACGCGCATGGACGGCGAGCTACAGGACTTTTATTTCGAGGCCCTGCATTTCTCGCGCATGGCCGAGGCCTTTGGCGAGCATTCGCTGTTTGACGTGACGCTGCAAACCGATAGCGGGCCGGGTGCATTCGGCCAGGCACTGGGCCAGCCGCTGGCGCTGCTCAACATCCGCAACGTGGTGCCCGCGCCCTTTCTGGCGCCGCGCTTTGCGGCCGCGCAGTCGGCGGCGCTGTTTTCGGCCACGCTGAGCCCGCAGAACTATTACGCCGACACGCTGGGCCTGCCGGCCGGCACGGTGTGGACCGAAGTCGAGTCACCCTTCCTGGCCGAGCAGCTGCGGGTCTCGGTGGTCAGCGATGTTTCCACGCGTTTTCAGCACCGGGACGATTCGCTCTCGCCCATCGTCGACCTGATGGCACGGCAATATGAGGGCCGGCCCGGCAACTACCTGGCGTTTTTCAGCAGCTACGACTACCTGCAAAAGCTGGTCACGCTGTTCCGCCAGCGCTACCCGCAGATTCCGGTGTGGGAGCAGACGCGCGGCATGGAAGAATCCGCGCGCGACGCCTTCCTCGCGCGCTTCACGCCGGCCTCGCAAGGCATAGGCTTTGCCGTGCTGGGCGGCTCGTTTGCCGAAGGCATAGACCTGCCGGGCGAGCGCCTGATAGGCGCTTTCATCGCGACCCTGGGCCTGCCCCAGGTCAATGCGGTGAACGAGCAGATCCGCGAGCGCATGGGCGCCAACTTCGGCGCGGCGCAGAGCTATGACTACACCTACCTCTACCCCGGCTTGCAGAAAGTGGTGCAGGCGGCCGGCCGGGTGATACGCACGACCTCCGACCGCGGCGTGGTCTACCTGATAGACGACCGCTTTACCCGGCCCGAAATACAAAGCCTGCTGCCGGGCTGGTGGAAGGTGGCGCGCGTGCGCGCGCGGCGCAGGGAAGCCGCCGACGCGCTGTAAACAAAAAGCCCGCGAATGCGGGCTTTTTGTTTGAACGGCCGCGAGGCCGTCAACCTTGCGGGGCCTAAAACACGCCCAGCAGCATCAGGATCAGGATCACGCTGAGGGGGACACCTAGTAGCCAGGCAATGAGGGGCATGCTGTTTCTCCTAAAGAGTATTGAAGACAAGTCCAATGTAGGCAGCGCGCTGTGCCGCCCATGCCAGCCTGCAGGCCCGCTGCAAGTAGGGCATGGCTGACGCGCGTGTAGTTGTGCAAGCAGCCGCTTGCAGGCAGGGACCTTACAAAAGCAGCCAGGGAGCTGCGGCCCGGGAAGGGCTAGCGCTGGCTGAGCTGCAGCGCACCCAGCATGCTGGCCAGCGGCTGGGTGTCGGGCAGCACGTAGACAATGCCGCGGCCTTTTCCGAGGACGGGGCCGACCACGGTTTCGTAAAAGCGGACCGGCACCACCACACAACCCATGGAGATGCGGTTGTCGTCGGGTGTTTCCGAGGCCAGGCGCTCCGCGCGGCGCTCGGCCGGCGGCGCGGGGCGCAGGCGGTGTATGGCGAGCTTGGCCGCATAGTCGATCCAGACAATGGCCTCGCCCTGCAGGTTGTGGCCGGGCTCGGAGACAAAGCGGCCCGCGGGCGTGGTGCGTTCATCCTCGCGCAGGCTGGCCACGCTGCGCTGCGCCATGCCGGGCACGCTGTGGTCGCCGGGCGCCAGGCCGGTCAACGCGGGCGATGTACCGCGCAGCTGGCCGCCCGCCTCAAACACAAAAATGCGACCGCCTTTTTTATCGACGATCACAAAGGGCAGGCCTTCGTTGTCGTGCGCCTGCACCACCCAGCGCAAGGCCTGGCGTGCATCAGCAGAGGCGGAGACCAGCACCATGCCGGTGTCGGGACTTGCGGCCGGCGCGGCGGCACTGTCGGTGTAGGGCGCCAGCGGCGCGGCGAAGGAAAACAAGGGGCTCGCGGCAAGGACGGCAAAGGCCGTCGCGAAGGCGATTTTTGCTGCGTGTTTCCTGCCTGCGAACAACATCCGGGGTCCTGTGCGTGGCGCTGAAAAGTGCGCGAACGCACATCCAAAAAACCGGGATCGCTGTCTGTTGAGTGCGCCCCGGCACGGTTGCACCATGTTAGCGATGCAAGCAATTGTGCTCAACGGAGAAACCCTGAACCGTCTCGGATACTTGCTATGACTTGTATAGCAATGAACCCTTTTAAAATGCCCGAAAGAAGCAGCTTTAGCAGCCTAACGGAAGGACTTGCGGGGGCATGTAACAGTCGCCGGAGGCGGCATTTTTTGGCGCGGCAGATGCCTGCGCGCAACACCGAGCGGGACGCCGTGCTGGCGCCCGTTACAAGTTACAAATCAGGAGAGGGGGGAATGGCCGAAGGGAAATCTCAGCCCGCGGGCACCGTGCCCTGCTTCACGGCGAGTTCATGCGCGGCCGGAAACACCTCGGCCAGCGGCTTGACTTCGGGCAGCACATAGACCACGCCGTAACTCGCGTTGAAAGCGGGCTTGAGCACGTTTTCATAGAACTCCACCGGCATGTTGATGCAGCCGTAGGAGATGCGGTTGTCCTCGGTGGTCGGCGAGGCGAGGCGCTCGAGCCGGCGCTCCTTGGGCTCCAGCGTGCGCACGCGGTGCATGGACACGGCCGCGTCGTAGTCGACCCAGACCACGTCCTCGCCCGTGGCGTTGCGCCCGGGTTCGGCGACGAAACGGCCCGCGGGCGTGGTGCGCTCCTGCGGCTGCACCTGGGCGATGGGCCGCCCGCCTATGCCGTCCACCGAATCGTCGCCGCGCGCCGCGCCTATCAACACCGGCGTGGCGCTGCGCAGCTTGCCGGAGGGCTCGAAGACAAACACCTTGGTGTTGATCTTGTCGAGGATGACAAAAAAGAGTTTGCGGTTGTCGCCGGAGCTGACGACCCAGTTGGCGACTTCGCGGGCTTCGTTTGAAGCTGGTTCGCCGCCGAAATCCGCCGTGCGCGGCGTCATGGGCGGGGGCGCCGTGGCTTGAAGGCCGACGGTCGCCGGCGGGGCCACGGGGTGAGGCCTGAAGAGCGGCAGGACCAGCACCGCGATCGCGGCGCCCCAGAGAACGCCCTGCTTGATGCCGTCAAGAATATCGGAATGCCGCGTGTCCACCGGCGCCGGGGCCGGTCCTTCAGCAGCGGGCCGCTGCTGAACATCAGGCGGGGAGGCAGCCATGGACAGAAATCAAAAAATGTCGCATCCCACATAAAACGCTCCGGGCCGCCAAGGCGATCCGGAGCGATTTCATGCGCAGGTGCATGAATGGCCTGGCTTAGTTGCGGTCAGCTTGTGCGGGACGCTCGGTCGGCGTGACAGCGGTGTCCGTGCTGGTCGAAGGCGAGGTGCTGGGGCTGCCCTGGTTCTGCATGGTCTGGTCTGCCGGCGTGGCGGGCGTGGTGGTGCTGGTGTCCTGGGCATAAGCCAGGCCAATGGCGCCAACCACGGCGGCTGCGGCGACGGCGGAAGCCAGGGTTTTCGATGCTCTCATGGTGTACTCCTAAGGTCATGCCCATCACAGGCAATCGGGTTGGTAAATCGCCGGCCGTATTGCCGACTGGGTTCAATTTACGGTAGGGAGCAGAGCCTGTTTCGTCGGTCTGGTACAGCGCGCCGTGTAGGACAAGCGAGGTCACAAAATGCTACGCGCCTCACAGGCGCATGCAGGATGGCACATGCGGGAACAGCTGCTTACCCCTGGAGCGGTCGCCGCTATTCGATGGGGTTGTTGCCCTGCAGGCCGTGTTCGGCCTTGATCGCGAGCTGGAGTTTTTCAAGCTCGTCGATGAGCTGGTCTATCTTCGCGAAATCCTTGACCGGGGCCGCCTGCAAGGCCTGCAGCCGGGCGCGCAGGTCCGCATAGTCGGCCTCCAGGTCGCGCTTCATGCCGGCACCGGGCCGGGCTTGAAGCCATTGACGGAGCCGCGCTTGTCGCTGCCGCCTTCGGCGGCCTTGGCTGCGGGCGCGACGAAGAGCTCGGCCTGCAAGTCTTCTTCGCTGCGCGGCCCGTATTGAAGGTCGGGGCCGACCAGTCGCTGCAGCTCGCCGTAGCCGGTGGCCAGGGCCGTGTCGTAGGCCGCGAAGGTGATGTCGGAGCAGGAGATCGATTCAAACACCCGCGGGTCTTCGCGGCTTTCAAGAATGCGCCAGCAGAATTCGCCGGGGGCGGGCTCCTCGACGGTGAGGGCCAAAGAACGGAGGGGGACTTTGAGTTGTGCGTTGACCAATGTGGAGTGGCTCATGAAACAGGAATCCTCAAAAATATCCGGACAGGCCGGACGTGGCCTTGCAGACGCAGCTTGGAGCGCCGCAAAAAAATATCAAGGGGTGCAAACGTAACTTTCAGCGCAGGGGCCGAAGGCTGCTGAAACGGCCGGGGCGGCAGGCATGGCTCAAGCACAAGGGCAAAGGTGCGCCGGCCCGTGGCCGGTGTCGTCTCTGCAGCTGCATGGGCTTTCATATCAGGTGTTCGCAATGCCGCCAGTTTAAGCATGGAAATATGACAAGCTGCGGTGATTAGTACCCGAAAAACGTAGGAAAAAGCCGACAGGTGCCGCGCGGCGTGGAGCGTCAACTGAAATGGTTATATTGCAGGCATCGCCAGGCCCGCATCGTGCGCGGAGGCACGAATAGAAAAGCCCATGAAAAGCCTTTACAAATATTTCTTTCGCGGCCTCATCACCATCCTTCCGGTGGCCCTGACGGTCTACCTGCTCTACATCTTCCTGGCCTGGATGGAGACCGCGGCGCTGTGGATTCTGCGGCCGCTGATCGGCAGCTTTTACATCCCGGGCCTGGGCCTGGTGTTCGGCGTGCTCAGCATCCTGGTGATCGGCTACCTGGTGTCCAAGCGCAGCGTGCGCACGCTGCTGTCTTTCGCGGAGATGCCCTTCACCAACCTGCCGGTCGTCAAAAGCATCTACTCCTCGCTCAAAAGCTTCGCCGACTACTTTTCGCCTTCGGGCAAGCAGGGCGAACAAAGCGTGGTGATACTGCGCATGCCCGGCCACGCGATGGAAATCGTCGGCCTGATCACGCGCCGCAGCTTCACCGACCTGGGGCCCGGCTTCCTGCCCGGTGATCGCGTGGCGGTCTATCTGCCCATGGGTTACATGATAGGCGGCTACACGGTGTTCGTGCCGGCCGACTGGGTGCAGCCCATAGACATGTCGGTGGAGGAAGCCATGCGATCCTCGCTGATCGCCTGGATGGCGCGCCCGCCAGCCGCGGGCAGCGGCAGCGGCACGCCGGCCAGCTGAGTTTTCTTCAGGCCGCGCGCGGCCGCGTAAAGGTTTGTGATCTGTGGTTTCCCACATGGACAAATCGTGTGGCGGGGCTATATTTGATGACCCGATCACCACTGCGCGCAGCCTGGCGCGTCCCGGCCATGACAACAACGACAACAGAGACAAGCAAGCGCAAGCCGCCCCTCTACAAATCACTCTATTTCCAGGTCATCTGCGCGGTCATCGCTGGCGTGCTGCTGGGGCATTTCTACCCCGATGCCGGCAAGCTCATGAAGCCGCTGGGCGACGGTTTCATCAAACTCATCAAGATGATGATCGCGCCCATCATCTTCTGCACCGTCGTGATCGGCATCGCCGGCATGGAGGACATGAAGAAGGTCGGCAAGACCGGCGGCCTGGCGCTGCTTTACTTTGAGGTGGTTAGCACCTTCGCGCTGATCATAGGCCTGGTGCTGGTCAATGTGTTCAAGCCGGGCCAGGGCATGAATGTCGATGTATCCACGCTGGACACCAAGGCCATCGCGGCCTACACCGGCCCCGGCAAGATGGTCGGCACCACCGACTTCATCATGAACATCATCCCGACCACCGTGGTGGACGCCTTCGCCAAGGGCGAGATCCTGCAGGTGCTGCTGATCGCGGTGATGTTCGGTTTCGCGCTGCACCGCTTCGGCGGGCGCGGCACGCTGGTGTTTGACTTCGTCGAAAAAACCTCGCACGTGCTGTTCACCATCGTCGGCTTCATCATGAAGGTGGCGCCCATAGGCGCGTTCGGCGCCATGGCCTTCACCATAGGCGCTTACGGCGTGGACAGCCTGGTGTCGCTGGGCAAGCTGATGGCCGCCTTCTACGCGACCTGCCTGATCTTCATCTTTGTGGTGCTGGGCGCCATCGCGCGCGTGCACGGCTTCAGCATCTGGAAGTTCATCAAATACATCAAGGAAGAGCTGCTGATCGTGCTGGGCACCTCTTCATCCGAATCGGTGCTGCCGCGCATGATGGAAAAGATGGAGAACCTGGGCGCGAAAAAGACCACCGTGGGCCTGGTGATCCCGACCGGCTACTCCTTCAACCTGGACGGCACCTCCATCTACCTCACGATGGCGGCGGTGTTCATCGCGCAGGCTACCAACACGCCGATGACGCTCACGCAGGAGCTCACGCTGCTGGCGGTGCTGCTGCTGACCTCCAAGGGCGCGGCCGGCATCACGGGCAGCGGCTTCATCGTGCTGGCCGCCACGCTGTCGGCCGTGGGCACCGTGCCCGTGGCGGGGCTGGCGCTGATCCTGGGCATAGACCGCTTCATGTCGGAAGCGCGTGCGTTGACCAACCTGATAGGCAACGGCGTGGCCACCATCGTTGTCGCCAAATGGACGGACGAGCTGGACATGGGGCGGCTCAATGCGGGGCTCAACAATGAGAACTGGGTTGAAGCCCAGGAGCCCGAGGTGCTGCTCAACCAGAAGACCGAGCACATGGCGGCCGACCGGCACTGATCCAGCCCTCCATCGTCAATCGCCAATCGCCAATCGCCAAAAAATAAAGCCCGGCAGGCGGAGAAATCTCCACCTGCCGGGCTTCATGCTTTGAGGGCGCTGTGAACGGCCCGCTTTATCGGGCTGCGCGCGGGGCGGGGCCTAGCGGGCGGCCCGCGATGTGCCGGAAGGTGATCCGACCCTTGCTCAGGTCGTAGGGCGAAAGCTCCAGCGACACCTGGTCGCCGGCAAGGATGCGGATATGGTTCTTGCGCATCTTGCCGGAGGTGTAGGCCACAAGCTTATGGCCGTTCTCGAGCGTGACGCGAAAGCGCGAATCCGGCAACACTTCGTCGACCAGCCCATGCATCTCAATCAGTTCTTCTTTGGCCATGATGTAACTCCTAGGAATGGAAAAAAGTTATCGGTGATGTCTTGGATGACTTGTGTCTTTGCGACGGCGGCAAGCTTCAGGCGCAGGCGGGCGCCGAACGCTCGCTGATCCAGCGCAGGGCGTGTTCCGTCGCGTACTGCACGGCCGAGGCCGCGCTGTCGAAAAGGCCGCTGAAGCGCAGCACGCGGTCATGCGTGGCGCTGCCGCGGCCGGAGCGGATGGAGACCGATGCA
>Ga0102587_1000801_pt1 | contig 28708 bp, 24 predicted proteins | sample AraplaF_Col_mTSA_FD_76853 | JGI IMG/M metagenome (GOLD analysis project Ga0102587, IMG submission 76853) | Arabidopsis root microbial communities from the University of North Carolina, USA - plate scrape MF_Col_mTSA (SPADES assembly) (version 2) | ecosystem: Host-associated > Plants > Roots >... | reverse complement strand
GACAGCCTTGCCTTCCATGACCGGCTTGGAGGCAAGCGGGCCGATATTGCCGAGGCCGAGCACGGCGGTGCCGTTGGAGATCACGGCAACGAGATTGGCGCGCGACGTATAATCGGCCGCCTGCTCCGGATTGTCACGGATGGCGAGGCAGGGAGCGGCGACACCAGGAGAATAGGCAAGCGCCAGGTCGCGCTGGTTGCCGAGCGGCTTGGTCGCCTGGATTTCGAGCTTGCCGGGGCGCGGATAGCGGTGGAAGAAAAGCGCCTGCTCGTCGAGGCTGCCGCCCGTCAAATTCTTTTCCGATTTGGATTTTTCCTGGTGATCCATCGCCGCCTCCAGCGTTGTTCGAAGTCTTTTGAAGACTTCTCCATACATCAATCGGATACGGGCGACAGTATGGAAATGCGGCGTGGGGGAAGTTTTCGTGTGGGGGCGGAGCGGCCCTTGGTGCCGAACGGTTGCCGCCAGCTAATCCTTTTGGGGAAACTTGTCTGGCGAGGGCGGCAAGCGCAGAATGCCGCGCGCGACGGTGCGGGGCGCCGGTCGCATGGAGGAAATCATGGACAACTTGAACCTCACGACCCTGCAAAGGGGTCAGACGATGGTCAATGACGTGGCCATCGATGCATTTGCCGCGGGATTTCGCGGCAGTCTCGTGACGAGCAAGGATATGAATTACAACGAGGCGCGAGCGATCTGGAATGCGATGATCGACCGGCGGCCCGGCCTCATCGCGCGCTGCGCGGGCGCTGCCGATGTCGTTCGGACGGTGCGGTTCGCGCGCGACAACAATCTCCTCGTTTCGGTGCGCGGCGGCGGGCACGGCATTGCCGGCAACGCTGTCTGCGACGGCGGCGTCGTCATCGACCTGTCGGCGATGAAATCGGTGCGGGTCGATCCGCAGACGCGGCGCGCCAGGATCGAGCCGGGTGCAACCCTTGCCGATGTCGACAAGGAAACGCTGGCCTTCGGGCTGGTGTTGCCGACCGGCATCAATTCCACGACAGGCATCGCTGGCCTGACGCTCGGCGGCGGCTTCGGCTGGCTGACTCGCAAATTCGGACTGACCCTCGACAATCTGCTCTCGGTCGACGTGGTGACGGCGGATGGCGAACTGGTCAAGGCGAGCGAGACGGATAAGCCCGATCTCTTCTGGGCGCTGCGCGGCGGCGGCGGCAATTTCGGCGTCGTGACCTCCTTCGAGTTCAAGCTCAACCCGCTCGACACCGAGGTTCTCGCCGGGCTCGTCGTGCATCCCTTCGCCGATGCGGAAAAGGTGCTGAAGGAATACCGGCAGGCGCTGGAGGCGGCGCCCGACGAACTGACCTGCTGGGTGGTGATGCGCCAGGCGCCGCCGCTGCCCTTCCTGCCGGCCGAATGGCACGGCAAGGAGATCGTGGTGCTGGCGATGTGCTATTGCGGAGATGTCGCGGCGGGTGAAAAGGCTGCGGCCAGGTTGCGCGCTATCGGAAAGCCGATTGCCGATATCGTCGGCCCGATGCCGTTTACCGGCTGGCAGCAGGCCTTCGATCCGCTGCTCACACCAGGTGCGCGCAATTACTGGAAGAGCCAGGATTTCGCTTCCCTGTCCGATGCGGCGATCGACGTGCTGCTCAAGGCGGTGCGCAGGCTGCCCGGCCCGGAATGCGAGATCTTCATTGGCCATGTCGGGGGTGCTGCCGGCCGCGTGGCCAACGAGGCCACCGCGTTTCCGCAGCGCAGCTCGCATTTCGTCATGAACGTGCATGCCCGCTGGCGGGAAACCGGGATGGATGGAAGCTGCGTCGGCTGGGCGCGCGAGCTTTTCGAGGCCGCAAAGCCGCATGCTGTGGGAACCGCCTATATCAACTTCATGCCTGACGACGAAACCGACCGGGTCGAAGCCGCCTATGGCGCCAACTACGCCCGCCTTGCTGAGATCAAGCGGCGTTACGATCCGAACAATCTGTTCCGGATGAACCAGAACGTGAAGCCGATGGCGACGGTGCGGACTGCCTGAGGATTGATGTTTTAGGGAAGGAGTTTCGCGCCAGCGCCGGAATGTGAAGGTGTTGGCGTGAAGTCGGCCTGAGCCTCGAAGGGGAGGTTCGGTTGGCGTTCCCGGTGAAGCACCGTGGAAAGGCCGCCCAGCGCTCCACATCTAGCCTGTATGAACAGGTTTGCAGCGCTTTCCCACAGCCTTGTCATCTTCCTGATACACGAGTCTGATTTTGGAAGACCAGACGAAGAACGATGGGACACGAGCGGAAAGGCTTGTGACAGACATGATGGAACCTCGGCGCTTCCGCACCCTCTTCATTTCCGATGTGCATCTCGGCTCGAAGGCCGCCAAGGCGGATTTCCTGCTGGATTTCCTTAGATATCACGAGGCGGACACGATCTACCTCGTTGGCGATATCGTCGATGGCTGGCGCCTGAAGCGCAGCTGGTATTGGCCGCAGGTCTGCAACGACGTGGTCCAGAAGCTGTTACGCAAGGCGCGCAAGGGTACGCGTGTCGTCTATATTCCCGGCAATCACGACGAATTCCTGCGCGCCTTTCCGGGCATGCATTTCGGCGGCATCGAAGTCGTCGACCGCATCATCCATGACGGCGCCGACGGCAAGAAATACCTGATCCTGCATGGCGACGAATTCGACGTCGTCGTGCGCAACGCCCGCCTGCTCGCCTATCTCGGCGACTGGGCCTACGACATAGCGATCCGCATCAATATCGTTCTCGCCGCCGTGCGCCGCCGCCTCGGCATGCCCTACTGGTCGTTTTCGGCCTGGGCGAAGCTGCAGGTCAAGCACGCCGTCAATTTCATCGGCGAGTTCCAGCGCGTAGTTGCCGAGGAAGCCCGCAAGAACGGCGCCGACGGCGTCATCTGCGGCCATATCCATCACGCCGTGATCGAGGATATGGACGGCATCCGCTACATCAATACCGGCGACTGGGTCGAAAGCTGCACGGCGATCGTCGAGCATGAGGACGGCACGTTCGAACTCATCACCTGGCGCGCGCTGACCAGCAACGTGCCGGCGCTGACCTCAATCGAATTGCTTGAAGAGGGCGATTTCGCCCCGCAGGCTGCCTGAATATTGTGGGCGTACCGCACCGGCCTGGCCGGTGCACCAGGAATTTAGCCGTTGCCGCCTGGCGACAGGCCCAATTTATTTTTTAAATCGTTTCGACTTATCTCCGAAACGTTACAGTCGGACTATTTCTCGCCATAGTCGTGTTTGATTGGATGTGTTAGGCAACGCAGAGTTTCCTTCAGGTCCACCATGATTCCCGCACAAAATCCCTCGACGGGTGAGGGAGCGCCGCCGCGCTTCCGGCTGCTCAGCGCGCTTTGCTACAGCGCGCCGCTGCTGGTCAACGGTATCGTCCTGCCCTTCTTCCCCGTCTGGCTTTCGACCCACCAGTTCAATGATCATCAGATCGGCACCATCCTCGCCGTGCCGATGGTGGTGCGCGTTCTCGTGGCGCCGATCGTGGCCGTCTTTGCCGACCGCATGCAGGAGCGGGCGCATGTGCTTCTATGGTCGGGCATCCTGTCGCTGCTGACGGCGATCACGCTCTACTGGACAACGGATTTCTGGCCGGTGCTGATCGTCTTTGCGCTGCAGGGCGCGACGTTTGCGCCCTATGTGCCGGTCGTCGAATCGATCGTGATTTCGGGTGTGCGCCGCTGGGGGCTCGATTACGGTTCCATGCGCGTCTGGGGCTCGATCGCTTTCATCATTTCAACGCTAACCGGCGGTGAGCTGGTCGGGCGCTGGGGTGGCGAAATGGTGCTGCCCGTGATGATCTTCGGCTTCGTGCTGACCATTACGATGGCGATATTCTGTCCGCGCATCGGGCCGACGCGGCGGCGCGGTCAACCGATCAATCTTCCGGCGACAACGGGCAGCGGGCTGCGTGAGCCGCATCTGCTGCTTTTGCTGCTCGGCGTGTCGATCCAGCAGGCGAGCCACGCGCTGCTCAACGCCTTTTCCTCGATCTACTGGCACCAGCTCGGCTTTTCCGGCACGGAAGTCGGCATTCTCTGGAGCGCCGGGGTTGCCTCCGAGGTGACGGTGTTCTTCCTGTCACGGCGCCTCAACCGCCGCTTCAATGCCTGGACGCTGATCCGTTTCGGCTGTGCTGTCAGCGTCTGCCGCTGGGTGTTCTTCCCGACGGAGACGAGTTTCATTGGCTTCTTCGCGCTGCAATGCCTGCACGGTTTCACCTATGCCTTCGTGCATACGGGCGTGCAGCGGCGCATCGTTGCCACCGTGCAGGAAACACAGGAAGCCTCGGCTCAGGGCGCCTATTTCTTCCATATCGGCATGGCTTCAGGCCTGATGACCATCGCGTCAGGCTATATCTATTCGGCGCTCGGCCTGAACAGCTATTACGTCATGGCCTGTGTCGCCGCCTTCGGGCTCGCCCTCGTCATCATCGCCTATTACCTTCAGCCCCAGAGGCTGGCTTCGGGCGGGAATACGAGGGAGCCGGCATAATTCAGGCCGGGTTCGCGGTCGCGGGCAAGCAGCAGCGGGCCGTCAAGATCGACGAAATCGGCGTCCTGCGCCAGCAATACGGCCGGCGCCATGGCAAGCGAGGTGCCGACCATGCAGCCGATCATGATCGAAAAGCCCAACCGCTGCCCCTCGGCCTTCATTTCCAGCGCCTCCGTCAGGCCGCCCGTCTTGTCGAGCTTGATGTTGATCGCGTCATAGCGGTCGGCAAGGCTTGCGAGATCACCGGTATGATGGACGCTCTCATCGGCGCAGACGAGCACATGGCGGGCAATCTCTGCCAGCATGTCGTCGCGGCCGGCCGGCAACGGCTGTTCCACGAGGGCGATATTGGCTTCGGCAGCGATGCGCAGGTGGTATTCCAACCTGTCCTCCGGCCAGCCTTCATTGGCATCGAGAATGATGGCGGCATCAGGAGCCGCAGCGCGCACGGCACGGATGCGGCTTTCGTCATCGCCGGTGCCGACCTTGACCTTGAGGAGGGGGCGCTGCGCATGTTCGCGCGCCTGCGCCGCCATGACATCGGGCTCGCCGAGCGAGATCGTATAGGCCGTGGTCAGCGGTTTCAGCTTGCGCAGATCAAGGCGGGAGGCGACGCTCCTGCCCGAGAGCTTGGCTTCCAGATCCCAGAGCGCGCAATCGACGGCGTTGCGGGCAGCGCCCGGCGGCATGGCGTGCAGTAGTTCTTCGCGCGAAATGCCTTCCTCGATCAGCGGGCGAGCCGATTCGATCTGCGCCAGGACGCTTTCCATCGTCTCGCCATAGCGGCGATAGGGCACACATTCGCCCAGCCCCGTGGCTCCCGATTCCGTCAACGTACAGGTGATGACGTCCGCAGAGGTTTTTGCCCCTCTGGAAATGGTGAAAGTGCCCGCAATCGGGAATGAATTCATCTGGATATCAAGATGGCGCGGCATATTTGCTCTCCTGCGAGCATGGAAATTGCGCGTTGCTTCTGTATATTAACGCGCCGGGCGGCGAATATCATGTTCGCGAGTCGGGACTGTCGCTCCAAGCATTGAAAGACACAAGTATTTTGAAGTCCGAGAAACGCAACGCCGCCTCGCTGCATGTGGACGACCGAGCCGGGGGCTCGGGCCAGCTTGTGCATCTTGAAGGCAATTGGCGCAGCGCCACCATCCATCTCGTCCTGCAGGACTTCGAGAAGCTGGCGCGCAACAATGGCGGCGACCTGACACTCGACCTTTCCGGCGTCACCGATATCGACACGGCCGGCATCTGGCTACTTTGCCGGCTAAAGAAACAGCAGGAAGCTGCCGGACGGACGGTTCATTTCGAGGGCACGAACGAGCATATCGACGAGCTGATCGCCACCTTCTCCAAGGAGCCTGAAAAGCAGGAGCCTGAACAGAAGGAGAAGCTTTCGATCGCCGAGCGCATCCTCGCACCGATCGGGCGGATGACCCTCGACGTCTGGGACAATGTCGCCGCCTCCATGTATATCCTCGGCTCGGCGGTGCGCGGCGCGCAGATGAAATTCGGCCGCGGCAGCGGCGTTTCGCCGGCCTCGATCGTCAATCAGATCGACCATATGGGTGTGCGCGCCGTTCCGATCATCCTGCTGATGTCTTTCCTGATCGGCGCGATCATCGCGCAGCAGGGCGCCTTCCAGCTTCGTTATTTCGGTGCGGAAATCTTCGTCGTCGATCTCGTCGGCATCCTCCAGCTTCGTGAAATCGGCGTGCTTCTGACCGCCATCATGATCGCCGGCCGATCGGGCAGCGCCATCACGGCCGAGATCGGCTCGATGAAGATGCGCGAGGAAGTCGACGCGCTGAAGGTGATGGGCCTCAATCCGATCGGCGTGCTGATCTTCCCGCGGCTGGTGGCGCTGACCGTGGCGTTGCCGCTTCTGACCGTGATTGCCAACTTCGCCTCGCTCGCCGGTGCCGCCGCCGTCGCCTATCTATATTCGGGCATTACATTCGCAACCTTCCTCTCGCGCCTGCATGAGGCCGTAACGCTTTCGACCATATTGGCCGGCATGATCAAGGCGCCGTTCATGGCGCTCGTCATCGGCATCGTTGCAGCCGTCGAGGGCCTGAAAGTCGGCGGCAGCGCCGAATCGCTCGGCCAGCATGTGACGGCTTCCGTCGTGAAGGCGATTTTCGTCGTCATCCTGATGGACGGGCTTTTTGCGATGTTCTATGCAGCGATCGATTTCTGACATGGCGGACGACGTGGATCAGCAACCGATCGAAACGAGCAAGAACGGCAATCGGGATGTCGTGCTGTCGGCGCGCGACGTCACGGTCGCTTTCGGACCCAAAGTGGTTCTCGACAAGCTCAACCTCGATATCTATCGCGGTGAAATCCTCGGCTTCGTCGGCGCCTCGGGCACCGGCAAATCGGTGCTGATGCGCACCGTGCTGCGCCTGCTGCCGCGCCGCTCCGGCACCATCAAGATCCTCGGCCAGGATTTCGACGAGCTGGACGAGCCGGAACGCAATGCACTCGACATGCGTCTCGGCGTCCTCTTCCAGCAGGGCGCACTCTTTTCCTCGCTGACGGTGAAGGAGAATATCCAGGTGCCGATGCGCGAATATCTCGACCTGCCAGTCTCGCTGATGGATGAGCTGGCGCACCTGAAGATCCGGATGGTGGGTCTGGCAGCCGACGCTGCCGACAAATATCCCTCCGAGCTTTCGGGCGGCATGATCAAGCGCGCAGCGCTTGCCCGCGCGCTGGCGCTCGATCCAGAGCTCGTCTTCCTTGATGAGCCGACGTCGGGCCTCGATCCGATTGGTGCGGCGGAATTCGACGAGCTGATCGCCAATCTGCGCGATAGCCTGGGGTTAACCGTCTATATGGTGACCCACGACCTCGACAGCCTGTTTTCGGTCTGCGACCGTATTGCCGTGCTTGGAAAGAAGCGGGTAATGGTGGAAGGAACGATCGACGACATGCTGGCCTACGACGATCCGTGGGTTCAGGCCTACTTCAAGGGCAAGCGCGCGCGTTCGATCGTGCCGCAGGACGACGCGCCGGCGGCCCGGGCGCAGCATGACAGCGGGAAGTGACCGGAGACGATGGAAACCAAAGCCAATTACACGATCGTCGGTTTTTTCACCGTTCTGGTGATCGCTGCCGCATTCGGCTTCGTCTACTGGATGGCGGAATATGGCCGCAGCGGGCCGATGGCCGAGCTGATCGTGCGTATTCCGGGCTCCGCCAACGGCCTGAGCGTCGGCTCGCCGGTGCGTTTCAACGGCATCCAGGTCGGTTCGGTGCAGACGCTCTCGATCGATGCGGACGACCCGCAATATTCGCTGGCCTTTACCGAAGTACGCTCGGACGCGCCGATCTATCCGTCCACCAAGGCTGCCCTTGAAATCCAGGGCCTGACGGGTGCGGCCTATATCGAGCTTTCGGGCGGGCGCAAGGAAGAGAAGAACATCCTCCAGCAGGCGCTGGAAAGCGGCAAGCGCGCCGTCATCGTCGCCGACCAGTCGAGCGTGACCAACCTGCTCGCAACCGCCGACAAGATCCTCGACCGCGCCAATGACGCCGTCGGCGACGTGCAGGGTTTCGTGCGCGACGCGCGCGGGCCGCTGACCAAGACCTTGCAGAATGCCGAAACCTTCTCGGATGCGCTCGCCAAGAATTCCGGCAATATCGACAGCTTCCTGCAGAGTGTGGGCGATCTCTCCAACACGGTGCGCAATGTCTCGGGCCGCGTCGACTCGACGCTTGCTGCTGTCGAAGACCTGGTGAAGGCGGTCGATGCTAAGAAGATCAATACGATCCTGAGCAATGCCGAGAAGGTGAGCCGTGACATAGCCGACGCCTCCGGCGATCTGAAGGGCTTGGTTGCCAAAGTCGACCAGACGGTGACGACCTATAACGAATTCGGCAAGAAGGCGCAGGTCACACTCGATCGCGTAGATACGCTGGTTGCCGCGATCGATGCCAACAAGGTCAAGGGTTCGGTCGACGATATCGCCCAGGCGACGAAGGATGCGCGCTCCGCGGTCGCCTCGATCCGCGATGTCACCGATACCGTCAGAGACCGCAAGAAGGACATCGACCAGACGATCCAGGACGTCCAGCAGATGGCGAACAAGCTGAACTCGGCTTCGACGCGCGTCGACGGGATCCTCATCAAGGTCGATGCGCTGCTTGGCTCAGACAATACGAATTCACTCTTCACCGAGGCGCGCGCGACGCTCGAATCCTTCAAGAAGGTCGCCGACAACGTCAATGCGCGCATCGGGCCGATCGCCGACAATCTGCAGCGGTTCTCGGGCAGTGGCCTGAGTGATGTGCAGACGCTGGTCAACGAGCTGCGCGGCACGGCGAACAACCTCAACAATGCCATCAGCAATTTCGACCAGAATCCGCAGCGGATCATTTTCGGCGGGCCGACGGTCAAGCAATATGACGGGCGCACGCGGCGCTAAACAGAGGTCAGGGATAGCGTAATATGGGTCTATCGCATGTGATGTCACGCCGTTCCTGGATCCGTGGAACGGCGATTATTTTGCCGCTGACGGCCGCACTCCTGGCAGGCTGCGGAACGGCGGCGAAGAACGACACCTATGATCTCTCGGCAGCCGCTGTCGATGGCACCGGTCCGTCGGCCAAGAACAAGCAGATCCTGATTGCCGATCCGACGGCATTGAAGGCGCTGAACAGCGACCAGATCGTCATCCGTGTTTCGCCTTCGGAAATCCAGTATCTGTCGCGCTCCCAGTGGAGCGATACGCTGCCGCGCATGGTGCAGTCGAAGCTCGTCCAGGCCTTCGAGAATTCCGGCAAGCTCGGCGGCGTCGGAAAGCCGGGGCAGGGACTGGCGATCGACTATCAGCTCGTGACCGACATCCGCTCCTTCGAGATCGACGCAGCCTCTGGCAACAAGGCTGTGGTGGAGATTTCCGCCAAGATCCTCAACGATCGAAACGGCACAGTGCGCGCCCAGCAGGTCTTCCGGGCCACTGCTCCGGCCGGCGGTGACAACGTAAGTTTCGTCAAGGGGTTAGGCCGTGCCTTTACTTCGGTCACCGACCAGATTGTTGGCTGGACGCTGAAGTCGATCTGAGCCTTCTCGTTACAAAAATAAAGCCCGAAACCGTCAGACGGTTTCGGGCTTTATTCGTTCTTGGCTTGTCTGAACAGCTTACTTGGTCGGCTGGGCGTCCGTCATCGTCGGGTTGCCGCCTGTCGCCGATGCAGTCGCGGTCGAAGCGGAGGGCAGGTAGCTGTCGAGCAGGCCGGCCATCTTGTCGTCACGCAGGCTGGCGGTCTTTTCACCCATGACGACGCCGACGACGCGTCTGCCGTCCTTGGCAGCCGATGTCACGACATTGTAGCCCGATGCGTCGGTGAAGCCGGTCTTGATGCCATCGACGCCATTATAGCGGTACATGAGGTTGTTGTGGCCGCGCAGCTTCATGCCGCGGAACTGGAAGCCGCGCATGGAGAAGAGCTTGAACTCCTCGGGGAAGTCGCGCATCAGCGAGACGCCGAGGGTCGCCATATCGCGCGCCGTGGTGACCTGTTCCGGATCCGGCAGGCCCGACGGATTCTTGAAGACGGTGTTCGTCATGCCGAGCTCATGGGCCTTTGCCGTCATGAACGTGCCGAAGGCCTGCTCGGAGCCGCTGAGTTGTTCGGCGAGGGCCACGGCGGAGTCATTGGCCGAGAGAACCACGATGCTTTCGACGGCCTCCTTGACGGTGACCTTGCGGCCGGCGCCGATGGCGAGCTTGAAGGGTTCCTTGCTTTCGGCATTTTCCGACATGGTGATCTTCTGGTCCCAGGTCAGGCGCCTGTCATGTAGCGCCTGGAAGGTGAGATAGAGCGTCATCATCTTGGTCAGCGATGCCGGATAGTTCAGATCGTCCTGATTGGACGCTTCCAGAACCTCACCGGACTGCACGTCCACGAGGAGGCTTGCCTGGCCGGCCTCGGCCTGAATGAACGCGCCCAGAAGAAATGCGGACGAGAAGGCTGCGACTATCAGCCGGGAGGTCGTCTTGGTCATCAATGTCTACGGTCTCTGTCGTGGCAAGCAATTGGCTTGGTGCTGATCTTGGTGGGGCGCGGCCCCGTTGGTGCATGCGGATCAAGGATGTTTGTGACGGAATGAAGGAGCCGGGGCAATAAAAAAGGGCCATCCACAGATGACCCTTTTTGTCTCACACCATCAGGTTTCGACCCGAGGCCTCAATTCAACCGGCCTGCCGCATGAGCAAGCATCGTATAGACCTTGCCGGTATCCGAGGTCAGGTAGGACTGTGTCACGGTACGGTTCGGATCGGTGCGCGCGACATCTGCCAGCAGCTTTTCGAAGTCGCCGATATAGCGGTCGACGGCGGTGCGGAATTCCGGCTCGCGGTCATACTTGCGCTTGATCTCGTCGAAGGTCTGCTGGCCCTTCAGCGTGTAGAGGCGACGGGTGAAGACGTCGCGCTCGCCGCGCTGGTAGCGGCGCCACAGGTCGACCGAGGCGTCATGGTCGATGGCGCGGGCAATATCGACCGAGAGCGAATTCAGCGATTCAACGACATGGCGCGGGTTGCGGCTGTCATTGGCGCGTTGTGCGGGAGCAGGGGTCGGAGCGGCGGTCTCGGCTGCCGGACGGGCCGGGGCCGCACGCGATGCTTCCTCGGTCTCTTCACGCGAGGCGCCGCGCAGGAGATCGCTGATCCAGCCGCCGGCTGCGCCTTCCGTGCGCGGGGCTTCCTGGCGAACTGGAGCAGGGGCCGGCTGCGGAGCCTGGGCGACCGGGCGCTGCTGCTGAGCGGGTGCAGGAGCCGGAGTGGGCGCTGCGGCCGGGGCCGGAGAAATAGTGCCGCGCAGGCCCATGGATTCGATCGACTGGCGCGCCGTCGGTGCCGGCTGCGGGGCAGGCGCCGTCGGGATCACCGGCTGGGTAACGCGCGGAGCAGGCTCGGCCTGAGCAAGCGTGCGGGCGACCGGCTCGGAGATTTCGAGCCGCTGGCTGGAGCGGCCGACGATCTGCGAAATATCCTGCAGGGCCTTGATCTGCTCGGCGACGGCCCGGCGCATGGCGGACGCGCTTTCCTTGGCTTCTTCCGGCAGGTCGAAGGCGCCGCGCTTCAGCTCGGCGCGGGTGGCGTCGAGTTCGTTGCGGATATCAGAGGCGGAGCGGCGGATATCCTCTGTCGCGCCCGAGAAGCGGCCGACCGCTTCCTCGATCGCACCACGGAGCGATTCGCGCAGGTTCTGCGCTGCACTGTCTGAGGCGCGGCCTGCTTCGCCGAGCATGCGCTCGACTTCCGAGAGCGAGGCCGTCAGGCCGCCACGCAGGCGGTTGGTGAGGTCGCCGGAGCGGCGCTCGACATTGGCAAAGCTGCTGTCGATCGTCGAATTCGCTTCCTCGCCGGCGCGGCTGATCGCCTCGCGCATGGCGGAGGCGGCTTCCTCGGTGCGCTTTTCGGTATCGGCGAGTACACGGCCGATATCGGCGAAGGAGGCCTGGACGCTCTGGCGCAGCGTGCCGGTGACCTGGTTGGAGCGCTGTTCGGCGCGCTCGAAGACCGTCTCGATCATGCCGCCGAGGCCGCGCATGGTCTTTTCGATCTCGCCCGAGCGCTGGACGAGACCGGCTGCCAGCGTCTGCAGGGCGTCTTCACGCTCTTCCAGCGTGGAGACGAGGCCCGACTGGGCGGCAGCAAGGAGATGCGAGGCTTGGCCCAGAACCTTCGAGTGATCGTCGAAGCGACCGATGATGCTGCCGACCTGGGCGAGCGTCTGGCCGGAAATATCCGACAGGCGGTCGACCTTGCCTTCGAGAAGGCGGGTGGAGGCAGACACCATTTCGGCGGCCTTGGCGGCGGAGTCCGTGAAGCGCGTGGTCGTGTCGCCGAGGCGGCTGTCGACGCCGCTCAGCTGATCGGCGGCGCGCGTCATCATCATGGCCATGGCGGCGCTGCTTTCCGACAGGCGCTGGACAAGCCCGTTGACGTTGTTCGTCAGGCTGTTCTCGATGGCGGCGACGGCATTGGCGGCGTTTTCGGCACGCGTGGCGACAGCCTGGGTGAGTGCATCATTTTCAGCACGCAGGCGATCGGCGCTGAGGCTTGCAGCCGCGGTGATGCGGGCTGCTGCTTCCTGACCGGCGTCCATGTAGCGGTCGATAATCGGACGTGCCGTCTCATCCAGGATGCGCGTCAGCTCGGTGGAGCGGCCGGCCAGCGTGGAGTTCAAGTCGCGGGTGCGCTCTTCGAGCGTTGTACGGATCGAATTGCCGCGTGCTTCCAGTGCCTTGTCGATGTCGCTGAGTGTGCTGTCGATTTCGCGGGCACGCTGCTCCAGACTGGAGCGGATGATGCTGCTGCGGGCCTCCAGCGCACGGTCGACCTCGGCCATACTGGATGTGATCTGGCTGCCGGCATCCGTCAGCGTCGAGCGGATCGAATTGCCATGCGCTTCCAGCGTCTGACCGGCATCGGCGAGCGCGTGGTTGATGGCGCTGACCTGGCTGCTGACGATGTTTTCCGCTTCCGCCACCTTGCTGACGATCACGTTGCCGGCCTCGGAGAAGGTCTGGGCAACGGCAGCAGCCTGGCCGGCGAGCCGGTTCTGTGCCTCGGCGACGCGGTTGACGATCTGCGATGAGCGCTCGTCCATGGCTTCGGCGAACTGCTGGCCGGTGCGGCTCAGCAGCTCCGAGGACTTCGTGGCTTCGCCATCCATGCCTTCGGCAGCTTCGGCAACGGCACTACGCAGGCTTGCGGCAAGACCGGCGGCCTTGCCTTCGATCGTGCGATTGACGGCATCCAGACCGACGGTCAGAGCGCGATCCATGGTCGCGAGACGCTCTTCGATGCGCGCGTTGCCGCGATCCATCATGTCGCTCAGCGCCGAGGTGCGGCCATCGATCGACTGCGCCATGGTCGCACTGCCGCTGTCGAGCGTTTCGGCAAGATGTGCCCGGCGGCTGTCCAGAGCCTGGGTGAGATTGGCGCTGTGGCTGTCGAGAGCGTGCGTGAGGTTTGCGCTGCTGTTGTCGAGGGCCTGGGTGAGTTTGGCGCTGCCGGCATGCAGAGCATCCGTCAGGCTGGAGGCGCGGCCGTCGAAAGCTTCCGTCAGGCTGGCGGTGCGGCTGTCTAGCGCCTGGGTCAGGTTTGCGGCGCTGTTGCCGAGCGTTGCGGCGATGCGCTGGGCCGTGTCGTCGCCGATCGAACCCAGACGGGAGATACCGTCATCCAGAAGGCCGGAAAGCTGGCTGCCTGCAGCATCGACCTTGTCGGCCACGCCGCCGACACCATCGGCAATACGGGCCTCGATGGCGGCAAGGCTGGCTTCGACGCGGGCACCGGTCTCCGTGAAGCGACCCGTAAGGTTGTCGACGGAGTGGTCGAGATGGCCGGAAAAATCGGCGGCCGAACGCGAGATCGTGTTGGCGGCTTCCTGGAAGCGGCCGGCAATCTGGCCGGCACCTTCGCGCATGCGATCCTCGAGCGACTGTGCACTCTTATCGATCGCGGTGCGGATCGCGGCCTCGCGATCTTCCAACGACATTTCGAGCATGCCGATGCTCGTCGCAACCGACGTGCCGATCGAGGTCGCCTGTTCGGAGAGCGTGTCGTTGATGAGGTTATGGGCCTCAGTCAGCGTCAGCGTGATGGCATTGGTGCGGTCGTCAAGCGTGGTGCGGATGCGGTCATGCGCGGCGGCGAGACCGCCTTCGACGTTGCTTGCGGCATCGTTAGCGAGGGCGGCCATACGCTGCTGGGCGTCGGTAAGGCCATCCTCGATGCGGCCCGTCATGCTGCCGATGATGCCTTCCATGCGGGCGCTGCCGGCATCGAGGGCTTCGGACAGGGTGGAGGTGTGCTCGGCAAGCGCGGTTTCGAGACGCGCCTGATTGTCCGTATAGGCGGCGCGGATCGCTTCCGTGCGGTCGGCAAAGGCGCCGGCAACACGCTCTTCGGCATTGGCAACGGTATCCATGATGGCGTTGCTGCGGTTTTCGAGCGCGGATTCGAAGCGGCTCTGGCCGTCGTCGAGCGAAATGGCGAGCGCCATGGTCTTTTCGTCGAGCGTATCGGACAGGCGGTCGGCGCTGTTGGTGACGGCATGGACGATGGATTCGGCGCGACTGGTGAGCGCTTCCTCGATGCGGAGCTGGCTTTCGCCGAGCGATGCGGCGATCCGGTCACGCGTGCCGGTGGCCGCATTGACGAGAGCATCGGTGCCCGCCGTCAGCGTCTCTTCCAGGCGGCTCTGGCTTTCGTTCAGCGAGATGGCAAGCGCCATTGCCTTTTCGTCGAGCGTTTCGGCGAGGCGGTCATGCGTGCCCGACACGGCGCCAACCAGCGCTTCCGAATGGGTCGACAGTGTATCCTCGATGCGCGACCGCGTCTCGTTCAGCGAAATGCCGAGCGCCATCGCCTTCTCGTCGAGCGTTTCGGCGAGGCGGTCATGTGTGCCGGAGACGGCATTGATCAGCGCTTCCGAATGGGTCGACAGCGTATCCTCGATGCGCGCCTGCGTCTCATTCAGCGAAATGCCGAGCGCCATCGCCCGTTCATCCAGCGTCTCGGCGAGACGGTCATGCGTGCTGGAAACGGCGCCGAGCAGCGCCTCAGAACGGGTCGCCAGCGTATCGTCGATACGGGCCTGGCCCTCGTTCAACGAAATCGCAAGCGCCATCGCCTTTTCATCGAGCGTGTCGGAAAGGCGGTCATGCGTGCCGGAAACGGCATCGACGATGGCTTTCGAGTGGCTCGCAAGCGTATCGTCGATACGGGCCTGGCCCTCGTTCAGCGAGATGGCAAGCGCCATGGCCTTTTCGTCAAGCGTATCGGAGAGGCGGTCATGCGTGCCGGAAACGGCTGATATGAGTGATTCCGAATGGGTCGACAGCGTGTCTTCGATGCGCGATTGCGTCTCGTTCAGCGAGATCGCCAGCGCCATGGCCTTCTCGTCGAGGGTTTCGGCAAGACGGTCATGCGTACCCGAGACAGTATTGATGATGGCTTCGGAACGGCTCGTCAGCGCCTCGTCGAAGCGGGTGTGGTGGTCGGCGAGTGCGCCGATCAAGGCGCCGCCGCGTTCGGCCATCACGCTGTCGAGGCCGGTATGGGCAGCCTTCAGCGCATCGGTGATTTCAGCGGCGCGGGCGGCGAGAACGCTGCTCAGCTCTTCGGCGCGACCGCCGAATGCGCCCGTGACCTTTTCGGTGCCGCTATCGACGGCAGTGGCGAGTTCGGTCGTGGTCGTGTGCAACGCATCGCGGAACTCGGTCGCCCGGGCGGCGAGGTTGTTCTGCAGCTCGGAGGTGCCGGTCGCGAGCGCCAGCGAGATTTCCGAAGTGGCGTTGCCGAGGGTGGAGCTGAGCTCGCTGGTGCGGGTCGTCAGCGCCGAGGTGATCTCTTCCGCACGGCTGGCAAGCGTTCCTTCCAGCACTTCCTGGCCGGTTGCAAAGGCGGTCGCCAGCGCCAGCGACTGCTCGGTCATGGACGTGCCGAGGCGATCGATATTGGAATTGAGGATGTTATCGATGGAATCGGCGTTGCCCGACAGCGTCTCGTTGATACGGGTAAGGCTCTCGATAAGCTTGGTGTCGAGCGAACCGGCGCGCTTGTCGAAGGCGTCGGTGAATTCGGCGACGCGTTCGTCGAAGGCAGTCGAAAGCTGGGCGACGGTCGTCTGCAGGCGCTCCTCGAAGAAGCCGGAGCGCACGTCGAGATCCATGACGGCATCGTCGGCCGTCGATTGCAGGCTCTGGCGGAAGCTCGAGCCCTTTTCGTCGAGTGCGGCGTTCAGGCGGAAGAGCACGTCATCGAGCGTGCCGGTGATCGTGCGTTCGCCCGATGTCAGGCTCTGATTGATCTCGCGCGTGCGGGAAACCAGAATTTCATTGAGCTGCTGGGTGCGCTCCTGAAGGGCGGCATTCAGGCGCTCGGTGCTCGCATCCATCGTCGAGGCGCGCGTCTCGAACTGCGTGAGCAGGCGCTCGCCATGTTCGTTGATCGTATTGGTCAGCGCGTCCAAGCGGTTGTCGAATTCATTGCCGATCGCAAGGCCGGACGCGGTCAGCGTATGGAGCAGCGTATCGGTCTTGGCGGCCAGCAGCGTGCCGAGCGACTGCATGGCGCTGTCCGACTTCTCCATGATCGCGGCGGCGCGCGTATCGATCAGCGAGGCGAAGGCTTCGCCTGAGGTCGCAAGACGGATGGCGATCTCTTCGGTGGCGAGCGACAGTTCTTCCTTGAGCTGGTCGTGGACGCCAGCGATGGAAGAACGGATGCGGTCGGCATGGTTGACGATCGCCTCGCGCTCGGAGCCGAGCTCGTGGACGAGGCCGCGAACGCGCAGTTCGTTATCCGCGTAGGAGCGCTCCAATGCATTCACTTCGGAATGCACGAGCGTTTCGAGCTCGGAAGCACGCGCAATGGTGCGCTCGATGCCTTCGTTCATGGCCGAGACTTCGCGGCGCACGGCTTGGCCGACCGTCATGATGCGTTCTGAGGCGATGGTTTCCGGCTCGGAAAGGCGCAGCGCAACTTCAGCCATGGAACGGGCGGCGTTGCGCATGTCCTGGGCGCGCGCGATCATGATGGCGAAGGCATAGAACATCATGACCGGCACGATGATGCCGACGATGCCGGCGATCACGCCCGGCAGGGCAGCAAGATCGGTCAGCGAGCGGATCTGCGCGATCTGCGGCGCATAGAGCATGAACATCAGGCCGAGGCCGATGACCACCCATAGAATGGAGACGAGAGTGGCCGTGCGCAGGGCAGGGCGGCTGGAGCCGTTTTCCAGCGACTTCAGAAGCGAGGCGGGTGAATTGCGGCTGGCGTCGTTAGCGGGGGCGAAGGCCGGTGCCCGCGGCGCCTGCTGATCGCCTGTGCGGGCAGCGCGGCCGCGGCGGCGTTGTGCTTCTTCCTGGGCCTGATTACGGGCATTGGATGGGTCAGTCACATTAGCCTCCGGGGCGTGGGGCGCGTTACCGCGGCGAGACGGCACGTTTTCCTGGCCGAAATCAATCTGAAGCGCCTCGTCCAATGCCTTGAACGCTTTGTCCTCGATCGATTCATTGTACTTGTTATTCGCCATTCCGATACGCCTCACAATTCCCGGCAAGTCCGGCAGCGCATCCGGGCCACCGCCTTCGCCCGGAAAGAACCTTCGCCGTTCCAGCCTTCCATCCCAAGACGGACGGATAAGCATGTCATTTCAGAGTAGATAGCCGATTTTTCAAACGAAAGGTATCAAAACACTACCATTATCCACTCTGACGGCAAAGGCGCGCGGCATGAGCCCGCCTCAACAGTATCGTAGTGACACATCTGGGTGCCTTACACAATTAATGAACCCTTGCGTTTGCGCCCTTCTTAACCTGTTGTTAACACCTTTAAATTTTGGAACCGGCCCAAAAGCCGATATTTTAGCGATGTTTAAGGGACGTTAACCATACGGTTAGATTTCCGCCTCGAATGTGCCGGAATTTAACGGGATCGCCATTCTCCGACCGCACAACAGATGCAACCGCGGGCGACATAAGACGGGAGAATTGGCAAATGGCAGCAGTAAGCATTGCGTTCGAAGCACCCGACAATTCCAACGGGCCTTCGCCTTCCAAGGTCCGGCCGATCGACCTTGTCCATCTTGCGCGCCAGACGATGGGCGACAAGACGGTGGAAATTGAAGTCCTCCAGATGTTTGCGCGCCAGGCGCGCGCCTGCCTGCAGGACATTGCAAGCGGTGAGTCCGCCAAGGTGGGCGCAGCAGCGCACCGCCTGAAGGGGGCAGCAAGCTCCATCGGCGCCTTCCGGGTTTCGCAGTCAGCGGAAGCCGTGGAAGAGAACAATGGCGACGCGACCGCCATGGCAGCCCTCGGTGCAGCCGTCGTCGATGCCGAGAATTTCATTCTGAAACTCTGCCGCGGATAAGGCAGGACAGGCTGAGAACGACCTAGGCCCGCTGTTCCATTAGGGAACGGCGGGTCTTTTTGCGACGTTCTTCATGACGCATCGGGAATGGCACAGCCTTTGCGTATCTGCGAGGCTCAGGGCATCCGGCAATGTTGACTGACGCGCCGAATTGTCGGAAGAAAATCCGCCCACCTACGACCAAAGACCGGAAATAATCCTGATGCCCAAACTTACCATCGTCGCCTTTGACGGAACGCGCTTCGATCTCGATGTCGATCAAGGCTCCACCGTAATGGAGAATGCGGTCCGCAATTCAGTGCCCGGCATCGAGGCCGAATGCGGCGGGGCCTGCGCCTGTGCAACCTGTCATGTCTATGTCGACGAACAGTGGACGGAAGTCGTCGGTCCGCCGGAAGCGATGGAAGAGGATATGCTGGACTTCGCCTTTGACGTGCGTCCGACCTCGCGCCTTTCCTGTCAGATCAGGATGAAGGCTGCCTATGACGGCCTTACCGTGCACGTACCGGAACGGCAGGCCTGATTTCTCACTATTTTTGACAAAACATTCTTGAGAGAATGGGGGAGCTTTCCCAAAAAGAGAGCCTCGCACGCCGGAGGCGGGCGAGGCGAGGCGGGCGCATTACCTACGGATGAGGGAGGAACACCCGCGGCTTCGGAACGCGCCAGGAGAACACCGTCACGAAAGTCAGCTGCCTTACTGCACTTTCGAATATAGTCATATTACCGCTTTCCGGTTGAGTCCACCAGAATGAAAAATGATCGGTAAAAGGCTGGGAAGCGCACAAGTTTCGCACAAGTTTCATTGTGCAGCTACCGATCTCTACTCGCCTTGAGGCCTAAAAGAGCTTATCTTTCGCCGCCTTTGCCCTTGAGTCTATTGTTGAGCAGCCTCAGCATGCGATTCTGGAAATTGACGGCCTCGACGCGATCGAATCGGGCCTGCAGCTTGTCATGCTCCTCTATCCCGCGAGCCGACTCTTCCGAAACGAGTTCCTGCATGGCCTCGCAATTGCGCTGCGAAGGCAGCGCCTTGAGTTCGCGCTCCATGGTGCGCGCCTGGGTGCGGGCGATCTCGGCATGGCGCTCCTCGTGGCGCCTGATATCGCTCGACAACGCATCCCAGATCATCGACAGCTCGCGGCTCGTGCCCTTGCGGTTGCCCCAGCGCGGCATGATGATCTGTGTATGGACGGTGACCTTGACGTTGCCGACGCGGCAACGTCCATTTTCCTGGATATAGGTGGCCTCGCCGCCGAAACGGATCTTGGTGGCGCCGGGATGACGGGCGGAGGAGCCGTTCGCCGTCGGGCCACGGCGGCTCAGTTCATCGTCCAGCTCGTCGGCTGTCTTTCCTTTGATATCGAAGTAGGAATAGCTTTTCGTTGCAATGACTTCGGCTGCCGCGGGACTGCAGAGGAAAAAGGCAATCATGGAAAAGGCGATGGGAAGGCGCATATAACGCAACGCAAACGGCATTCTGAACTGAACCTGTGTTGAAGTTTGGCGGAGCTTGGGGCATAGCCACGGTAAGCGCAATATCGGATAGCGGCTTTTTTCGCTAAAGCTTGTCGCGCAAAAGTACAGCGATTTTGCGATAACGACATGCGGAAAACAAAGACTTAAAGCGTGGCAAGCGAATCCTGGAGATCGCGCCACGTTTTCGCGACGGGGTTAGACTGGTGAAGCAGCTCGACAGCAGTTTCTGGCGTGTGGCCCATGGTCGCGAGATCGAGCTCAACAAGCGCTCGGTGATCATGGCGATCGTCAATGTGACGCCGGATTCCTTCTCCGACGGTGGGCGCTACGACGCGGTCGACAGGGCCGTCGAGCACGCGCTGCAGGCGGTCGCAGACGGCGCCGAAATACTCGATATCGGCGGTGAGTCGACGCGGCCGGATGCAGCTTCCGTCAGCCCGGCGGAGGAACAAGCGCGTGTACTGCCCGTCATCGAGGCGCTCGGCAGACGCACGCAAGCGTTGATTTCCATCGATACCTATCGCGAGGAAACGGCGCGGCTTGCCATCGGCGCCGGCGCCCATATCGTCAACGACGTCTTCGGCCTGCAGAAGGAGCCGGCCATTGCCGCGCTGTCGGCCGAGACCGGGGCAGGGCTCTGTATCATGCATACGGGCCGCGACCGGCAGAAGCTTGCCGATATCATCGAAGACGAGGTCTTCTTTCTCGAGCGCTCGCTGGAGATCGCTTCTGCCGCCGGCGTCCTGCGCGACCGGATCGTACTCGATCCGGGCTTCGGCTTTGCCAAGGAGACGCCGGGCGAAAATCTGGAACTGATGGCGCGTTTCGAAGAGCTGCATCGCTTCGGCCTGCCGCTTCTCGCCGGCACCTCGCGCAAGCGCTTTCTCGGCGCCGTCACCGGCCGGGAGCCGGCGGAGCGCGATGCGGCGACGGCCGCGACCAGCGCGCTCTTGCGGGTTCAAGGCGCGGCTGTTTTCCGAGTACACAATGTCGCAATCAACAGGGATGCGCTTGCCGTAGCCGATGCTATGCTGGCCGCCCGGAACGATACTTCCAGGGGGAGGCCGTCATGAGTACCTATACGATCCTGATGCAGAACTGCGCCTTCTTCGCCCGCCACGGCGTGCATGCCGAAGAGGAATTCCTCGGCCAGCGCTTTTTCGTGGATGCCGAACTGGAAGTGGAAGCGGGCAGTGCACTGGAAAACGATTCCATCGATGAGACCGTCCACTACGGCACCGCCTTCACCATCATCGAAGAGATCGTCGTCGGCAAGCGGCGTTACCTGATCGAGGCGCTGGCGTTCGATATCGCCAAGGGTCTTTGTAAAAAATTCCCGCAGATCATCAGGGCCAAGATCACGGTGCGCAAGCCGAATGCGCCGATCCCTGGCGTGCTCGATTTCGTGCAGGTGACCGTTGAGCATCGTACCCGATAATCCATTCCATCTCGCAACGCTCGGCCTCGGCGGCAATATCGGCGATCCGGTCAAGTCCATGGCATCAGCGCTTGCGGTGCTGGACGCCCATCCGGACTGCCGGGTGGCCGCCGTCTCGCGGCTTTACCGCACGCCGCCCTGGGGCAAGACCGACCAGTCCTATTTCTTCAACTCCTGCGCGGCGGTGGAAACACGGCTTGCCCCGGAAACGCTGCTCGATCTCTGCCTGTCGATCGAGCGGGAGATGAAGCGCGAGCGTATCGAGCGCTGGGGGCCGCGTACGCTCGATATCGACGTGCTGACTTATGAGGGAGTCGAGCAGGATGCGCCGCGGCTGGAATTGCCGCATCCACGCATGACGGAGCGGGGCTTCGTGCTGATGCCGCTTGCGGATATCGCGCCCGAACTCATGGTCCGGGGCAGGGCGGTTGCCGACTGGCTAGCCGGTGCCGACATCGCGGGGATCGAGATCGCGGACGAGAGCCGCGACTGGTGGCGCAAGACTTAAAGGGGCCACCAAGAGCAGGCTGCAAGACCTAACAGCCCCCAGAATCTCCGATACCGTCGCCATCCATGGCACATGCCATGCTGTCTGTTCCGCGAACATTCTCTACATATCGATGCAGAGATGGATCCAATTGCCGGGCATCGGACCACGCCGGCAAGCGTTCAGGGCGAATTGATGCTGGGCAGGAAATCCTCCACCTGCTTGCGGTCAGCTGCGGACAGCGGCTGCACCTGTTCCTGCCAGAAGCGTTCGGCCTCCGGCGGATCCTTCTCCCACTGGCGCACGGTCGTGATGTTATCGTCGATCTTGCAGCGGCGATGTCCGCCAAGGCGCAGATATTCCTTGGCGAGCTTCAGACTCCTGGTTTCGGTATCCGTGTTGGTCGCGTTCATGTCCTTCGCCTCCTTGACTGCGCAGGGGCCAGCCCTGCGATTTACGGAGAACGGTGTGTGACGGGAAATGATCCGGGACCATCACGAAATATTAAAATGGGGAACGGGGACGGGCTGGCATAGTTCTCCCTACCGAGACGGCGATGAGCCGATCTCGCAATCATGAGAAAGGAGAATTAATCGTGGCAAACCAAGGCGGTTCACACGAACAGCACGTCAAGGCAGGCCAGCAGAACCACACGAATACCAGTTCACAACAGGCCTCGTCTGCCAACAATCAATCCAGTTCGGGTACCCGCGGCGGCACGCATGAACAGCATGTGAAGGCCGGTCAGCAAAGCCATAAGAACACTCGCTAAAAATCTGACCAGAATGGAAAAAAGTCCGCAGAAGCGGGCTTTTTTCATCTTCGTTTCAGTGTTTCAACCTCTGCAGCGCCCCCTGAAGCCCCGGTTTTCAGAACAGCCGATCTCCGGGTTGTTGATCGCGCCTAACCCACACCAAGCAAAAGCGGCGGAAAACCGCCGCTTCAGGAAAATCCGCTCTGCGATAAGTGGCTTACTGGATCGAGCCAACCGCCATTTCGTCGACCTGACGGGTGAGCGTCAGACCGATGACCGGGACCATCTGGCTTTCGACCTTGACCGAAACGGTGACGTTCATGGTCTTGTCGTCGCGAACACGGGCAATCATTGCACCGTTCAGCTTGGCGCGGTTGATGCCGACGACGACGGTGTCTTCCGTGACGGCGCCGGAGACGACGTCGAGCCCCTTGCCTTCGGCTCCGTCAAGGAACTTGCCCTTATAAGTGGAACCGGACTGCGAAATCACGGCGGTCATCGGCTGCTTGAAGACGCCAACGCGGCAGGTGCCGTCGAGCTTGATACCGGCAGTGGAATCATCGGCCGGAGAACCGACGAGATTGCAGGTGAATTTCGTGCCCTTGTACTTGCCGGCGACGATTTCGCCCGGACCCTTCCAGGTGCCGGCGACGGATTCGAAGAAGGCCTTGTCGCGGGTTGCCGCAGTGGCGTTGGAAGCGACGTCTGCCACCGGAGACAATGCCGCGGCGGCCAGGCCGCATACAAAAAGAAACTTGCGCGAGTACATGGATTTTCCTTGGCAAACACCACTCGGGAACTGGCAGGAAGTTTTGCCGGAGAATGGTTAATGCTTTCTTTCCGAGGCGCTGAAATGCGTGGAAATGCAGGGCTTTCGCAAGGCAAGGATTCTCAGGCTGTGCCTTTAGCGCATTGAATCCTCTGGAAATTTCTACGCCCTGCGCAAGAAGGCACAAATGTGTCGAAATCCGGCGTCTTCCTCACGGATTGCCGTTGCGCGCCGTCATCGAGGGCGTCAGGTCGCCGATGAAATCGCCGATTCCCGGCCGTTTCAGTGCCCGGAAGGTCAGCGGACGGCAGAGATCCATGGCAGCAATGCCGATCCGCGCCGTCATCAGCCCGTTTATGACGCCTTCGCCGAGTCGGGCGGAAAGTTTCGAGGCGAGGCCGTGGCCCAGCACCTGCTGCACGAGGCTGTCGCCGACGGCAATCGAGCCGGTCACCGCAAGATGGGCGAGCACGTCGCGCATCAATCGCAGCATACCGAGCGTGCCTGGTCGCCCGCCATAGAGTTCGGCCATGGCACGGATCAGGCGCGCGGCTTCATAGAGCACGTAGAGAAGATCGACGATGGCGCGCGGACTGACGGCCGTGACAATCGAGACGCGCTTTGAAGAGTTGACGATCAGCGCGCGCGCCTGCCGGTCCAATGGGCCGAGAAGCTCGCGCTCTGCAAGCGCAATCAAATGCGGGGGGTCGATGACCTCGCCTTCGGTCGCCTTCAGCGTGGCGCGGCCCTTGGCGGTTTCCGGCTTGGTTTCGACAAGGCCGGTCAGGCGGGAGACAACCGCGCGGGCTTTGGCCGGGCGGGTTTCGAGGATCGCGGCGTCGGCTTCCGTCTTGATGGCCTGCACCGCGGCAAGCCGCATCATGCCCGCCGTCTCCCTGATGACGATGGCGATGACGGCGAGGACGCCGATCGCGAGCGCGGCGAGCGCGGCGTAACCCAGCCAGTCGGCGCGGCTGAAGAGATCGCGGATCAGCCGGTCGGTCCAGAGGCCGAAGGCGAGGGACAATAGAATGCCGAAGGCGCCGGCGGCGATGCCGGCAAATGAAGTGCGGCGCTTGCGCGGGGCGGCAACCGGCAGCGGGCTCATATCCTGTTCCGGATTGAGGAAGGGATCTTCCTCGTCTGATGTCAGCACCACTTCGCCGGAAAAACTTGCCGGCTTGCGGCGCGCGCGGGGGGCTTCGGCGGCCGTATTCTCGTCCTCATAGGTGAAGGCGGCGGGGGCGCGGCGTGGCGGATTGGGCTGGTCGATCGGCGGCTTGCTCATGCGAGGCGGTCTCCGAACAGGAACTGCATGGCGCGGTCGAGGCGGATATGCGGCACTGAGAGTTTTATGCCGCCACTGGTTTCCTCGAGCTGCGGCGGGCGGAAGCGCACGACATTGACGTCGGGCAGTTCGACGGAGGTGTCGCCGACCTCGATGCGCTCGAACAGGGATTCGGGATTTTCCGGCAGGTCGCCGGGGAAGATCGCCGTCTTGCGCTCGCCGTCGAAGGTCTCATTGGCGATCTTCTCGCCTGCCATCGGCGTGCCGACGATGACGGGCAGGTCGTGGCCATCCCGGCGTACGGTGGCCTCCCGCGTGGCGCGCACGGAGGCAAGCGCCATGACATCGATGCCGGCGCCGGCCATGCCGATACGGTCGATCGCGCGATCGACGAGGCGGCGCGTCAGCCTGTCCAGCCGGTCATGGCTTTCATGATGCAGATGATCCGCCTTGGTGGCGGCGACCAGCACGCGATCGATGCGCCGGCCGAGCAGCGACGACAGGATGGAATTGCTGCCGGGGCGGAAACAGGCGAGCACATCGGTCAGGGCGCGCTCCAGATCCTGCACGGCTTCGGGGCCGCGGTTCATGGCCTGCAGCGCATCGACCAGCACGATCTGCCGGTCGAGCCTTGCGAAATGCTCACGGAAGAAGGGTTTGACGACGACGGACTTGTAGGCCTCGTAGCGGCGCTCCATCATCGCCCAGAGCGAGCCACGCTCCGGCCGGCCCTCGGGGGGCAGGGCAAGCGGCGCGAAAGTCAATGCAGGGGAACCGTCGAGATCGCCGGGCAGCAGGAAGCGGCCGGGCGGCAGGGTGGAAAGCGAGCGCTCGTCGGCCTTGCAGGCCTTCAGGTAGTCGGCGAAGCTGGTGGCGAGGTCGCGGGCCACCATTTCATCAGCCGAGGCGGTGATGTCTGTCGCCTTCGTCAACGCCAGCCAGGCGCTCGACAGCTCGGCGCGGATGCCGGTGGTGGCAAGCGCGATCGTTTCCTCGCAGAAGGTTCGGAAATCCTTGCCGAGCAGCGGCAGGTCGAGCAGCCATTCGCCGGGATAATCGACGATATCGATCGACAGGCGACCGGGCGAGAACATGCGCGCCCAGGAACTGGCGCTCTGATAATCGAGCGTGATGCGCAGTTCGGAGATCGCGCGGGTGGAATCCGGCCAGATGCGCTCTTTCACCAGCGCGCGGATATGATCCTCATATTGGAAACGCGGCACGGCATCGTCCGGCTGCGGCTCAAGGCGCACGGCCGACACGCGGCCGGACTGCACCGCTTCGAACAGCGGCAGGCGGCCGCCATGCAGGAGATTATGGACGAGCGAGGAAATGAAGACGGTCTTGCCGGAGCGGGAAAGGCCGGTGACGCCGAGCCGGATGGTCGGATTGACCAGACCGCTGGCACGGTCTGCAAGATTATCCAGCGCGATCAGCGCATCGTCGGCAAAGGATGTCAGGCGTGGCGGCAAATCGGAATCCCTGATGGCACTGCCTGCAATATAGGAAAGGGCCGCTACCCGAAAAAGAAGTGGCGCGAAAGAGCCCAGATCTTTTCCCGGTCTATGGGCTTTCCTAGTCGATGACGAAATCGACGAGACGCCAGGCCGCAGTCGTCGGGACGTAGTCGATGACAGCGAGACCGCCTGTCGGGAAGCCCTTCGGCAAAGAGGCGGCCATCGCCTTATGGCCGATCAGCGCCTGCAGAGCCTGTTCCATGGTCGGGTTATGGCCGACGAGCATGACGGTACCAACATCTTGCGCGTCGATGATTTCGAGATAGGTATCGACAGAGGCATTATAGAGCGTGTCGACGAAGCGCATATCGAGCGTTTCACCCATGGCGCGATGTACGGCCTCTGCGGTGTCGCGGCAGCGGAGCGCCGTCGAGCTGATCAGGATATCCGGACGGTAGCCCTTGTCGGCAGCACTGTCGGCAACGATCTCGGCATCCCCAAAACCTTTCTCGCTCAGCGGGCGGTCGAAATCGCGCTGTCCGGGCTCGGCCTGGGCAGCTTGGGCATGACGGAGGAGGTAGATCCGGTGCGGTGGAGGCAGGAGGGCGACCATGGGCAAATCCAGCTTCGAGCGGAGCCTTTTAAGTAGCGGCTGCGGTCCGGCGACGTCAACTGTCGAAAGGCTTTCATGAGCGCAAAAGGACAGTCACAACACGGCATTTTGAATGCGAAGCGCGAATCATCGCTCGGAATAATGATGAGAAAATAGACCGTTAGCTAAAATTTATGACAGATTTAAAAATCTGTTTACGTGTCTTATTTGGCTTGAATCGCTGATAGCGCTTGGGATATACAGCCGGCCAGATGAGATGTTCTTCAGGAGAATCGCGTTGAGTGAGAAGATCGATCTTAGCAATTATGTTCCCTCGGAAGACGAGGAGTTCATGAATACGAACCAGCGCGCTTATTTCAGAGCCAAGCTGGTTGCCTGGAAAAACGATATCCTTAGAGAAGCGCGCGAAACACTCGACCATCTGGCTGAGGAAAGCGCAAACCATCCTGATCTCGCAGATCGTGCGTCCTCCGAAACCGACCGGGCGATCGAACTTCGCGCCCGCGATCGCCAGAGAAAGCTGATCTCCAAGATCGACGCAGCCCTGCAGCGCATTGAAGATGGCACCTACGGCTACTGCGAGGAAACCGGCGAACCGATCGGCCTCAAGCGTCTCGACGCCCGCCCGATCGCTACGCTGTCGATCGAAGCGCAGGAACGCCACGAGCGGCGCGAAAAGGTTTACCGGGACGAATAATCGGTTCCGGACCGACAATGAAAAAAGGCACCGCGAGACGATCGCGGTGCCTTTTTTGTTTTGATGCCCTTTGCTCTGGGGCCATATGGCCTCGGCTTTTACCTGGCGCTCCCGCTCACTTGTCGCGGTTGACGCTCATTTCGCCGAAGATGCGGGCGACTTCCTTCTGAAGTGCTGCATCCGCACCTGATATCGGCGCCATTTCGGGGTCGCGGCGCGGCATTGATCCAGGCTGAGGGGATCCAGGCTGAGGGGAGCCGGGCTGCGGGGCAGGGCGCGCCTGCTGCGCATTGGGCGTGGGAACCACGCGGTCTGCTGCGACATTGCCGGTTATTTCCTCATCGAGGATGCGCTGGAAATCCCGGCGGATGGCAGCCGATTGCACGCCGCCATCTTCCGTCGCCACCGGTGCGCCGCGCGAAACGGTGGGGATGCTCTGGGCCGGCGGCGTGGAAACTTCCGGTTCGATGCGCTGCTGCGGCAACACCCGCTGGCGGGCTGCATCGAGGATATCGGCGGCGTTGGCCGTATCGGGCACCGGCTGCGGAGCCGGGCGTTCGGGCTGGCGCGGCTGAACCTGCAGCGGGCGCTGCAGGCCGTCACGCTCGGCTGTAAGCGGAGCCGGCATCTGCGGAGCGGAACGTTCCGGCTGGCTCGGCATCTGCTGAGTGGACATCTGCTGAGCAGACATGGGCGGGGCCACGGCCGGAGCGACCAGGGGTTCGGGGCGCTGGCGGATAGGCTCGGCAGGCGGGGCGATGACAGGGGCGGGTGTCGGCGTCGGGATATAGGTTTCGAAATCAGGTTCGGAGCTTGCCGTTACGGGCGGTGCGACGGGAGCGGTAACCGGCCGCGGCTGCGGAGCCTGCGGCGGTTCGCGGCGCGGCTGGACGAGAGAAGGTTCCTGGACGACTGGGCGCTCCTCGACCGGCTGCGGGCGGAACTCAGTGGCCGTTTCGACGTCCGATTCCGGCAGGATGCGGCTTTCGATGACGATATCGGTGGGGCCGCCGATCATGACGAGATGTTCGACATTGTCGCGCCGCACGAGCACCAGGCGGCGGCGGGCATCGACGGCGGCGGCATCGAGCACCTGCAGACGCGGCTGGCGGTTGCGGCCGCCGCGAACGAAGGGCGAGGGCGCGCGGTTGCGCAGAAACCACATGATGGCGATGAGCAGGATGAGCGCAATACCGACACCGCCGGCGGCAAACAGGAAGCGGCTGCCGTAAGCTCCTACAACATCATCGAACATAGGCACGCACTCCATTTCGCATTATGGCACAACAGACGACTTTTCCGCTCCTTAGGCAAGAGCCGGCGGGTCTG
>Ga0102587_1000796_pt1 | contig 28798 bp, 19 predicted proteins | sample AraplaF_Col_mTSA_FD_76853 | JGI IMG/M metagenome (GOLD analysis project Ga0102587, IMG submission 76853) | Arabidopsis root microbial communities from the University of North Carolina, USA - plate scrape MF_Col_mTSA (SPADES assembly) (version 2) | ecosystem: Host-associated > Plants > Roots >... | reverse complement strand
CCTCAACCAGGTCTGGAACCGGCGTCGGCGTTTCAGTGCGATTGAAGAACACAAAGGGTACATCCGCCTGGTTAGCGTAAGGATATGCACGAATACTGCCCGCCCCAGGCAACTGCGCTGCTTGCGACGTACTCGTGGCGACATCCACTACGCAGAGCGTTGACGCGCCCTCCGCCGGATTGAAGTTGTTTGCAGCCACGCCGATATCGATCGTGCTGGCAAACAGCAGGGCCGAGTGATAAACGGAATTGGCCCACTCGGCAACACAGGTCATGTACTTGTCGGTACCGACCGTGCTGTAGATCGCCTCTCCCGACACGGCAGCGGAATAACCTGCCGCGGCGATGCGGTCGGCAGCACGGACGCCTGTGTACCCAGGTTTGCCGGCCGTCTCGCCATGCAGTTCGCTGATGCCGTTCTGGTTGATGTAGCTCCAGTGCGCCTGCGCCGACTTGTCCAGCAACAGGCTCTGGGCCAAGAGCCCCGAGCCAATCTTGCCGCGCAAGGCGTTGATGGCGTTGAAGATACTGAGATTGCCGCTGCCGGCCGCATAAGTTGGCGCCGGAACCGAAGTGACGATATTGCCTTCCGTTGGCGACGGCAGGCTAGGCGGTGGATTGTTCGCTGCCACCGGTGCGCTCCCCGACCCGCCGCCACCGCCGCATCCCGCCAGCAGCAACGTCAACACCAGCGCTGGATAACTACGGGAATTAAGCATGGAAGTCCTCCCGACGGCGCAGGAAAAGCAAAGCACACCCCAAAGCCATCAATGCTGCCGTTCCTGGTTCGGGAATGGCAGCCGCAGCTTGCGGAGAGTCCGGCGCTGTAATGACCAGGGGAGCGTCGGTTTGAACATTCGTCGAAGGCAGGTAGACCTCGACGACTGGAATGATTTCCTGTGGTGTCGGGATGGAGATAGGCGAAATCGAAGGCGCGGGCATGCTATCGAAACTCGTCAAAGGCAAACTACTGAAAGACTGTGAAGCGGTGTTGCTGTAGCTCATGAAGCTGAATTCAATACTGTTTACGGTGCCGGGACCGGCTATCGCTTGAGCACCCGCCAGAACGGAGCAGGCCAGCAGGCAGGACTTGAACAGCGTATTAGCTTTCATATCGCGCTCCATATTTTAGGTTGAGGAAACTACAACCTGGATGAAGCATCAACCGTGCCTACTAACTAAGTACCTGATTACGCTGAGTTACCCCAACTTCATGCATGAAAGGTGTTAAATTTGGCGACAATTAAATTTGCAATTAGGAAAATTTACACAGGCTTCCCCGGCAATCGAACGCAACCGGGCTCGGGAAATTGTTAAAATACGTGTTTCCCTTATTAATGCATGAGAAAGAGAAGCAGGTGTCTACTTGGGTTATCGGGTACCGGAATGCCGACCGGTCAGAGCATCAGATAACGGCAGATGCGGCTGGTGTGCTGACCGAACAAGGCGCCGCCATGCTGGTTAGCGACTACCTTCGGCAGCAACAATTGGCGAAGAATGGCGGCCAAATGGCTACTGAGCAATACAACTTTCAGATTATCCACATTCATCAAATTCCTGGCGACGCTGAAAACGCGTGAATGCCGTGCTTGGCGGCGCGGCGTCCCGCCGTTTCGCCACCTCATGCAACTCCCACCCGCCGTCGCCCTTCAATCGCAACACATGCGTATGATGGCGCCGTACAGCTGAACGATGGGCAATGCTGATCAAGGTAGCCCCGCTCGCGCGCAAGCGCTGGTATAGCGATGCCTCATTGCCGCTGTCGAGCGCACTGGTCGCCTCGTCCAGGATCACGATGCCCGGCTGATGCACCAGTACGCGGCCAAAGGCAAGCCGCTGCTGCTCGCCCACGGACAGCAATTTCAGCCAATCCTGTACCGCATCCAGGCCACCGGCACGCTCTGCGAGCTGCGGCAGGTGTACCTGTTCCAGAATCTGCAGCAACTGCTGGTCGCTCAAGCTGGTCTGCACGCTTGGGTAGATCAGTTGGCTACGCAGCGTGCCATGCTGCAGGTAAGGCTGCTGCGGCAGGAAGAAAAACTCTTCGAGCGGTGGATGATGGATCAGGCCACTACCGATATCCCACAGGCCTGCAATGGCCCGCAACAGCGAACTCTTTCCACAGCCGCTATCGCCCGTAATGAGCAGCGCATCGCCCGGCGCCAGCACGAACGACAAGTCCTTGACAAGTACCCGTTCTGATTGAGGCGGGCAGACGGTCAGTGAATCCACGGCGATCTGCTTGCCAGGCTGCATGCGGATGTGCGAACGCCCGTTGGCGGCAACAGGTGTGCCACCGGTTGCCGGCAGCACCAGCTTCGACAACGTCTGCAGGCGTTCGGTTCCCGCCACAAAGCGGCTCAGGCTTTCGAAGTTGTCGACGATAACGCCAACCGCGCCAAGCACCGCCGTAAATGCACCGGCTGCCTGTATTGCCCGCCCTACTTCAAGCTCGCCGGACAATACGGCATCCGCCAGGATCACCCCAGGCAGCACCAGGGTGAGCTGGCTGAAAGTGCGCTGGAACAGGTTCAGCGTGCGCTGCTTCTTGATCAGCCTGCTGTAATTGAGATAGACCTTGTCGAACTTGTTGTCGATGTAAGCGCGCTCCTGCGCCTCGCCACGGTAAAAGGCAATTGATTCGGCGTTCTCCCGCAAGCGCATCAGGCCAAAGCGAAAGTCCGCTTCGCGCCGCAATTGCCAGAAATTGAGCCGGATCAGCGGGTTGCCGAAAACGTAGAGCGCCAGCACGGTACCCGTCACGGCGTACACTGCCAGCACGCCTACCAGCAAATGCGAGATCGTCCACAGCACGGAGCTGAAGGCGACCAGCTGCATGATCGAACCCAGGAAGATCAGCAGGAAGTGAATGGACCGGCCGGTAAACGTATTGATGTCTTCACTGATACGCTGGTCGGGATTGTCGATCTCGCCTTCCGAGGTCAATGCGTAGTACTTGCGGCCCTCAAGGTATCCATCAAGAAAACGGCCTGTCAGCCAGCGCCGCCACCGGTTGGCGAACATGTCGCGCATGTAGTAATAGAATGCATAGATGGGTACCGCAAACGCCAGGATGAACAGGCATGCGCGCACCGACTTCCAGAACCTGTCGCCATCGCGCCCCGCCAGCGCGGAGGTCATTTCGCCCGACTGGTTGTTCAGCATGACCGCCAACTCGGTTTCGGCGAGCATCAATACGATCAACAGCAACAACAGGCCCCAGGCCGTCTTCTTCTCATTTCCCAGCCAGTAAGGTTTCGCGACGCTGATGAACTGCTTCCAGGCGGCGAGCGACAACGGCGCTGCCCGGCGCCGGGCCCCTGGCACAGCCGGGTCATTTGTGGACGCAGAAGTTTGGGCTACTGTCTTCATGGACTGAGCATACGACTCAGCATCAAGCAGCTCAGTGCGGAAACGGACATAGCGCAAACTCAAGCGTGGCTTTAAAAGATTTTCTTGCGTCAATCACACCAGGGAACCTGTCTAAGCCGTTTGGTGTGCCATTTTCAGCGCGATCGCGCGGGAAAACGCTCAAGACCACGCGCCCCCTCAAAAGTATCCTTGCACCGCCATGTAGAACGATTGAAATCGTCCATGAAGTACAAGGAGACATAAGTGAAGCACAGCAATAAGTTGAAATATACCGTCCTGGTTGGGTCCCTGGTAGCGGCATTCCCGGGGATCACGATGGCACAGTCTGGGGAAGACAAGAACGTCCAGCGCGTTATTGTGACTGGATCCAACATCAAGCGCGTGGATCAGGAAACAGCATCCCCGGTCCAGATCCTGTCGCGCCAGGAAATCGAACAAAGCGGCGCGCAGACCGTTGCGCAAATCCTCGACAACCTGACCAGCAACGACCGCGGCGCCATCAGCGACCTTGGCGGCACCAATTCCTGGGCCAGCGGCGCCACCGGCGTCTCGCTGCGCAACCTCGGCACGGGCGCAACGCTGGTGCTGCTGAATGGCCGGCGTCTCTCCTCCTATGGCTTCGCGGACGGGCTGCAATCGAACTTCGTCAACATCGACTCCATTCCAAGCGACGTCATCGAACGCGTCGAGATCCTCAAGGACGGCGCTTCGGCGATTTATGGTTCCGACGCCGTGGCCGGTGTCGTCAACATCATCACCCGCAAGAATTATCAAGGCGTCGGGGTAAAGGCCTCGGCCCAGCAATCGCTCAAGCGCTCCTTCCTCGACCACGAACGCAAGGCATCGATCGTCGGCGGCATCGGCGACTTTGAGGCCGATGGCTATAACGCTTTCGCCCATCTCGAAGTCTACTCGCGCGGCAAATTCACCGATCGCCAGGTCCGCCCGCTGCTTCCCGACTGGTTCATCCGCATGAACCCGGACCGCGATGCGACGTCCACCGGTTCAATTCCCGGCAACTATGTCGGCCGCTACCCCGCCAACTATCACGATCCTGCACTGGCGGGCAAATCGATCAATGTCGCGGCCCCTGGCTGCGCGCCTGAGAACCTGCGGGGCGGCCTGTGCTTCTATGATTACTGGCAGGATTCCCTGGCCCGCGCACCGGCCGAACGCGTCACCTTCCTGGGTTCGGGACGGCTCAAGCTTTCCGGCGAGACGACCGCTTACGGCGAACTGCAGCTCGCTAAAACCCGCAACAACTACAATACGGCGCCTCCGCGCAGCAATGTCACGGGCGTTCCCTTGTCCTGGTATGACTCGATCAGTGGCCAGATGCAGTACTTCACCGATCCCAAACTGCCGGTGGGCCACCCGAACAACCCCTATGACTTCCCTATCGGCCTGAACTACCGCTTCGCCGACGACCGCGACATGTTCAAGAATGTCGGCTCCTCGGAACAGTTCCGCGCGCTGGCCGGCATCCAGGGTTCGAACTTTGGCTGGGAGTGGGATGGCGCAATCGGCCATATGGGTTCCAAGGCCCGCCAGCGCCAGCACCTGTACCGCGACCGCTACGGCTACTACGATGCGATTGTCAGCGGCGCCTACAAGTTCGGCCAGCAGAATGACCGTGCCCTGCTGGAAACCATGTTCCCCGAAATGGGGTCGCATGGCGAGTACAGCCAAACCTTCATGGATTTCAAGGCGAACCGCGAACTGTTCATGCTCGGCGGCGGACCACTGCAAATTGCAACCGGCGTCGACCTGCGCCACGAAAGCTTTGAGCACCAGAGCAGCGACAACGTGCTGGCAGCGCGCATCGTCCAGTTCAGCGGCGTGAAGATCAATGGCTCGCGCAATGTCGCAGCCGCCTTCGTTGAGCTTGCGGCCCCCTTCACCAAGCAGCTGGAAGCCAGCTTTGCCCTTCGCGGCGACAAGGTGATCGACCAGGCTGGCGCCGTCGTGCCCAAGCTTGGCCTGCGCTATAAGGTGAATGACATGCTGATGGTGCGCGGCACCGCCTCCAAAGGCTTCCGCGCGCCAAGCCTTCCGGAGACCGGCAACGGCGGCGCCTCCTGGTTCAACAACGGCTACAACGATCCGAAGCGCTGCGCTGCCGCCACCGAACTCAGGAACGTGCTGAATACCGGCAACGCGGCCGACAAGAACCTGGCCCTGACCGCCTATGCGCTGGGATGCTCGGTCAGCTTCCCGTCCGCAGTCACGCCGAATCCCAACCTGAAGCCGGAATATACCAACAGCTTCACGGCGGGCCTGGTGCTGCAGCCGGTGCGCGAACTCAGTTTTACCATCGACTACTACAACATCAAGCGCCGCGACGAGATTGCCGTCAAGAGTATCGACCAGACCCTGGCCAACGAGGACAGGCTGGCCGGGCTGGTGGAACGCGATCCGCTGACGACGCAGGACCTGGACATCGCACGCCGCGCCTTCGAGCTGTCCGGCAGGAACATCGGCTTCCCGATTGGCCCGATCAGGACCATCGCGGCGCAGTACGAGAACTACGGCAAATCACGCGTTTCCGGTCTCGACCTGGACGCCAAGGGCCGCTGGAACTTCGGCGAATGGGGCACCTTCAACGTGGGCCTTGAATTGAACCGCCAATTCAAATACCAGAACTGGGACAGCTTCACCAACGCCTACACCGAGAACTATGTCGGCTATCGCGGCATACCGCGCACGCGCGCCATCGCCAAGATGTCGTGGGAAAAGGGTCCGTTCATCGCCGGGCTGCGCGCGAACTATACGGACTCCACCAAGCTTGCATGGGGCGCACTTGATTCGACCAGCAGCATTGAAGGATGCGAAGACCGTGGCGTGAGCAAGGACGAATGCCGCATTGCCTCGGACACGACGGTCGACCTGTGGACCCGCTATGCGTTCCGCCCTGGCACTACGCTGTCGGCGAACGTGTTCAACCTCTTCGACCGCAAGGATCCCGTCAAGCTGTACCCCGGCAGCCCGCTGCCGCTGCGCTCGCGTACGCTGATGCTGACCGTTGAGCACAAATTCTGAGGAGAATGCGACACATGATTCCAATCAGGGCAATAGGCCTGGTCGCGTCCGCCGCGCTGCTGTTTAGCGCGGCGGCGCATGCACAGTCCCCCGCGCCGGTGCCGGACGCCGATCCTTACCTGTGGCTTGAGGAAGTAGGCTCCGAGCGGGCACTGGAGTGGGTCAAACAGTGGAATGGCCTTACAACCAGCCAGCTGGACAAACTGCCCGGCATCCAGCGGACCACCAGCGCCATCCGCGAAGTCGTCGACTCGCGCGAGCGGATTCCTTTCGTAGAGAAGCAAGGCAAGTACCTCTACAACTTCTGGAAGGACGCCGAACACCCGCGCGGAGTACTGCGGCGTACCACGCTGGAACGCTACAAGGCCGACGCACCGCAGTGGGAAGTGGTCCTGGATATCGACCGCCTGGCACGCGACGAAAAGGAGAACTGGGTATGGCATGGCATGGAGTGCCTGAAGCCGCATGCCGAGCGCTGCCTGTTCTCGCTCACCCGCGGCGGCGGGGATGCACACGTCGTGCGCGAGTTCGACACCCGTAGCCTGGGCTTTGTGCCGGCGGGCTTCTACCTTCCCGAAGCGAAGAGCGACGTCAACTGGGTGAGCCGGGATCGCCTGCTGGTCGCCACCGACTTCGGACCCGGCTCGCTCACCAGTTCGGGATACCCGCGCATCATCAAGGAATGGAAGCGCGGCACGTCGCTGCAGTCGGCAAAGCTGGTGTTCGAGGGCGAACAGGCCGATATCAGCGTATCCGGGTATTCCGACCACTATCCGGGGTTCAACCGCGAGTTTGTGCTGCGCTATACCTCGTTCTTCACGAACGAACTGTACTTCCGCCATGCAGGGAAACTGGTCAGGCTGGATAAGCCAAACGGCGCAACGGCCTTCACCTTCAAGGACCAGCTCCTGCTCCGCCTGCGCGCGGACTGGACGCTTGGGGGTCGCCAGTACCAGCAAGGCTCGCTGTTGTCGATCGACTTCTCCAGCTTCATGGCTGGCAAGCGCAACTTCACCGTCCTGTACCAGCCCGACGCTACGCGCTCGCTGCAATCGGTCGCCACAACCCGGAACGCCATCCTGCTGACCGAGTTGGTCAACGTGCGCAGCCAGGTGCAGGAGTTGCGCATGCAAAAGGGCAAATGGGAACAGCGAACGGTGGCTACGCCAGCCTTTGCCAACGTCTCGATTTCGTCGCTCGATTACCTGGATTCGGACCAGTACTTGGTGGTGCTGAACGACTTCCTCACTCCGACGTCGCTGCATCTTGGCCAGGTCGGTAGCGACGAGCGGCATCAGCTGAAATCGCAGCCAGCCTTCTTCGATGCCTCCGGCCTCAAGGTGGAGCAACACTTCGCCCTGGCCAAAGACGGCACGCGGATTCCGTACTTCGTCGTCATGCGCAAGGACCTCCAGTATGACGGCAACAATCCGACGCTGCTGTACGGCTATGGCGGATTCGAGATATCGATGAAGCCCTCATACAACGCCACCGTTGGCCGCGCCTGGCTGGAAAAAGGCGGCGTCTACGTGCTGTCGAACATTCGCGGCGGCGGCGAGTTCGGACCACGTTGGCACGAAGCCGCCCTGAAGGAAAAGCGCCAGGTATCGTATGACGACTTCATCTCGGTGGCGGAAGACCTGATTGCGCGGAAAATCACTTCGCCGCAGCACCTCGGCATCATGGGGGGAAGCCTTGGCGGCATGCTGGTTTCAGTCGCGGCCCTGCAGCGTCCGGAGCTGTTCAACGCGGTCGTGAGCCAGGTGCCGCTGGCTGACATGAAGCGCTACCACCGGATGCTGGCCGGAGCCTCATGGATAGACGAGTATGGCGACCCGGACCGTCCTGAAGAATGGGATTACATCTCGCGCTACTCGCCCTATCACCTGCTGGACAAAAACCGCTCGTATCCGCCGGTGTTCTTCACCAGCTCGACCAGGGACGACCGCGTGCATCCGGCCCATGCCCGCAAGATGGTCGCGCGCATGAAAGAGCAAGGCCACCAGGTCCTGTATTGGGAGAACACGGATGGCGGCCATGGCGGCGCAGTGAACGGCGAACAGCAGGCCCGCCTCTATGGCATGGTCTACAGCTTCCTCTGGGATCGCTTGAAGTAACCCGGCTGGCAGCCGCGCGGGACGAGAAGTCAGGTCCCGGCGCGGCTGGCCATGCGGCTGTACTCCGTCGGACTCATTCCCGTCACCGATTTGAACTGGCGGCTAAAGGCGCTGTGGTCTGTATAGCCGCATTCGTAAGCGATGTCAGCGATCCTTGCTTCCGGCTTCTTGTCGATGATCGCCTTGGCCGCTGAAAGCCTGCATTGAACCAGCATTTGACGTGGCGAGTGGTGGAAGACTTTCTGGAACAGGCGCTCCACCTGCGAGAGCGATAGCCCTGCCTGGTCGGCCAACTCCTTCACGCACACATTCCGCTGATAGTTTTCGCGGATGTATTCCGCGATATGGGCGATCTGCCGGAATGCTGGGTTCACGTCGTCGGGCAAGCCGAGGTCGCGTGACGTGCCGATCAGGCCGATAATCCTGCCCTTCGTGTCCTGCAGGGGCATTTTCCTGGTGATGCACCAACCGCGGCTGCGGCCAGGGTAGATGTGCAATTCCAGGTGCTTGTCGATAGAAGCTCCGCTATCGATCACTTTGCGGTCCTGGGCAAAGTAGGTTTCAGCAAGGGCCTGGGGAAACAGGTCCAGCGCGGTCTTCCCAATCACCTCGTCCTTGTCCCGCGCCCCGCAGCGGCGCACCATGGTTCGGTTGATGCCGAAATAGCGCCCTTCCCTGTCCTTGACGAAAAAGGCAATGTCATTCAACCCGTCGAACATCGTCAGGATGGCGTCGATATTGATCGCCTCCAGTTCGCCAAAGCATGCCTGACTGATCATTCCCATTCCTCCACAGCACGAAAAATGTTCACTTTGCATTGGCTTGGCAAAGATGGCAACGCCGCTGTTGCGCCCCGCACCCGGACACGGCCGGACTGTGCCGATTTCTGTGGATCCACGATCGGAAACCCGCAAGCCGGAAACAAGCAAGAGCGTTGCAATTATGACGAAATTTCAAGTCAAACAAGCTCCGGTGCGCACAAATCATCCAACGTTGCATACACTGCAATTGTTTCAAAAGTTTATTAGAAGCATTTGAATACCAACTGACGAGGACTGATCGCATGAAAATACCTGGCACGCACAAGGCATCGGCATTCCGCCGCTCCCAATGCTCCCACGCTGTATTACTCGCGCTTTGCAGCATGAGCGTTAATGCTTACTCGCAAACCATGCAGCGCGTGGAAATCACCGGCTCCAGTATCAAGCGCATCGAAGGCGAAGCGGCACTGCCGGTCGAAATCATCAAGCGCGAAGATATCGACAAGTCCGGCGTGACCACTGCTGCCGAACTGCTGCAAAAAATCTCCTCGAATGTAGGCGGCCTGACCGATGGCACCAGCGTCAGCGACGTCATGGGCGGCCAGCGCGGCTTTAACGGCGCCAACCTGCGCGGTCTTGGCGTCTCAAGCACGCTGGTGCTGCTGAATGGCCGCCGCCTGGCCAACTTCGCCAGCCCTGGCGACAACTCTGGCGTCGACCTGAACAACATCCCGGCCGGCGCCATCCAGCGCGTGGAAGTGCTCAAGGACGGCGCATCGGCGATCTACGGCACCGATGCCATGGGCGGCGTGATCAACTTCATCACCCGCAAGGACTACCGCGGCGGCGATGCCAGCGTGTATGCGCTGCGCACGGATGAAGGCGGCGGCGGCAAACGGTCAGCCTCGCTGTCCGGCGGCTTTGGCGACCTGGGTACCGACCGCTACAACGTGTTCGGCGCACTGGACGTGCAGAAAACGGACCGCCTGGCCAGTTCGCAACGCAAATTCATGCAGGAGTACAGCCTGCCCGACCGCCTGTCGCCACAGCTCTCGAGCTATTCATTCCCGGCCAACGTCGACCTGACTTCGGCCCAATTGGCGACCCTGAACCAATCGAGCTACCTGAAGGGCTCTGGTCCTGGCGGCACCTGGGCGCCATCGCCTGGCCGGCGCGTCAACTTCGGCAAGGATTCCTGCGTGGACGGCAGCCCGAACGTGGTACGCCCCCTCGGCCCCGGCGGCACGGAAGGCTGCTCCTTCAACTACATGGGTGATTCGGAAGTCTATCCGGATGCAAAAAAACGCAGTTTTATCGGCCGTGCCACCTTCCAGGTGACGGAGGCCGACCAGGTGTTTGCTGAAGTCCTTCTGAGCAAAGCCGAGACCAGCTATGCCGCTTCGCCCGCTACCTCAGGCAGCATCAACGGTACCAGCACCGGCATTTACCTGCCAGCCGATCTGCAAACGAAGACCGGCATCACCACCCCGGTGAACTTCCGCTTCCGCCTGTCCGACGCCGGCCGCCGCACTTCGGAAGTGACCAGCAAAGCGTCGCGCTTCGTACTGGGTGCAACCGGCAAGATCGGCAACTGGGAATACGATACGGCCTACAACCACAGCCAAAACAAGGCCACCGACCTGGATATTGATGGCTGGGTTTCGCGCAGCAAAATGCTGGCGGGCATGGCGAGCGGCCAGTACAACCCGTTTGTCCCGGCCACGGATGATTCAGGCCGCAAGTTCATGGATTCGATCAAGATCCGTGACGCAGCGCGTATGTCCAAAGGCACCAGCGACAGCGTCGATGCCAAGCTGGCGCGCCCGGTGATGGCGCTGGGCGGTGGCGATGCCGTGCTGGCCTTGGGCGCCGAACTGCGGCGCGAGAAAACCGAGTTCAGCGCCACTGAAGCATTGCGCACCAACGACGTGCAGGGCGACCGCGCCAGCTCCGATGAATTACTGGCCGATACCTCCAACTCGCGCGACATCGCCGCCTTCTACGCCGAAATCAATGCTCCATTCAGCAAGGAATGGGAAGGCCAGTTCGCCATTCGTCACGACCGCTACAAAGGCGTGCACGATCCGCTGACCAATGTCACCACCCCGAAACTCACAACCACCAATCCGAAAATCGCGGTCAGCTATCGTCCCAACAAAGAGGTACTGGCCCGCGCCTCCTACGGCACCGGCTTCCGTGCACCGTCGATTGCCGAACTGTTCCTGCCGGTGCGTTCCGGTACGACGGCCAGCTTCGTGAAAGATCCGGTCTCGGGCGAGATCGCCCAGTTCGACCTGGACCGTTACGGCAATCCACAGCTCAAACCGGAAAAATCGAAACAGTTTTCCGCTGGCCTGGTACTGCAGCCTAACAACAACTGGAACGGCAGCCTCGATTACTGGATCATCCGCAAAACCGACATCATCTCGGAAATCGGCGAGCAAACCGTATTCGACAACCCGATCTATTACAACGATCCGAACATCGTGGTGCGCGACGAAGATGGCGTCGTATCCTTCCTCCAGTTCAAGAAAGAGAACCGGGGCAAGCTCAACACGTCCGGCCTCGATATTGAGCTTAACTGGCGCGGCGATGCCAGCGCGATGGGCCGCTTCAGCGCCAGCCTGAACGGAACGCTGATCACCAAGTACAAGTTCCAGTCCGATCCGAATTCACCGATGACAAATGGCCTTGGCGTCTTCCGCGACGACAAGGCCGTACAGCGCTGGCGCCACAAGCTCAATATCGACTGGACCCAGGGGCCTGTCAGTGCGACCCTGGGACACACCTTCTTCTCCAGCTATCGAGACCAGAACATTCCGGGCCTGGCGGATCCGGGCTGGAACGACCGCGACGTGAAAGCCTATTCGCTGTGGGACCTGACGGGCAGCTATTCGTTCAACAAGAACCTCAAGCTGCGCGCAGGCGTGATCAATTTATTCGATACGCCGCCGCCATTCACCAACCAGTCGCGCTACTTCGAAGTGACCTGGGACCCGACCTATGCCGACCCGCGCGGCCGCTCGTTCTTCGCCAACCTGCAATACAAGTTCTGATCCTGGCCACAAGCGCCCTGGCCTCCCAAAAGGCAGGCTGGGCGCGGAAGAGTCGGCAAGGACTGCTTTAGCGACCAAGGTCGTGCGGCCGGTAACGTGCCAGGATTGACTGGATCGTGCCGCGGGCCTTGAGCCTGGCAATGGCATGATTCAGTTCTGTGATACCCAGCTTGCCTTGTGCAGGAATCGCACAATAGGTATCGAAGTCCGTAATCTTCAAATTGTGGGGCGCCAGGCGTGAGCGCTCCGGATGCACCTTGCGCTGATAGTCGAAGAAGATCCGGTTCGTGAAGATGAGGTCGAAGCGTCCGAGCAGCAGCTTTTCGAGGTTTTGACTATCGTTGGCGGCGTTATCACGCACAATCTTCGGCTGCAGATACTCTACTTCCGGATAACGATATCCCTGGATCGTGCCTACGCGCAGGCCTGCAATGGCGTTCAAGGAAGCAGGCAAAGGCGTCTCGCTGCGCATGCCAACAATCATGCGATTGGAGATGATCGCATCGGACCAGAGGAATGTCCGGTTATCGAGCCATTCGGGCCGCAGGTCGCACAGCAGGTCAGCGTGGCCCCGTAACAAGGCGCCCTCAACCCTTGTTCGCGGCAAGATCATGTACCGTGGCTGGAGGTTCAGTTGCGCACCCAGCGCATCTCCGAATTCCTTGAGGATCCCGCCCATCAGCTCTTCGCCACGGATGTCCGTCATGGGCATGCCGCTCCCATTGGAAATGGCCATGACCAGTTCGGATGCAAATACGGTCTTTGACGTGAAAAGAATGGCGAATAGCAGAAAGCGCGTAAAGGACATCGTAAACCCGAGCTTGATCATTGTTCCCGCTTACCGATAATAACTCCAGTACCCATCCCTTACGCGCCCGGTAAAGCTCCGGCCCAGCGCAGCTAACTGCACCAGCCTTCTCAACATCGTTAATCCAGCGTTCCGATTACCGACGCGTTTGAATGGAGAACGATCACGGTGCAGTATAAGATTTACATCATTGCACTGCGTCGTGCTTACTGTTCTTCGCGAAAGGATCAACCTTGAAACCACTGTCCTCCCCTCTGGCACGCCACTTCGTCGCCGCAGCATTGTGCCTGTCTTCGTTCGCTATCGCCGCACCTGCCTCCGCAGGTCCTGACTGGGCAATCGATGTCGCAGGGGGAGCAGACCATCCCCTGATTCAGCGCTACAACAACTCATGGATGATGGCCTACAAGAAGATCGGCTTCGACCAAACGACTTTCCCAGGCAAGTTGGGTTTGGACAGCCATAATGAATTCCTGGCGCCGATCACCGTCGAAGGCCAGATTACCCGCATGGTGTATTTCGCACCGCTCGGCAAGTCGCCGCTGGAGGTGCACCGCAACTATGAACAGGCGCTGAAGGCAGCCGGATTCAAGGCCATCATCAGCTGCACACCACGCGACAAAGGTTGCGAGCACATGCGCTACGGTTTTGATGATCACTATAGCGCAATGAAGGAAGCCGACTTCCGCGCCAACCGGGCACGCCATCCGGAAAAATCCGCCCTGAATAACCAGATGTTCTCGTTGGGCGGAACGAATATGCTCGGTACCGACGACCTCTATTTCACTTACGGCACCTTGTCGAAGGATGGCAGTACAGTGCACGTGATGGTCAATACCGGCAAGGTATACCGCACCGATTTCACCACAACCTATATCGAGATCGCCGAACCGCAGGCAATGCAAGACGGCCAGGTGACGGTCAACGCCGATGCGTTGAAGACGGCTTTGCAGTCGAGCGGCAAGATTGCCCTGTACGGTATCTACTTCGATACCGGCAAGGCGGAGATCAAAGCTGCCGAATCCAAAACTCAGCTGGACGAAATGGCGAAACTATTGAAGAGCCAGCCCGCCCTCAAGGTCTACATCGTTGGCCACACGGATAACCAGGGCAGCCTGGACGCCAACCAGGTGCTGTCGCAGCAACGCGCCCAAGCGGTCGTCACTGCGCTGGCCAAACAATACCAGATCGCTGCCACGCGCCTGGGGAGCAAAGGGGTCGCCAGCCTTGCGCCAGTCGCATCGAACACTGACGAAGCGGGCCGGGCCAAGAACCGCCGCGTGGAATTGGTGGTTCAATAGTCCTTTAACGCTGGCGCCCGGGCCCCGTCATACGGCAGGCCGGGCACTCATTCGAATTTCCAGCTATACAACGTTCATTCCTTTACGGTAATATATGTTGAATTTCGCATATCTCGAGTGAAGGAGGGACGGCATGCGCGATGCAGCAAGCATCCAAACGGACACGTCTGAACGTGAATACGATCCAAATCGCTTACTGGATGCTCTGATTGAACACCTGAAGCTTAAGAACGACGCGGCGCTCTCACGCGCGCTGGAAGTGGCGCCGCCAGTCTTGAGCAAGATCCGCCATCGCCGCCTTCCGGTCGGCGCCGCGCTGCTCATTCGCATGCATGAAGTCTCCGAGCTCTCGATCAGTGACCTCCGCTACCTGATGGGCGATCGCCGCAAGAAATTCCGCATCAGCGACAGCCAGGGGAAACCCAAGGCGTAAAGCGCCGGTTGGCCGAGCCAGCTCCTGCAAGTTCCGGCTCCACCTGAGTCAGAAAATTCTCCTTTTGCGCACTAACGCCGGAAACAAGGCGGCCATGCGAGGCCGTCTTAACAGACTCAAGGCATGCGCGTCGGTATATTCCCCAACTCAGGACTGCCTGTATTGCACCAGGCTTCCAACGCCAATCTTAACGTGTGGAGGAACTCATGCAAGACCTTCACAACCCTGACGCAAGAGCCGAATCTGAGGCACCCAGGCAAGGGCACCCTTACGCCCAGTTCTGGCTCAACATGGTACTTGGATTCATCGTCATGTACTTCGCCATGTTCTCAATGATTGACGGCCGGAGCGACTTTCGCCACAACCTCAATATGCTTTATATGGCCGCCACGATGTGGGCGCCGATGGGCATCTTCATGCTTGCGACGATGCCCGCCATGTTCCCCAATCGCACAGTCAACCTTGCACTGTATCTGCTGTTCCTGCTGATCATGGCGGGATCGTTTGCAGCAACGCGAGTGCAGGCTAATATCAACGACCGACAGTTCATCGCCTCCATGATCCCGCATCACTCGGGAGCGATACTCATGTGCCGAAAAGCCGATTTGCGCGACCCGGAGCTTCTCGCATTATGCCGCTCGATCAGCGAGGGACAACGCCGGGAGATCGACCAAATGCGCAGCATCGACCAACGCCTGTCCGTACATCGATAGCGCCAGTGGTACTGGCACGCAGTTTTCGAGCTCACGACAGCTTCTGCACGGTACCGGGCCGCGAGCTAATGAGGCTCGCCTTCCTGCCGCGTACGCAGGAAAGGGATAAGAGGTCAGGAGATGCGTGGGCCGTCACGAAAGCGGCACTGAATTCTCGTCCACCATGGACGCTCGTGATTTCAAGCACTTGGCGTCGATCGATCTTTAGCTACTGAATCGATCCGCGTGACGTGCCGATGCCGAGATCGATGGGACCCGGGCCGTATCGCCATCGGCCAGATCCTGCACGGCCAGTAGCCAGGTCACATGCGCATCCGGAGCGAACAACCGGATCACGGGCAGCCCTTGCCGGATTTTAGAATCAAACCCTCGCGACGCTGCTACCCGCCCTGCTAAACGAAAAAACGAAGCTGCCACCATTTCAAGTGGCAGTTGATCATCCAGCGCCTGCAGCTAGGTTCATTTTCACGCCTTAACCGACATTGCCGAACAGCTCGGCCGTCCAATCGGCGAACGCTCGCATAGCCGGAGAGAGAAATCGCTGATGCGGGTAAACGAGTGACACCGGCACAGGTGCCGGCCGCATATCGGAAAGCACCTCGACCAATTTTCCGCTCCGCAAATGGTCTGCGACCAAAATTTCTGCCAACTGCATCAGGCCAACACCGTCGATGCCAAGCTTGATGTACAGCCCGGTCTCATTGACTGCCACCGTGCCGGGAACTGGAACAGTGACGCTGTTCCCGTCCTCCACGAAATGTAGTCCGCCATCCCGACGCATCGTACTGGAAAAGTAATGAACCGCCCGGTGCCGATGCAAATCCTCCAGCTCCTCGGGAATACCCTTCTCATCCAGGTAGGACGGCGCCGCGCAGGTAATCCACCGTAGCTCACCCAGTCGGCGCGCGACCAGTGTCGAGTCGTGAAGTCTACCGGTGCGGATCACACAGTCGACTCCGTCTTGAATCAGGTCGACCTGACGATCATTTACACCGATCATTAGATAGATATCGGGGTAGCGCTGCTGGAATTGCCCCAACTGCGACAGGATAACGGCATGCGCAATGCCGCCCGGCATATCGACCCTCAGTCGCCCTTGCGGACGCTCCATCGAGCCATGCAGGCTGGATTCCGTCTCGTCAATGAGATCGAGTATCTCGCGGCAGCGGTAAAAGTATCGTTCCCCCTCCGGCGTCAAGCTGAGGTTTCTGGTGGAACGGTTAAGCAGGCGTGTCTGCAGATGTTTTTCCAACCTCTTGATGATGCCGGTGACTGATGATGCCGGCAGGCCCAAGGTCTCTGCCGCTCGGACAAAACTCTTGCTTTCAACCACGCGAAGGAATACCTGCATTGCCTGAACGCGATCCATGTCTTGCCCTGATACCGAGATAGAAAACGGCACTATACCCCAAGATTGTTCGCTTTTTCTGCATGATGAAAACCTCTAGGGCTACTTTTTCCCCGTCATTTGGGTTGCTACAGTGCAGGCACCTAAACCCACTGGAGAAATCAACAATGTCCATTCGAGACCGCCGACCGATTGTTCCGCTCGCGATGAACCAGGCAGATCCTAACGCCATGTCTCAAAACATTCTCGTACTCGGAGCTGGAGAACTCGGCCTGCCGGTGCTGCGCAGTCTTGCGCGCCGCGCGAAGAGCATCGACGGTGTGAAGATCAGCGTCCTGCTACGCGCAAGCGCCGTCGAGTCCACCGCACCGGGTAAGCGACGCGACATCACGGAGATTCGGGATCTTGGCATCGAGATCGTCGAAGGCGATCTTGTGAAGAGCTCCATTGACGAACTTGCCAAAGTGTTCGCACGATATGACACAGTAATCGGTTGCGCCGGTTACGCTGCCGGAATCGACACGCCGATGAAATTGGCGCGCGCTGCTTTGCAGGCGCGAATCCCAAGATATTTTCCTTGGCAGTTCGGCGTCGATTTTGACGTGATTGGACGCGGCAGTCCGCAGGACATTTTCGACGCACAGTTGGACGTGCGGGAGCTTTTGCGCAGTCAACACCAGATGGAGTGGGTCATTATCTCCACCGGCATGTTCATGAGCTACCTGTTTGAGCCTGAATTCGGCGTTGTTGACCTGCGAAACGACGCAGTCCACGCACTGGGCAACCTTGAGACCGCTGTAACGCTGACCACTCCCGATGATATCGGGATGCTAACTGCCGAAATCGTGTTTGCAATACCTCGAATCCGGAACGAGATTGTCTATCTAGCCGGCGATACCGTGACTTACGGCGAGGTCGCCGACAAGCTGGAAGCGTCCCTCGGCCGGCCCTTTAGCCGTTCAGAATGGAGTGAAGAGTATTTACTCGGCGAACTGGCCCTCGACCCGCACAATATGATGAGCAAGTACCGTGCTGCCTTTGCTCAAGGACGGGGAGTCGCCTGGGATAAGAGCGGCACGTTCAATAGCCAACGTGGCCTCAAGGTTACCGACGTGGTCTCGTGGATGAATGCAAACCTGATTTCCCGCCGCAGCAAGTAAACTCGGTCTGTCAAGCCTGGCGCGATCGCCAGGCAGTTATTTGTGCTTGTTGCCTAAACGCGCCGACCAATCACGGAGCAGTGCTTTCGAGAGCATATCGAACAAGGTACGCGCCGCAGGTGCCATCGTGTGATTGCGCTTGCTGATCAAGCCCAGTGTCCGATGGATCACCGGATTCACCAGAGGCACACCGACGATCGTATCGGGCCGCCCAGGCAGGACTGACAAACCTGGCACCGCAGCCACGCCCATTCCCGCCTCGACCAGGGCCAGCACGCCTGAGACGTGATTCACTTCGCAGAAAATGGGTGGATGCTTCTCCACGCCCGCCAATGCGGCATCGATGACGCTGCGGTTGCCGCTCGATTTGGCGACCGAAATATACCGCTCGCGCACCGTGTCTTTCCAATTAAGCTTCTTGCGGCGCGCCAAAGGATGATCGTGCCGCATAGCCAGCACATAGCGCTCCTCATAAATCGGCTCGAACACAATTTCCGCCTCTTCCGCGCCGGTGAAGTTGATCCCGAAATCCGCCTCCCCTGCCAACACCAGGTTCAGCACATCCTGGGCGCTTTCGTCGTGCACCCGCACCCGGATGCGCGGAAAGCGCTCACTGAACTGCTTCAGCACCTCGGGGAGGAAATGCCAGACGGCAGACGGCACGCACGCAAGGGTTACTGTGCCCGTCCGATGCGCCGCGAGATCGGCGACACCCAACACAGCGTCCTCCAATCCGTCCAGCGCGGTCCGGACATTCACGAGGAACGCCTGTCCCACATTGGTCAATTGCACGCGGCGGGTAGTCCGCTCGAACAGCTTGACGCCCAGGCCTTCTTCCAGTTTTTCGATCCTTCGGCTCAGTGCCGATTGCGAGAGGAACAGGTCGCTTGCGGCCTGGCTGAAGCTGGCGCGTTCTGCAACGGCGACAAATGCCTCTAAGTCGTGGAGATCGTAATTGATGCGCATGATGCATTAATACGCTTGAAAATTGCAATTATCAAATTATGCCATTTGGGTGAAGATTCATCTACTTAGCAATCAGCCTCATCAAGAAGGCAATGAAAAAGGAGACATCGTGCGCCAATCCTGCGCCTTTACCGCACTGCTCATGGCGAGCAGCCCCTGCCTCGCACAGCCAGGCATCGATCTGTACGGCATCGTCGACGTCGGAGCGCGCGCCACCAGCGACCTTGGCGCAAACAATGCGTCCACGCTGTCCGGCCACAGCACTGCAGTCAGCAGCGGCGTGAACCAAACCAGTCGCTGGGGTATCAAGGGGAAAGAGACACTCGGTGGCGGCTGGGCTGCACTGGTTCGCCTGGAAGGCGGCATCAATGCCGACACAGGCGCGTCCGCCAAAGGTGATCGCCTTTTCGATCGGCTGGCATGGGTCGGACTCGAATCGCCATATGGCACCCTGGCCGCTGGACGTCAGACCAATTTGCTGTCCGACGCGCTCATCCCCGTCGATCCGCTCGGTAAGCGCTACGCCACATTCAATCCCAACATCAACGTGGCGGGGCTTAGCAATACCGCCTTTGGCACTCATGCATTTGGTCGACAGTACGGTCCCAGCGGCTACGCTGACAATTTCTACCGCCTCGACAATACGGTCAAATACATTGCCAACGCAGGCCCCTGGCAGGCGCGCGCCGCCTGGTCCTTCGGCGAAGTGCCAGGTGACGCATCGGCCTCATCCAGCCACGGTCTCGCGCTGGCTTACCAGCGCCCGGACTGGGTCGTTTCCGGCGCCACCACGCAATTCCGCAGCAAGGAAGACCTGCCGCTCAATGCCTGGACGTTTGGCGCGGCATTCCGGCTCGCCGGCTGGGAAATCAAGACAAATGCCGCGCGCAATAAGGCCGACACGGGCGCGGGCAAGACGGTACGCCAACATGTACTGTCGGCTGGCGTAAGCCGCGAGGCGCGTCCTGGCCTGCTCGTCACCACGGCGTGGTACAGCGTGCGGCGCGAAGCCAAGGATTTCGCAGACGATGGCTTTGACCGTGGCTTTCTTTTCCTTGAACAGACCCTGGCTCCGCGCACCACAGCATATGTAGAAGCCGACTACACCGTCTGGCGCGGTGACGCAGCGGGACTGACCGCCGCGCGCCCGAATGGACGTCACGGCAGCGGCCTGACACTCGGCCTCATGCACAAGTTCTAACGCTCATAAGGGAATCACAATGCGTTCACATCACCTAAAAACCAAGGCGCTGTCGGCACTCGCAGTCTTCACACTGTCTGCCGCCGCCCACGCAGCCGACATTCACGTCGTCGCCTCGGGTGGTTTTGCCCAAGCCTACAAGGATCTCTCCATTCCGTTCGAGCAAGCCAGCGGCGACCGCCTGGTCTCGGCATGGGGCCCATCGATGGGAACAACGAGAAATGCAATTCCGGCACGCCTCGCGCGTGGCGAATCCATCGACGTCGTCATCATGGTGGGCGATGCGCTCGACAAGCTGATGGCCGAAGGAAAACTCGAGCCGGGCAGCAAGGTCGTGCTGGCCAACTCGCCGATTGCATGCGCCGTCAAGCATGGCGCCGCGAAGCCAGATATCAGCACGGTCGACGGATTGCGGCAAGCCTTCCTGAACGCGTCCCACGTGGCCTACTCCGACAGCGCAAGCGGCGAATACATCAAACGCCAGTTGCTGGAAAAACTCGGCATCAAGCAGGCAATGGATGGCAAGGCGACGCAGATTCCAGCCACTCCGGTGGGCGAAATCATCGCGCAAGGCGAGGCGGACTTTGGATGCCAGCAGCGCAGCGAGCTGCAGCCGGTAAAAGGCATCGACATTATCGGCACGCTCCCAGAGGAAGTTCAGCTCCGCACCCAGTTTGCCGGCGCACTTGTACGCGGCGCCAGCCATCCGGAGGCCGCACGCCATCTGTTGCGTTTCCTCGCATCACCCGCAAACGCGGCAACCATCGAGGCAACAGGCCTGGAACCGGTAACTACACAGCACTGAACCCAATCTTCACGCTGGCGCAGTGCGCCGGTGGTTTTTCCTGAGAGGTTATTATGACAAGCTACTCCACCATCGGCGCCGGCGTATCGGCTCCTGCCGAAACCGTACCGGTGCTCCGCACGTCCAAACTCGGCACGGTCATCCGCGTCACCAGCGGGAACTTCATCGAAATGTATGATTTCTTCCTGTTCGGTTTTTATGCACAGCAGATAGCCGCCGCGTTCTTTCCATCCACGAGCGAATATGCGGCACTGATGATGACTTTCGCCACCTTTGGCGCGGGCTTCTTCATGCGTCCGCTGGGCGCCGTCATCCTGGGTAGCTATATCGACCGCATTGGCCGGCGCAAAGGCCTGGTGCTAACCCTTGGCATCATGGCCTCCGGCACTGCCCTGATCGCATTCGTTCCGGGCTATGCGAGCATCGGCTTGCTGGCGCCGCTGCTGGTACTGATCGGGCGTCTGCTGCAAGGCTTTTCGGCTGGCGTGGAATTGGGCGGCGTTTCCGTCTACCTGTCCGAGATGGCAACGCCGGACAACAAGGGCTTCTACGTCAGCTGGCAGTCAGCCAGCCAGCAAGTCGCCATCATCTTTTCCGCAGCACTCGGATATGCGCTCAATCACACCCTTGCCAATGACGTGATCGCCGACTGGGGCTGGCGCATCCCGTTCTTCGTTGGCTGTTCGATCATTCCCGTGGTGTTCTATATTCGCCGCTCCTTGCAGGAAACCGAGGCTTACCTGAAACAGAAGACGCACCCAACCTTCCGCCAGATGATGCGCACGATTGCCCTGAACTGGCCCCTGGTCACGGTAGGCGCCATGCTGGTTGTGCTGACCACCGTCGCGTTCTACATGATCACCGTGTACACGCCGACTTTCGGCAAGAGCGTGCTCAAACTGAGCACCGAAGAAAGCCTGCTTGTCACGCTGTGCATCGGCTTGTCGAACTTCATCTGGCTCCCGGTCATGGGCGCACTCTCCGATCGCATTGGGCGCTGGCCGGTCATGGCTGCCTGTTCGGCCCTTGTGGCGCTGACGGCCTATCCTGCGCTGTCGTGGCTGATCGCCAACCCGAGCTTTGCCAATATGGTGCTGGTTGAACTCTGGCTGTCGTTCTTGTACGGTAGCTACAACGGCGCCACCATTGTCGCGCTGACTGAAATTATTCCCGCCCAGGTGCGAACCACTGGCTTTTCGCTGGCCTACAGCTTGGCTACGGCACTGTTCGGGGGCCTCACGCCACTGCTATCGACCTGGCTGATTGAAGTGAGCGGCAATAAGGCTGCGCCGGGAATCTGGTTGGCTGGCGCCGGCGCGATCAGCCTGGCGGCAACCTATCTGGTGTACCGCGGCATCGTCAGGGAACGAGATCCTGATCGTAAGTAAAAGGAATGCACGAGTGATATCGCCTGTTGCTTTTTATTCAGGCGCCGGTGAATTTCATAAAGTCTTCTGGGAATATTCATAATTGCCAAGCTGTGTCGGTCGCCCGGACAATTGCCATAAAGCAACTACGAGAGTTGGAAGGATGGCATGAAAAAACACAAGATCCGGACGATCGCCATGTCGATAATCGCGGCCAGCCTGGCGGCAGGCTGCGGCGGCGACCTGGCGGACACCCGCGGTACAGTTCCAGCGGAAAACGCCAGCAACACGCCGGCCTCAATCGGCACTGGTGGCGCGCAGGGTACTGGCAACATACCCAGCACTGGCGGCACTCCCGACGCTGGCGGCACGGCCACTACTGGCAATCCGCCGGCTACTGGCGGCACAGCTGGCACAGGCGACACACCGGCGGTTGGCAGCACGCCCGTCACTGGCGACATTGCGGTTCGCGTTTTCAGCCACCCAGGCACCCCTCTCACCCTTTCGGACCTCAATACGCTCAAGGCCTACGTCGACCAGGGCCGGCAACCATGGAAGTCTGCCTACGACAACCTGGTAAACGACGGCCATGCCAGGCTCACCTTCACCATGGCAGGGCCCTATGCGAAAGTAAGCCGGGCCCCCGACGAGAACCTCGGCGCATGGCGCAGCGACATGATCGCGGTCTGGAACCTCTCGCGCATGTGGCATTTCACCGGCAACCAGGAATATGCAAAAAAGGCCCGCGAAATCCTCATGGCATGGGCTACCACCCATGTCGAGTTCTCCGGACGCGAATCGATGCTCGACCTGGGCGACTACGCCTACATGTTTGTGGGCGGCGCGGACATCCTGCGCGGCACATGGCAAGGCTGGACGGAAGCCGACACTGCCACGGTAAAGAAGTACTTCAAGAATGTCCTGATACCGGCATCGAACCCTTATGGCGAACACCAGTTCGGCGCCGCCAACAAGGGCGCGCTGGCCCTGGTTGCCCTCGGCTTGATGGCCATCTTCAACGACGATGCGCCGGCGGTGGACAAGGTCGTTTACCAAGTACGCACGCTGGCCCACATCGGGCTGCGCAATTCCAATGATCTCGGCATGCTCGGCGATTCCCTGCGCGACCAGGGCCACTTCCACGGCCAGCTCAAATCGTTGACCATGCTCGCCGAGGCGCTCTGGAAACAAGGCATCGACATCTATTCCGACCTGGACGACCGGCTCCTGGCAGCTGGTGAATATTTCGCGCGGGTGAACGAGCTCGTGCCGACCGCTGCGCTCCCTTTCGGCACCACCGATGCCTATTACACTGCCGACATGACCAACCGCGGATGGGGCGGCGGGGGTGGCGGGAATATCATGCTCAATCAGATCCATGCCGCCTACGCCATCCGCAAAGGCATGCAGGCCCCGTTTATCGCGCAACGACGCCTCTGGATGCCGGTGGACGCCTACAGCTTCATGTTTCTGAAGGATACCGACACCTCCACCGCGGTTCCAGCACCTCAGCTTGCCCTGCCTGCGACCACCTCGCTCACCGCGGGTTTGAGCAGCGTTGATTTAGGCGGCGCCACCCCTACCGGTAGCGCCAGTTATGCCGCCGGCAAATGGACCGTGACCGGCGCGGGGAGCGAGATCTGGGGCACTAACGACAGCTGTCACTTCGCCTACAAGGCCCTGGTTGGCGATGGCGCCATCATCGCCAAGGTTGAATCGGTCGGTGACACCGGTCCGTCTGCCAAGGCGGGCGTGATGATACGCACCAGCCTTGACCAGGGCGCCCCGCGTGCCTGGATGGCCGTCGCCAATCGGGTTGCGGCCGAGCAGAATATGCAGAAGCTCACGGCGTATGGCGGCAGCAATTACGCCAACAAGGCACTTCCACTCGCAAACACCGCGGACTCGTATTGGCTGAAGCTCGAGCGCATCGGCAACGTCATCACCGGCTACCTGTCTCCCGATGGCACCAACTGGGCCGCCACAGATCTCGGCCGCATCGACGGGCCCCTTCCGGCCACGATCTATGTGGGCCTGGTGGTTTCATCGACCGTCAACGGCACGCCGAACCGCTCCGTCTTCAGCAACGTGCAGATCACCGGGGGCGACGGTAATGCGCCGACTTTGATCCCTGCAGCCCCGGCAGCGCTGCTTGCCGCGCCGGGCGATGGCGCCGTTCCGCTGCGCTGGCAGCGCTCTTTCGGCGCCACCCGCTACATAGTCAAGCGCGCCACATCCAGCGGCGGCCCCTACACGACCATCGCGACGGATGTCCGGGGCGGCAGCTTCACCGACAAATCGGTCACCAACGGCGTGACCTACTACTACACCGTCACGGCGGCAAATTCCGCTGGGACGAGTGCCAATTCTCCCGAGGACTCCGCCAGACCGGAGCACCCGATGGTCAACGTCGCCTCCGGCGGTACCGCCAACGACAATACGAGTAACACAGGCAACGCCAAGCGCGCTTTCGACAGCAACTCGGCGACGCAATGGTTCTCCAAAGGTGTGCAGGGCTGGCTGCAGTATGACCTCGGACACACGGAGACAGTACAGCGCTACTCCGTCATCAGTTCCAACAACGCGGTTGCGCGCGATCCGAAGGACTGGCAGCTCCTGGGCTCCAACGACGGCGTGACCTGGCAAACACTCGACGCACAAAACAACCAGGTATCCGACCGTCCCTACGCGTTGAAGAATTACCCGGTCTCGCGACCCGGCTCCTATCGCTACTACCGGCTCAATATCACAGCCAATAACGGCGACACCACATCTACCGGCCTCGGCGAATTCGGACTATTCGTTTCCAAACCATGAAAATGAAGCTTATCAGATGCATCGCCGGCCTGAGCCTGGTTAGCGGCCTCGCGGCCTGTGGCACCACCCTGCAAACGCCAGAGTCCGCAGCCGCGACATTTAACTGGGTATCCAGCCCGCCGCTTATTTCGCCCCAGCCTGATCCGGACCAGACGATCTATGGGGTGAAGGATCCCTCGATCGTCTACGTGAACGGCAAATACCATGTCTTCATGACGAGCGCCGGGTCGTCGGGCTGGGGACTCGCGTACACGAGCTTTGACAAGTGGTCGGAAGCATCGTCCGCCAAGATCGTCCCACTAGACAAGTCCCCGATGGGGCCAGGCTATCGCGCGGCGCCACAGGTGTTCTACTTCGCTCCGCAGAAGACCTGGTATCTGATCTACCAGGGCGCGGACCCGCTTTACTCAACTTCGAACGATATCAGCGATCCCACATCCTGGACCGCGCCCAAGCCCTTGTTTTCCGTCGTGCCCGACATCATCAAACATCCACAAGGACATGGCTGGCTCGATTTCTGGGTAATCTGCGATGAGAAAAAGTGCTACCTGTTCAATACCGATGACCATGGCCGCCTGCTGCGGTCCGAAACCGATATCGGCCGGTTCCCGAATGGCTTCCATAACACCGTTGCCGTCCTCAACGAAAAGACGGAGGACTTGTTCGAGGCCAGCAATACCTACCGGATTGCGAACACCCAAACATACATCACCCTTGTCGAAGCCATGTCGCCGAAGGGACGCTACTTCCGAATCTGGAAGAGCAATGGCCTCGATGGAAAATGGGAACCGTTCTCGTCGGCGCCGATGAACACTTTCGCCAGCAGCACCAACGTTGAACAGCTTTGGTCAGATGGCATTTCCCATGGCGAAATCATTCGGACGAACGCCGACCAGACCATGACGATCGATCCGTGCCGCCCCATTGAGTACCTGTTCCAGGGGAATGACCCGGCAGTGCGCGTGAGCGACTACATCAAGCTCCCCTATCGCCTTGGAGTGATCACAGCAAAAGGGAGAAATCCCGTGAGTGCGCTCTGCCGTTGAAGATAGCCGGCGAACGCACAGGCTGCTGTGCAATTTCATTCGGAGCATTGGCGGTATTAGGAATTGCCATGACATCCCGCAACTTCCACAATTCACTCGGCGGCAACTACACTATTTGGAAAGGTTTTCATGAAGGAATTCAAATTACGGGTGATCGTTCTTTCGTTCATCGCAGCGGGCCTCGCCGCGGGCTGTGGCGGCGGTTCAGGCGGCACTGGCAATGCTGCCGCACCAGGCAACGCCAGCACGACACCGCCTTCAGCCAGCACAGGCAGCACGCCTCCCGGCACTGGTGCCGGAACCGATACCGGTACTGGCAGCACGGGTAGCGCCGGCAACACGGACAACACCGCTACCGCGGGCAGCAAAGCCACCAGCTGGAACAGTGTGAAATGGGGCGGTGGCGGCTACGTCAGCGGCCTGATTTTCCACCCGACTACCGCCAACCTGCTGTATGCGCGCACCGACATCGGCGGCGCCTATCGCTGGAACCAGGCGACCTCGTCCTGGACGCCGATCACCGACGGCCTGGGTTTTGGTGCGGCTGAGAGCAAATACCACGGCATCGAAAGCATCGCCCTCGATCCGAACAACGACCAGCTGGTCTACATGGCCACCGGCATGTACACGTTTGAAGGCAACGGCCGCCTGTACGTTTCCAGCGACCGCGGCGACCACTGGACGCACGTCGACCTGCCCTTCCCGCTCGGAGGCAACAACGGCGGCCGCGCCATGGGCGAGCGCCTGATGGTCGATCCGAACAAGCCATCGATCCTGTTCTACGGCTCGCGCACGGCCGGACTGTGGAAGAGCGCCGACTCGGGCCAGACCTGGAGCCAGGTGAACTCACTGTCGGCTGTCAAATTGACCTCGGACCAGATCAGTGCCGCCGGCGGCGGCATGGGCGTCGAACTGGTGGTCTACGACACCGGCACCAAGGGCAGCGGCGCGGCGACCCAGACCATCTACGCCGCCGTCGCCCCCGACTACGCCAGCGTGGCGGGCCTGAGCGCCAACCTGTACAAATCGACCGACGGCGGTGCAACATGGTCCCCTGTCGCAACGCCGGTGTCCGGCTACCACATCCCGCACATGGTGCGCGCCGCGGACGGCATGTTCTATGTCGTGTTTACCAAGGATGCCGGCCCTGGCGCCGGCGGCCCCGGCCGCTTTTACAAGTTCGATGGCACGACCTGGACCCTGCTCAAGAGCGAAGACCCGAACGGCGGCACCAACTTCGGCCTGGGCGGCGTGTCGGTGCAAGGCAGCGGCGCCACCACCCGCATTGCGCTGGGCGTGACCAATTCCTGGGGCAGCTGGAGCGGCCAGCAGATCGTGCAGCTGTCTGACGACGCCGGCAAGACCTGGCGCGAAATCGAAGCCACCATGGCGGGCGAAACCGCTTCGGGCTGGGTCGACGATGTCGAGATCGATCCGTCAAACCGCGACCACATCCTGCATGTGCACGGCGGCGGCATCGTTGAGACCAAAAATGCTTCTTCGGCGACGCCGACCTGGAACGGCAACATCACCAACATCGAAGAGACCGCAACCCTGTCGCTGGTCACGCCGCCGGCTGGCGCGCCGTACAAGTTCATCAACAGTGCGGGCGATATCGGCACCTGGCTGCAGACCGACCTTACAGCCAAACCAACCTTGGCCCCGACTGCCAACTGGAGCAATGGCAACACCGCCGACATGGCCTGGTCCGACCCGCTGTTTATCGCCGGCGCGGGCGTCGCCAACTGGTCCGGTGCCGGCGGCTTCGGCTTCTGGTCCGGCGACGGCGGCAAGACGTGGTCGAACTTCGCCACCCTGCCCGCCGGCGCCCAGGCCAACATCGGCGCCGCCGCCAGCCTGGTAGTTCCGTCCCGCAACAGCATCATCTGGGCGCCAGCCAATTCGGTGCCGTCCTACACCAGCAATAACGGCGCCAGCTGGACCGCGACCAACCTGCCGACGCTTCCTGCGGTCGCCCAAGGCTGGGACCGCGGCTACCATCTGGCCGCTGACCGCAAGAACCCCAACAAGGTCTATGCCTACGATTCGGGTGGCGCGACCTGGGGCACGGCAGGCAAGGTCTACGTGTCGACCGATGGCGGCCACAGCTTCACACTGAGCCAGGGTTCGGTGACGGCAAGCCTGGCGCCAAATGCTTTCTGGGCGACTTCGCTTGTCGTCAACCCGAACGTGGAAGGCGACCTCTGGCTGGCCGACGGCAACACCGTCTACCATTCGCTCGACTCGGGAGCGAGCTGGACCAAGCTCAACAGCTTCGCTTCCGGAGGCGGCACGCAGGGCGCCAGCCTGATCGCACTGGGCAAGGCAGCCAGCGGCGCCAAGTACTCGGCCGCGATCTACGTGGTGGGCACGGTCGGCGGCGTGTGGGGCGTCTACCGTTCCGATGATGCCGGCGCCAGCTGGACCCGCTTCAACGACGACGCCCACCAGTTCGGCGGCATCGGCGTGATGGCGGCCGACTGGAACAC
>Ga0102587_1000789_pt1 | contig 29097 bp, 20 predicted proteins | sample AraplaF_Col_mTSA_FD_76853 | JGI IMG/M metagenome (GOLD analysis project Ga0102587, IMG submission 76853) | Arabidopsis root microbial communities from the University of North Carolina, USA - plate scrape MF_Col_mTSA (SPADES assembly) (version 2) | ecosystem: Host-associated > Plants > Roots >... | reverse complement strand
GACCGCCGCGCGTCATCGCCCAGACAAGATCGAAGCTTCTTAGCCCCCCGATCAGTGAGAGCGTCACGACCGTCACCGTCGCGGGCTTGACCAGCGGGACGGTCACGCGGAAGAACATCTGGGTGCGGGTCGCACCATCGATGCGGGCGGCCTCATAATAGTCGGGGCTGATCGATGCGAGCCCGGCGATATAGATCACGGTCGCAAGCCCGATACCCTTCCAGAGGTCGACGAAGACGATGGAATAAAGCGCGAGGGCCGGATCGGTCAGCCAGCCGGGGCCATGAATGCCAATGGCGGCGAGCGCCACGTTGATCAATCCGCGGGTCGGATGCATGAACACCGAGAAGGTGATGCCGACACCGATCGTCGATACCAGAACCGGAAAGAAGATCACGGTGCGCAGCAGGCCTTGTCCCCAGAGGCCGGAGGTCAATAGTACCGCGAGCAGAAGACCGAGAACGGTTTTCGTGCCTGAGGTCAGCGCCGCATAGATGACGGTGTTGACCAAGCCCTGGATCAGGAAGGGTTCGCGGAAGAATTGCCGGTAGTTTTCCAGGCCGATGAACTGCGTGGTGAACAGGTCCCAGCGCGTGAGGCTGAACCAGAAGGAGGCGACCGTCGGAGCCAGAAAGAGGACGGTGAATATCACCGCCGCCGGCAGAACGAACCAGTAGGGATAGGGTGACTTGCGTTTTATCATACGGACACCGTGAAGCGTCCCCCACTCGGGCTCAAAGAGGTGAGTGGGGGATCGGCTGGAAGGTTACCAGTTCGGCAGGCCAAGCTGCTTGGCCTGCTTCTCGACATCCTGGTCGTAGAGGGCAGCCGCATCCTTGGCGGAACGTATGCCAGTTCCGACCTCGACGGTGATCTGTTCGAGCGCCGGTCCCTTGACGGGCGAGAGGAATTCGAGCGCCGGGCCGTTACGTCCCTCAGTATCGAAGTAGGGCAGCATGTCGGAAACGACCGGCGGAATGTCCTTGGGAAGTTCGCATCCCTTGACGAGGTAGGGACCTGAGGGAGCGGCCTTCGCCATCAGGTCGCAGGCTTCCTTGGAGCCGACGAAATCGAGGAATTTCTTGGCCTCTTCGAGGTTTTCGGACTTTGCGGAAGCATAGAGCGCGGAGGGCATCCAGACGGTCAGTCCGTTCTTGGCAGCGTCCGTTCCAGGCTGAGCGAAGAAGCCCAGATCCTTCAGATTGTCAGGGAAATTCTGCTGGATGTTGCCGATACCGAAGGTGAGGTTCGGATAGTGCGCGGCTTCGCCTGTGGCCACCATGCGCATGCCGTCGTCAAAGGTCGCCGCGCCGAAGTCCGCGTTGAGGAAACCGCCTTTCGCGACTTCCTCGAGATGTTCGAAGCCGCGGAGCGCAGCTGGCGTATTGGCATATTTGATCTTGTTGGCGGTATAGTCGGCTGCGAAATTCGGGACCTCAGCCTGGACGTTATAGAAGTCGGCAAGCACGAAGAGCTGCGAGGTCCAGGTCGTGCCATAGGTCTGCGCCACGGCAACCTTGCCGGCCGCCTTGATCTTCTCGTTGTTGCTCATGAATTCCGCCCAGGTCTTCGGCGGCGTCAGCCCGAGATCGGCGTAGATCTTTCTGTTGTAGAAGATGCCGCCGCCCATGGCGGGACCAAAAGGAAGGCCGCGAACATGTCCATCAGGGCTGGTGACGACCTTCTTGAAGCTGTCGAGAATACCGGCTTCCGACGGAAGATCGGAAAGATCTGCGATCGTTTCCTGCGGCTTCAAAGCCTGGAAGAGAGAGCCGCCGTTATACAGGAAGATATCGGCCATTTCGCCAGTGGCGAGCCGTGTCTTGATGATGTTGTCGCCCTCCGAGCCTCCGGCACGCTGCTCGACATCAAATGTGACGTCGGGATGCTTTTCCATATAGGCTTTGGAAACGGCATCGAACGAGGCGATCGTCTCCGGATTGGTGTCGATCAGGACGCTGAGGGTCACATCTGCATGCGCCACTCCAGCGGCAAGAGCCATAATACTGGCTGCAAGGATGCTGCACTTCGTCATTCGCATAGTCATTTCCTCCTCTTGAAGACCGGAATGCGTTGGGCTGCTTGCCCGCGGATCGAAAACCCGCGGGCAACCGCATCAGATAGAAAACGTGATCGTATGTTCTCCTGCATCGAGCCTGATCTCCTCACCCTGCTCGATCAGTGTGCCATCTGCCTTCAGCGACTTGCGGTCGCCCCTGCCTTGCAGACGCGCAGTCACACCCTGCGGCAGCACCAGGCGGCACGTGACGGTCTTCCCCTCCAGGGTCCATCCAGCTTCGATACGGCCAAAGCGCGTGTCATGCCAGGCCGAAACCGGCGAGAGAGCAGGCAGGATGGCGGGATCGAAGGCGATTTCCTCGAAGCCCGGCTTGTCTTCCAGCGGCTTGATGCCGGCAACATCTTCGAAGAGCCATTGGCATACCGCGCCATAGGCGTAGTGGTTGTAGCTGTTCATATCGGGATCATAGATCGTGCCGTCCTCGGTGAGCGCATCCCATCGCTCCCAGATCGATGTCGCGCCGCGCTCGACCTGATATAGCCAACCGGGAACCTTCCGGTTGAGGAACATCTTTTCGGCAAGGTCCAGCATGCCGAGCCGGGTCAGCGCCGGCAAAAGGGCGGGGGTGCCGATGAAGCCCGTACCGATGACGCCATCGGTTTCTTCCACCACCCTGCGGAAATAGTCGCGGGCAGCCGGCTCATATTCCGGCGGGACGAGGTCGTAGAGAAACGCCAAAGACCACGACGTCTGGTCGTTATGGGCAATACGGCCCGAGGGCGCGAAGAACTCGTGCTTGAACGCGGCCCTGATCTCGTCAGCGCGCTTGTCGAGCCGTGCGGCCTCGACGTTTTCGCCAAGAATACGAGCGATCTTTGCCGTCAACTGCGTTGAAATGAAGTGGTAGAGGGTCGCCGCGCAATCATCCGCCACTGTCGGGCGCGGCTTGCGGTTGTCCCCGACCGGCTGAAGCCAGTCGCCGAAGGTGAAGCCATGCGCGCCCCATACGGCGGGCGGGCGGATGATCGGTCCATCCGAGATGCCCCAGAGGTAATCGAGCCAGCGCAGCATTGCCGGGAAGCACTCTTCTAGCGCAGCGCTGTCGCCGTAATGCAGATAAAGCTGCCAGGGGATAATGACGATTGCATCGCCCCAACCGGTCGAGCCCGCCCAATCGCCGCGGCCGTCGATCGGGTGCAATCGCGTCGGATCGGGCGAAAAATGCGAGACCGCGCCATCGGCACGCTGGTCGTGGATCACATCGCGGAGATACTTCTTGAGGAAGGATTGGCTGTCGGCAAGCCAGCAGGCCGTTCCGGCAAAGACCTGGGCATCGCCCGTCCAACCGAGGCGCTCGTCGCGCTGCGGGCAATCGGTCGGCACTTCAATGAAGTTTGAGCGTTGCGACCAGATGGTATTTTCGACCAGTCGATTGACGGTCGTAACACCTGAGGTAAAACCACCGGCGCTTGTTGGCACTGAGGTCACCGGCACCATGGTGACCGCGACCAACTCGGCTTGGCCGGTCACAGTGATGCGCGCATAGCGGAATCCAAAAAAGGTAAAGAGCGGCGCATAGTCCTCTTCGCCTTGACCCGAAAGCGTATAGATCAGTTCGGCTCGCGCGCTGCGATAATTGCGGTTGTCGAAGAACCGGTCAGGGCCGAGCACTTCGGAATGCTCGACGCGCACCTGCGTCCCGGCGGCACCTTTCAGGCGCAGGCGGATATAGGCACCGGCGTTCTGGCCGAAATCATAGACGGTCCGGCCATCGGCCTCCGTCCAACTGTCGATCGGCGAGAGAGCGTCCAGTTCTTTGACCGCGCCTGTCTCGTGCGGAACGAGCAAGGCCTTATCGAAGGAAAGGAGATCGACGCCGTGGCTGTCCTGCGGACGGATGCGGGCGTCATAATCCTCGCCATAATAGATCCCGTTGCGCACAACGGGAGTGAAACCGCTCTTCCAGCCATCGTCCGTCTTCAGGAGTGTTTCACCGCCGGTGCGCAATTCTGCGATCGCCGCCGTCCGGTTACCCCAGCAGTTGACGACCGGATTGGAAGCCCACATGAGCTGGCTGCGATACCAGCCGTCGCCCAGCCAGATCTCGATACGGTTGCCGCCTGGCTGCAGGAGCTTTGCGACATCATAGGTCTGATAGGCAATGCGATCGTCGTAGCAGGTCCAGCCCGGCGTCAGGAGGTCGCTGCCCACGCGCTTTCCGTTGATGAAGGCGCGGTAGAGGCCGAGCGCCGAGATACGCAGCGTTGCTTCAGCCGGAACGGCTTCGAGCGTGAATTCACGCGACACGAAGGTGCCGGCCGTCGCCTGGCCACCGTCGCAGGACGGGCCGATCATCGACGCTGTAAACTGGAATGCAGAACCGGCAAGCCCGTCTTCCCCGGCGATGCCGTGGGCCGAAACAGTCTTCATTTAGAACCTCCCTCAATCACCAATTCCTCCGGCGATCGCTCCGTGTGTATCGTTCTATGTATATCATTCTACACTATCGATTGCCGCGCAAGAGGTTTTGTGCCTATAATTTCGCGATACTTGAGAGTGAGGCAATTTGGAATGAAAAATCAGGCCGTTAACGCGACGAGGGACAGGGTCACGATCCGTGATGTGGCGCAGGATGCCGGCGTCTCCGTCGCTGCGGTATCGAAAGTTCTGCGCAACGCTTACGGCGTCAGCGAAGCCTTGAGAACGAAGGTCGAGGCCTCGATCGAAAAGCTGAATTATCGGCCTTCTGTGGCAGCGCGCGCCATGCGCGGCCGCACGCGGACGGTGGGCGTGCTGGTCGTCGAATTGTCGAACCCATTCCTGGCGGGTGTCATTGAGGAGGCCAACGCAACGTTGGCGGAGAATGGCTTCAAGGCGCTGATCGGGATCGGCCGCTCCACGAGCCCGATCGAAGCATCGATGATCGAATCGATGATCGACAACCGGATGGATGGCGTGCTGATCATTGCTCCGAGGATATCGGGCAGGGTGCTGGAGCGTTATGCGCGTCAAATCCCGATCGTGGTGATCGCCCATCATGAGCCGCATGCCCAGACCTACGACACCGTCAATTCTGATGATCGTCAGGGCGCCACTCTGGCGGTGGAAGCCGCATTGCGATGCGGCTACACCGATATCGCGATGCTTGGTTATGAGCTTGCCGATTCACCGCCGACCATTGTCACCCTCCAGCGCGAGTGGGGTTATCTTGACGGCATGAAGGCGGCGGGTCTTGAGGGTCGCATTATCCGGTTGCCTTTGGTAGGGACTGATCGTCGCGTCGCGATCGATGACTTCCTGTCCTTGCGAGATCGTCCCCGTGCAGTTTTCGTCTGGTCCGATCTTGATGCCGTGCCGCTCATCAACGCCGCGCGCATGAGCGGCATAAGGGTTCCGGAAGATCTTGCGATTATCGGCTACGACAATTCGCCGATGGCCGCCATGCCGCTCGTTGGCCTGACCAGCGTGGACCAGAATGCCGCGGAGTTGGGCAGAACCGCAGCCGAAATACTGCTTGGCAGGATTGATGGCCGCGAGGAGGCCCGGCATCTGCTGATCGAGCCGCATGTGGAAATGCGCGGAAGCACCTGAAGGGCATGTGGCCTCCTGGAAATTCGCAGATCATGCGGCGGCAAAGAATGCCCGGAGTACATCTTTCTGCTCTATCATATCGGCATGCTATACTGGTCGAAGACGCCAACAAAAGCGGCTGTCGCCTCTTGAGACGGCAGATTTCTATATCTGTGGTTCGAAGCCATTCGCGCGGGCAATCGTCGGTGATCTGCTGAACCTTAACGTTTCCCGCGATCGCATCCACTACGAATTCTTCGAACCAACCGATGAGGCGCTGGCCGCCTAAAGCTGTCCGCTCGGCCGGTTAAATCCCACACGTCTCCAGATTCGCGACCAGGCGAAGCCGGTTTACGGCTTCGCCTGGTCGATTCGTTATAAAGACCGTCTTGACACGATAAATTGGATGGAGGGGCCGCCACTTATTGGCGAGGAATCCGTCTTCGCGGTCGGTTGCTGCTCCCCGGTGAGGCCATTTTCGCCGGTGAGGGACCCGATTAATCGCCCGTTCATTTTGTGGTCGCTATTGACCACTATCCGCCATTTCGAACAATCCCAGTTTGAATGTAAACTCCCTTTCAAAAGCGATGAAGATGCCTAATTCGAAACGCTCGTGCTCCTGCTCGCATCCAGTTCCGCAGGAATGCATTCGTTGGACACGAACCCAGTAGAAGAGAAAACACTATGACCTCTCAAAATATTATGGGTGCTTCGAGCGCGCATGTTCAGCCATCGTCCGCGGATCCTGATTTCGGCATCCGCGCGCCACTGCTGTCGAATGACCAGCTCAGAGTGCGGGCCGCGCAGTTTGCGGAGAGCCGTGCGCTTGATGTTGCAAGCTTCACGAACTTCGATTTCTTCCAGCGGCACCGGGAGAACGAGGCCGAGATCCTGAGGGTCTATCGCGCCGCCGCTGCAGATGTCGATGCCGGCGAGAGCATCACGCCGGCCACTGAATGGCTGCTCGACAACTATTACATTGTCGAGGAAGCGATTCAGGAAGTCCGTCGCGACTTTCCGAAAAAATTCTATCGCGAGCTGCGCAAGATCAAACTTGACGGGACCGAGGTGCCGCGCACGCTGGCGCTCGCCTGGCTCTACATGGCGCATGCGCACAGCAATATCAGCAATGCCGGCATGGCGGCTGTTACCGAAGGGTTCCAGGATAAGGAGACGTTGCGCATCGGCGAGCTCTGGGCGCTGCCTTCGCTCGTCCGCTACGTGCTGATCGACAATCTTCGTCGTGTGGCAACGCGGATCGACAAGAGTCGCGAGATGCGGTCGAGCGCCAATGCGGCGGCCACCCAGGCGATTACGCTCGGGGATGCTGGATCCACCGGATTCCTGGAGACGCTGACTGACAATCTCGATGACACGACCTTCGTCACTCAGTTGCATTATCGCCTTCGCAATGCCCTGGAGCCGACCGAAGCCGCGCTGAACTGGCTCGAAAGCAAGCTTTCCGCAAGGGGTACAGATGCGGAAGCGGTGATGTCGGCAGAGCAGACCCGTCTCGGCGCGGCGAATGCGCTGATGGGCAGCATCATCAAGAGCCTGCGCGAGATCAACGATACCGACTGGTCCGAATGGGTCGAAGAGGTCAGCACCATCGACAAGCTGCTCTGGCAGCAGACGGATTATGGCGAGCTCGATTCCGGCTCCCGCAACAGCTATCGCCGCCAGATCGAAAAGCTTGCCAAGCGTTCCGACAAGACGGAGATGGATATCGCCGAGGCGGCCGTCCGTCTGGCCGACCGCGCGAAGGCAGGCAGCCAGGATCTCGCTGCGTCGGCCGGCAATGTCGGCTATTACTTCGTCGGCAATGGTCGCCCGGCGCTCGAAACGGAAATCGGCTTCCGGCCGACGCTCGGTCTGCGGTTTATGCGCGCGATCCGCAAGCTGAACTGGCTGGCGATCGCCATACCAGTGCTGCTCCTGACGTTGCTGGCGCTGATCGTGGTCGACTGGGTTTTCGTCGATGCCGGCATGCCGCTTTTTGCGACGATCGTGCTGTTGCTGATGTTCGCGCTTCCGGCGTCCGAAGGTGCGACCGGTCTTTTCAATTTCTTTGCCACCTTCTTCATCACGCCCGACCGGCTGGTTGGCTACGAATTCAAGAAGGGTCTGCCGGCGGAAGCCCGTACGCTCGTCACCATTCCCTGCCTGATTGGCAAGCGCGAACATGTCGATGAGCTCGTCCGCAACCTCGAAGTCCACTACCTCGCCAATGTGCGCGGCGAAATCTATTACGCGCTTTTGAGCGACTGGCCGGATGCCCAGGAGGAGCAGAGCGCCCGCGATCTCGAAGTCCTCGATTATGCGCTGAGCCAGATCGCCGATCTGGAGGCACGCTATGCCGAAGATGGCAAGCAGCGCTTCTATCTCCTGCATCGCCGCCGGCAATATAACCCGGCCGAAGGCGCCTGGATGGGCTGGGAGCGCAAGCGCGGCAAGTTGCACGAACTCAACATGCTGCTGCGCGGCGAGTCCAACACGAGCTTCCTGCCCAGCGCCAACGTAGTGCCGCAGGACGTCAAATATGTCATGACGCTGGACAGCGACACGCGCGTCGTCCGCGACACCGTGACCAAACTCGTCGGCAAGCTGCATCATCCGATCAACCGCCCGGTCTTCGACGCCCAGAAACAGCGCGTCGTCGATGGCTACGGCGTACTTCAGCCCCGTGTGACGCCGTCGCTGACGACAGGTAAGGACGCATCGACCTTCCAGCGCGTCTTCTCGGTCAACCGCGGTCTAGACCCTTACGTCTTCGCCGTCTCCGATGTCTATCAGGACATTACCGGCGAAGGCACGTTCACTGGCAAGGGCCTCTACCATGTCGATGCCTTCGAAGCCTCGCTGAAGGGCCGGATCAAGGAAAATTCGGTTCTGAGCCACGACCTGCTCGAAGGCTCGATGGCGCGCTGCGCGCTGGTCACGGATTGCGAGCTGGTCGAGGACTTCCCGATCCGCTACGAAGTCGAAGTCTCGCGTCAGCATCGCTGGGCGCGTGGTGACTGGCAGCTTCTCCCCTATATTTTCGATGACCGTCGCGGCGTGACCGCGCTCGGCTGCTGGAAGATGTTCGACAACCTGCGCCGCTCGCTGACGCCGATCGCCTGGTTCCTGGCATCCGTGCTCGGCTGGTACTGGATGGACCCACTCGGCGCGCTCATCTGGCAGATCCTGCTGATTTTCAGTCTGTTCGTCGCGCCGACCCTGTCGCTGATCAACGGCATCATTCCGCGCACGAGCGACATCATCCTGCAGGCGCATCTGCACACTGTCTGGAAAGATATCGAGAATGCCAACGCCCAGGTGGCGTTGCGCATCGTCTTCATCGCTGACACCGCCTGCGTCATGGCCGACGCCATCATTCGCTCGCTTTACCGCCTCTTCGTCAGCCGCAAGCTGATGCTGCAATGGCGCACCGCTGCCAGTGCCCAGGCCATGGCGCAGACGACGATCCTCGGCCATTACAAGGTCATGTGGCGGGCTCCGGTTCTGGCCATTCTGGCGCTGATCTTTACGGTTTTCTCCGGCGACAGCGCCTGGATGGTCGGCCTTCCCTTCGTCATTCTTTGGGCGCTCTCGCCGGCTATCGCCTGGACGGTCAGCCAGACGGCGGAAACCGAAGACCGGCTCGATGTGCCAGACAATGTCCGCAACGAACTGCGCAAGATCGCAAGGCGCACATGGCGCTACTTCGACCACTTCGTGGTTCCCGGCCAGCACTACCTTCCGCCGGACAATGTCCAGCAGACGCCGCACGCCGTCGTCGCCATGCGTACTTCGCCGACCAATATCGGCGTCTATCTGCTGTCGGTCATTTCGGCGCGTCGTTTCGGCTGGATTTCGTTCGAAGATGCAGTCAAGCGCATCGAACAGACGATCGAGACGGTTGATAAGCTCGAGAAATATCGCGGCCATCTCTTCAACTGGTATCATACGGATACGCTGAAGCCGCTCGGCCGCAGATATGTGTCGTCGGTCGACAGCGGCAATTTTGCCGGTCACTTGATTGCCGTATCGTCGGCTTGCCGCATCTGGGCCAAGTCTCCTCTTTCTCACATTCACACCGACCTCGATGGTATTGGCGATGTCGCGGCCATTCTTCGCGAGGTGCTTGCGGAGCTTGGGCAAGACAACAGGTCGGTCCGCCCTCTGCACGACCGGCTCGATGGCCGGATTGCCGACCTTGAAGCGGCAGTCGCCACCGGCAAGCGTGAGAAAGAATTCTCTTCGGGGCTGATCGAGCGATTTGCCGGGCAGGCGCGGGAAATCCGTGAACTTGCCGACAGCCTCGACCGGGAGGTGAAGACGGCGCAAAGCGACGAGGTTGTCCATTGGGCCGAAAAGCTCGTGGAAACCTGCGAACTTCATCAGGCCGACAAGGCGTTCGATCATTCGCAGGTGGATGCCATCAGCGAAAGACTGAGCCGTGTCGGCAATCGCGCCCGCGAAATCGCTTTCGATATGGATTTCAGCTTCCTTTACCGTCCCGAGCGTCGGCTGCTGTCGATCGGCTTCCGGGTCGAGACGGAGGAAGTCGATGCGGCCTGCTACGACCTGCTTGCCTCGGAGGCCCGTCTGACGAGCCTCTTCTCCGTCGCCAAGGGCGATCTGCCGACGGAGCATTGGTATAAGCTCGGCCGCCATGTCGTTCCGGTCGGTTCGCGTGGCGCGCTGGTCTCCTGGTCCGGCTCGATGTTCGAATATCTGATGCCGCCGCTCGTGATGCAAGAGCGCAGTGGCGGCATTCTCAACCAGACCAACAATCTGATCGTTCTCGAGCAGATGAACTATGCGCGCAGCCTCGGCACGCCATGGGGCATTTCGGAAGCGGCCTTCAATGCCCGTGACCACCAGATGAACTATCAGTACAGCAATTTCGGTGTGCCGACGCTCGGCCTGAAGCGCGGTCTCGGCCAGAACGCCGTTATCGCACCCTATGCGTCGCTTCTGGCGAGCCAGTATCACCCTGTTGCGGCGCTTGAAAACCTCAACAGGCTGAGGGCAGTCGGCGCGCTCGGCATGTATGGTTTCCATGATGCTGTCGACTTCACGGCAAGCCGCGTGCCCGAGGGCAAGCAGTGCGCTGTCGTCTACAACTATTATGCGCACCATCACGGCATGTCGATCGCGGCCGTCGCCAACGTCGCCTTCGACGGGCTGCTGCGCGAGCTTTTCCATGCGGATCCTGTGATCGAGTCTGCCGAACTGCTGCTGCAGGAAAAGGCGCCGCGCGACATTCCGGTGATGGCCTCCAAGCACGAGACCGATGCGCCGGCGACCATTCAGGGCGACCTGATGCGCCCGGAAGTACGCCGCCTGGAAGATCCGGCATCGCGCGAACGCGAATTGCTGCTGTTGTCCAACGGCCGCTATTCGACCATGCTGACGGCGACGGGCTCCGGCTACAGCCGCTGGAAAAACCTGTCCATCAACCGGTGGCGAGCCGATCCGACCGAGGACCGCTGGGGTTCCTTCGTCTTTCTGCGGGACACCGCATCGAACGAGTGGTGGTCTGCGACCGCAGAGCCGCGCTCGATCGCCAACGAGCATGTCCGCGTCAGCTTTAGCGACGACAAGGCGGAATTCATCAAGACCGTCGGCGAGCTGACGAGCGAAATGGAAGTCTTCGTCGCGAGCAATTATGATGCGGAAGGCCGCCGCCTGACGATCACCAACACCGGTACAGAAGACCGTGTCATCGAAGTGACCTCCTATATGGAGCCTGTCGCAACGCTCGATATCGTCGACACGGGCCATCCGGTCTTTGCCCGCATGTTCCTGAAGACCGAGATCGCCAACCGCGGAGATGCTATCTTCGTCGAGCGCCAGAAGCGCGGCCTGACCGATCCCGATGTCGCCATTGCCCAGCTCATCGTCGACACGTCCGGCGAAGATGGCCCGACGCAGTATGAAACCGATCGCATGCGCTTCCTCGGTCGCGGACGGACACTGACCGAAGCAGCGGCCTTCGATGCCGGTGCGGAACTCTCGGGCACCGACGGTTTCACCATGGACACCTGCGTGTCGCTGCGCCGGACGCTTCGTGTGCCGGCCGGCGAGAAGGTCAGCGTGACCTTCTGGACGATTGCAGGTGCGGATCGCGCCGAACTCGAGGCGGCGCTGGAGCACTATCGCCAGCCGGAAAGCTTCGCCCAGGGCCTCGTTCAGGCCTGGACGAGAACGCAGAGCCAGTTGCGCCAGATCGGCGTCAACTCGAAGGAGGCGGCCGCCTACCAGCGCTTTGCGCGCTATATCATCTATCCCGACATGGCACTGCGTGCCGACAGCAAGGCGGTGCGCGAGGGCCTCAAGTCCCAGTCCGTCCTTTGGGGCGCGACGCTGTCAGGTGATGCGCCGCTGATGACACTGCGCATCACCGACGAGCTTGGCACGGATCTCGTCAAGGAGTTGCTGCGCGCACAGGGCCTGCTGCAATCGCGCGGCGTCGAGGTCGACCTCGTGATCTTCAACGAGCGCGCCGGCGAGGCCGCAACCGAGATGCAGCGCACCATCGACCAGCTTTGCGACGCGGCGCGCCACGCCAGTGAAGTGGCGGGCATCCAGCGCAACATCTATGTTCTGCGCAAGGATCTGACGACACCGGAAGCCTACGACGCCATCATTGCCGCTTCGCGCGTCGTGCTGCGCGGCCGCGACGGCAGTCTCATCGACCAGTTGCAGAAGGCGCGTTCCGTTTCCGGCTCACCGGCGTTGCTCGGCCAGTGGGGCGATTCCACGCTCGTACCGAGAATGGCTCGCAGCGCCGGCGCTCCGGCGCCAGCTGAAGGCGACGATCTCGTCTTCTGGAACGGTTATGGCGGTTTTGCAGCCGAAGGCAGCGAATATGTCATGCGCCTGTCGGGCGGTGAACAGACGCCGCATCCGTGGGTCAATATCATCGCCAATGAGAGCTTTGGCTTCCATGTCTCGGCTGAAGGGGCGGCTTTCACCTGGAGCCAGAACTCCCGTGACCACCAACTGACGCCCTGGACCAATGACATGGTTGCCAACCGACCGGGCGAAGCCTTCTATCTGAGGGATCTCGACCGCGGCTCCGTCATCGTGCCCTATGCGTCTCTGGCGCAGCGCTCCGACACGCGCTTTGAAGCGCGACATGGCCTCGGCTACTCGGTCTTCTCGACAGTTCAGGATGAAATCGCCCTGGAGGTCACGCAGACCCTCCATATGGAAAAATCGGTGAAGCTGACACAGCTACGCATCCGCAATGATGCAGGTGAGGCACGCAAGCTTCGGCTCTACGGTTACGCCGAATGGATCCTCGGCAACAACCCGACGAAGAGCAAACCCTTTATCATCTCCAGCTTCGATCGCGAGAGCGGAGCGATCTTCGTGAACAATCCGTTCAGCGTGAATTTCGGAACGCGTGTCGCAGCTTTTGCGGCAAGCGAAACGCCGTCGAGCGTTTCCACCAGCCGCCGCGAATTCATCGGCCGCCACGGAACGATCCAGCAGCCTCGGACTGTTTCGGCAGGCTCGCGCCTCTCCAATGCCATGGATCTCGACGGCGATCCGGCAGCCGCCATGGCCTTCGATCTGACGATCGAGCCCGGCGAAGTGCGTGACATCTGCTTCTATATGGGTGACGCCGCGTCGCAGGAGGAAGCGTCGGCTCTTATTGCCGAAATCCGCTCCGTCGGCTTCGAGGACGTTCTCAGCCAGACCCGCGGTTTCTGGAAGAGCTTTACCGGCCGGACGCGCGTTTCGACGCCGGACCAGCGCCTCGACTTCATGGTCAACAGCTGGCTGCCCTATCAGACCTATAGCTGCCGCATCATGGCCCGCACCGCCTTCTACCAGTCGAGCGGCGCCTGGAACCTGCGCGACCAGCTGCAGGATTCGCTGGCCTTCCTGCTGCATTCGCCGGAGATCGCCCGCAAGCAGATCCTCAATACCGGCCGACGCCAGTTCCCGGAAGGCGACTTCCAGCACTGGTGGCTGGCAGACAGCGGCGCCGGCGTGCGCACGAACATCTCCGACGACCCGGTCTGGCTTGCCTATGCGGTCGATCAATATTGCACGGCGACCGGCGATGCCGCGATCATGGATGAGATGCTGCCCTTCGTGGAGGGCGCCCAGCTCAGCCCCGGCCAATATGATGCCTTCCTGCAGCCGCGCGTTTCCGACGAGACCGCATCGCTCTACGAGCATGCCGCTCTCGGCCTCGATCTCGCGATCAAGCGTACCGGCGTCAACGGCCTGCCGCTGATGATGAGCGGCGACTGGTGTGACAAGATGGATCGTGTCGGCATGGCCGGACGTGGTGAAAGTGTCTGGCTCGGCTGGTTCCTGGCCGGCGCCTTGCGCCGCTTCATCGCCTACGCCGAAACTCGGGGTGACGCCCAGCGTGTCAGCCGTTGGTCGGACTATCTGGCAAAGCTCAAGAACGCGATCGAAACGGCCGGCTGGGACGGCGAATATTACCGCCGCGGCTATTACGACAATGGCGCGCCGCTCGGCTCCAGTCAGTCCGAGGAGGACAAGATCGATTCGATCGCCCAGTCCTGGAGTGTGCTGTCGGGCGAGGGTAACCCGGAACGCAGCGAGATGGCGATGAACGCCGTCCTCGACAAGCTCGTCGATGAAGAGGGCAAATTTATCCGTCTGCTGACGCCGCCTTTCGTCAAACCGGTCAACGATCCCGGTGTCATCAAGGCCTATCCGCCGGGTGTCCGTGAAAACGGCGGCCAATATACCCATGCCGCCACCTGGGCTGTCCTTGCCCTCGCCCGCATGGGCCGCGGTGAAGATGCCTGGCACGCCTTCGAAATGCTGAACCCGATCAATCACTCGCTCGATAAATCCTCCGCGGATGTCTATCGCATCGAGCCCTATGTGATTGCCGGCGACGTCTATGGCGAAGGCGGCCTCAAGGGCCGCGGTGGCTGGAGCTGGTACACCGGCTCAGCCGGCTGGTTCTACCGCGTGGCAATCGAGGGCATTCTTGGCATCCGGTCGGAGAATGGCCGCCTGCACGTCAAACCGGTTCTGCCGGCCGGATGGGACGGCTTCTCGGCTGAACTTGAGCTGCCGAGCGGTAAATACCAGGTTTCCGTTTCGAAGGCGGACGCGGATCGCTGCTCTGTGACCATCAACGGCACGGCGCTCGATGAGCCGAGCGAGGGATATCTGCTGGAAGCCAAATGAGATCTCACTGCGAGGCAGATTGACTGGTGTCACTGCCCCCGGCGATTGCCGCGATCTGCTTCGTTCAATCCGTTGGCAGAGTGAAGACAGCGCAGGGATCGGCGATGCCGCGCAACCGGTGTTCACCCAGGGGGACCAGTTGCGTCGTAGTCTCCGCAGCGAGTGCGCCTGATATCAGTACACGGTGGCCAAGGGACTTGCAGAGCCCTTCCAGCCGGCTGACCAGATTGACTGCGGGGCCGATGGCGGTGAAGTCCAGCCGGTCGGCCGCGCCGACATTGCCCCAGAGCATCTCGCCGAAATGCAGTGCCACGCCGAACGGCAGCGGTGGCAGGCTTTGTGCTTGCCGCGTGGCATCGAGATGGGCCATGCCGGCGCGGGCGGCCGCGACAGCGCGCAGGGAGGCTTCGCAGGCCTCGCCAGGCGTGCCGGTAACGGGAAAGATCGCCAGAACACCGTCACCAATGAACTTCAGCACCTCGCCTCCGAAAGCGTGGACCGCTCCGGCGACACGATCGAACCACGCATCGAGAGTGGCGATCATGAGAGAGGGCTCGGTTGCTTCGGAGAGGGCCGTGAAATCGCGCAGGTCAGCACAGAGCAGAGCGGCGCGAATGGTTTCACCGCTGCTGCGGCCGAGTACTCCGGCCTGCACCTGCGCGGCACTGCGTTTGCCGAGATAGGCCTCTAGCAGGGTTGTCAGCGCGGTTCGTGCGGTCAGAGCCGCCAAGGGTGCCACTGCAAAGCGCGCGGTCTGGCGCAGCCGATCCGCCTCGGCCGGATCGAATGGTCGGGTTCCGGCCCAGCCCAACATCGGACTGTCGGAGCCGCGGCCGATCTTTCCTTCGTGTATAGGTCCAAGCCCGGCAAGCCAGTCGCCCGCAGCCTTGTTGAGCGAGCTGCCGGCAAAGTCGAGCGCTTCGATGACTGCACCGGTCTCCGCCCGCCACAACCAGGTGCGGCGCGCAATGATCGGATGCGGAACGGCAAGAGTGAGGGCTCCGCCGGCAAGCGGCTGACCATCGGCAAGCAACTGGCGGCCAAGCTCGGCTATAAACTGTTCGGGGCTGGACGAGGCGCTGGCCTCATCGATCAGCCAGGCGAGGTGGGCGGGCAAATCCATGCCTCGATCATGCCATGGCGCTCACCTTATGTCAGCCAGGCGGCTGCCACAGCCAGACGTCGCCTCCCTCATGAATTCGGCTTTTCTTCAAATGAGAAGCCTGGTCATTTCCTGCCATGAAAGGAATCGGGTCCCGGGTCGCGTCCGGCCGCAACGGTGCTCAGCCGGCCAAGGTAGTGAGCCCAGCCCTCGGCATGGCCGGCGCATTGCTCGGCATTGGGCAAGCCGGTGTGCGTCAAACGCAAGAGCGTTCCGTCCGGCTGTTCGATCAGGTCGATCTCGACCAGGCTCGACCCCGGCGGCACCACCTCGCTGCCATCCCAGCCGAAGCTATAGGCCAGGCGATGGACCGGCACCACTTCACGAAAAGAACCGCGAGCGAAACGTGCACCGGTCACGTTGACGAGATAGAGTCCTCCCGGCTGCGCCTCGATCTCTGCTTCTGTTCCCATCCAGCGCAGGATCTTTTCCGGATCCGTCAGCAGCGCGAATACTGCAGCAGGCGGCGCGGAAAGATGCGTTTCGCGGCGAACGACGAGGGCGTCTTGCATCGCTTTCTCCCAGTTTAGTCTGCACCGGCCGAGGGTACGACGCGGTATCCCGAGTTATTTTAGGGGGAGGATCGTTCGCTGCAAGGGTGTGATGCGTTGCCAGCGCTTGAATTGTGGAGGCGCTCGTCCTGAGAATTCACTTCTGGTTTCATCGACAATGTGACATGAAGAACAGGCCCGGAAAATTCTCGCACCACGATCTGCCTCGGCCGCAAAACTGCTGCCCGCTACTGAAGCCGCCGTGATCGCCCATGCTATTGTTTTCAACATCGTTCTAGGTCTGGGCGTCGATCTTCGTGAGTTTGAAGAAGAGCCGCCTTTCGTCGCCGCGCACGCACATCATACCAGCCAACGTGTCATCGGCTATCCGTCTGAAGTGGTCGACGATCGGGTGCGCGTCGTAGATCATTGCAGAGCTTGCGATCTGCCCGAATGTCCGAACCTCCAGGGCGGCTGTCGTGCCTTTCGCGCGGAATGCCTTCTGAAGATGTGAAAACAGGTTCCGGGCAAGGGATGTACGTCCCAACGGCGCAAGCCTGATCGCCAACCCGATAGGGACGAAGCGCGGATCGATGGCCACGAGCCGCCCCGGAAGCCACTGAAAGAGCAGGGGGTCCGCCCGCATGTCAGGATGGAAGCGCTTGCCGAACCATAGCAAATTCTCGAGAACGCCGTCCAGTGGATGCCCTGACGGAATGCCAGCACCTCTCCAAAGTCCGACCATCTCAATAGGGTCGACAGGTTCGAGCGACTGGAACCAAGCCGCCATGTCTTGCTGCAGGTCCGTCTGCACGAGTTCACCTTTTCTCATGATCATGCAGGAACGACATAGCGCTTGGCTACGGAGATTCCGAGGGCCAATTCTCCATCTCTATCCGGAACATTCGAGGTCCGTGCTGGTTGGATCGAATATGAAGAACACCAATCGCAAGACGCTGTCTGGCAAAGTGGCGTTCGCTGTAGCTTTCTCGCCGTGGCGTTGGCGATAGTAGCCTGCGTTCATGCCCGAAAAGCTGCCGCGGGATACCCGGCCCGACACGCTATCGATCGGACGCAATGAGGTCGCCTATGACCAAACTCGACAAGCAACATCGCGAACATTTGCAGACACCTCCCGATGCTCCGGGAAACAAGGTCGGGCGCGGACCGCCTATCACGGCGTCGAGCGAGCAGGATGCCATAAGGCCAGGCATCAATGATCCCCGGCTGATGCCGATTGGCAAGCCAGGCATTCGCGTTCGTGAAGGGAAGCGATGACCTCCGTGTAGCTCGCTGCAGTTTGCCCTCTCGGGAACAGGGAGTGACACCAATGTGGACTTTGCGGCCAATATCCCTGACCAGGCTTTCGATGCATCGCCTTTCCGGTAAGTCTCTCTTGTTTGGACTTGCCTTCGGGTTGCTCGTTGCCGGATCTCAGGCTGCCATGAGCCAGGCCGACAGCAAGGAGCGGCAACCGGAGTGTCAGGCGGATAGCCAGTCGTCAGCCGACAAAGACCGGCGGGCGGAGAATGGGAGATCGGAAAGCGAAATATCTCGGTGCAAAGGCGTACTGATGCCTCCACCGACTGGCGATCGCGGGTTGGTTGAACCGGCCCCATCCACCGACAACATGCCGGTCATCCGACCGGGCGACATCCATCAACAGGTACCCGGACCCAAACAGCAGTAGTGGACGTATCTGCAATTTGGATTCCCATAAGATGTCGTCGTCACTTTCGATCATCAGCGCCAGACCGTCCTGCGCTCGCTCGACAAGCTAGCGGAGCAATTTCAGGGAACCCGTCAGTGACCTCACCCATTTTGCCGGTCCTGCAAGACCCAGTCCATCGATCCCTTCTTCGCTGAGATCCCGGTCCGGAAAACCGCGCCGATAGTCGGCATAGTCGTGCAGTGAGCGCGCAAAACCGGGAAACGGCACGATGGCGTGTTCTTCCGGTTGGCTCAGCGCCTTCAGCATGATCTGGCGGATCGTCTGCCCGTCGGCCTGCAGGATCGGCACGGGGCGGTTGGAGATGATATCGGTGGCCCTGCCGGCACGGTCGCTGAGCCTTTCGGCGCCGAGCAGTGGCATCTTGGCGCCCATGCCTATGCCGATGGCGCTGACGGTATTTGCGATCAGGGCAGATGGGAGTTTGGGATCGACGACTATGGCGATACGAATATCGGAGAGCATGGGAAGGACCTGAGATTGCGATGCGCATAGCCTAAGGGATCCCCACAGAAGAATCTTATCTGATATTGCCGCCCAGCGATGATATTTGGTAGACTCGACCTGATAGACGCAATTTTCGGGTAGATATTACCGATGACGATATTTGAGCCAGTTGAGCTGAAAATTCTCTCCAGCCTGCAGGCCGAGGGGCGGCTGACAAACCAGGAGCTATCCGAGCGCGTCGGCATGTCGACGTCTCCTTGTTGGCGAAAGGTGCGGCAGCTCGAAGATACAGGTGTGATCCAAGGCTACAGGGCCGATCTCAACCGGCGCAAACTCGGGCTCGGAGTCCTTGCTTTCATCCGGGTGAAGATTGACGGTCACAACGAGGCAGAAGCGGACGCCTTTGCCGCCGAAGTTGCGCGGCTGCAGGAGGTCGTTGCCTGCTACAGCATTGCGGGAGACTCGGATTTTCTACTGCAGGTCGTCTCGCCTAATCTCGATTCCTATGCCGATTTCGCCATGTCTGTCGTGCGCCGTCTGCCGCGCATCAAGGAAATGCAGACTACCTTTGTTCTTAAGGAAATCAAGCCGTTCGAAGGTTTTCCTGTAGGTCTTTAAGAGGTCGATCTGAACCCTGACAGTCGTTGGAATAGCCGTCCAGCAGAATGCTGGACGGCTGATCGTGCTGAAAAACAAGCCGTCATGGCTTCAACATAGGCCGGATCAAAATAACTACATTTCAACGAACTCAGTCTGACTGGTGGCGCTTGCGCCAAACTTTTCGCAGCGCACAATAAGTATGACAATTTATTTTCTCGAAGCATCCTTCAGTTGGCCGCCAACGCGTGTGCCGAAGCAATCAGGTTCAGATGTTGGAAGCCGAAATTTTTTGGTTTCCACCCGATTGACCGGATCGGAAATCCCGCGTTAGCTTGATTAAATCAATTTGATTGACTCAAAAAAATAACAGGCAAGGGAACGTAAAAATGGGACTGGATAAGGGCGTAATTCGCAGTGTTTCCGCGCGCGCCGGTTGGGCGACAGCGACCGCCCTGACGGCGGTCATGGCGTTTGGTGCATCGGCTGCTTCGGCTGCCGAAGCCGTGCTGACCATGCATATCGAGGAGCAGTCGAGCTGGGTGCAGAACTTCAATCCGTTCGACCTCGCCGGCCGCCGGCAGAGCACCATGGACTTCATCTATGAGCCGCTCGTCATCTTCAACGCGCAGGACGGTGGCAAGCCGGTCTGGCGCCTTGCTACGAACTACAAGTTTTCCGACGACATGAAGTCGATCACCTACGAACTGCGCCCGGGCGTGAAATGGTCGGACGGCAAGCCGCTCACATCGGCCGACGTCAAATATACGATCGATCTGATGCTGAAGAACGCCGCGCTCGACACAGTCGGCGTCGGCGAAACCGTGGCATCCGTCGAGGCGCCGTCGCCGACCGAGGTCACGATCAAGCTCAAGGCAGTGAACTCCGATTTCCCGGAATCGCTCGGCGATCTCGCCGTCGTTCCCGAACATGTCTGGAAGGATGTCTCCGATCCCGTCGCCTTCAAGAATGAGAAACCGGTCGGGTCGGGACCAATGACGGAGGTGCGCCGTTTCACGCCGCAGGTCTACGAGCAATGCCGCAACCCGAACTATTGGGATGCCGCCTCGCTGCATGTCGATTGCCTGAGGCTGCCGCAGATTTCCGGCAATGACCAGATGCTCGCCATCCTGCCCGAGGGCAACATGGACTGGATCGGCTCCTTCATTCCGGAGATCGACAAGACCTTCGTTGCGCTCGACGCCGACCACAACGGCTATTGGCAGCCGCCAGCGGAAACCGTCGCCTTCCAGATGAACTTCAAGACCAAGGATGAGGGCAATCTGGAGGCCTACAAGGACCTGAATTTCCGCCACGCCTTCAGCCTTGCCATGGACCGCAAGTCGATGGTCGACATTGCCGGCTTCGGCTATCCCGTTGTCAACGAGCATGCCTCCGGCCTGCCGCCGCGCTTTGAAGGCTGGCGCAACAAGGAGGCCGAAGGCGAGAAGGACGCTTTCATGGGCTTTGACACCGACAAGGCCAACAAAATCCTTGACGATGCCGGCTACAAGAAGGGTTCCGACGGTTTCCGCACGACCTCGAACGGCAAGCCGATCACCTTCCCGATCATCGTTCCCAATGGTTGGACCGACTGGATCGACGCCGTACAGATCGCCGTTGAAGGCCTGCGCGCGGCCGGTATCAATGCATCGGTCGCCACGCCCGAATACGAACAATGGCGCAAGCAGATCCTCGATGGCAGTTTCGAGGTGGTCATGAACTCGCGTGCCGATGGGGCGACACCGTTCCGTGGCTACTACCAGAGCCTCTCGACGGCCTATGCCGGGCGCGTCACAGGTGCCCCCTCGCGCTATCAGAATCCGAAGCTTGATGCGCTCTTCGATCAGTATCTGAAGGCGACGTCGGATGATGATCACAAGAAGATCTTCAACGACATCCAGCTTCTGGTTGCCGATGACTTCCCGGTCGTACCTGTCTTCAACGGTCCGACCTGGTACCAGTTCTCCAGCAAGCGCTTCACCGGTTGGGTAACCGACAAGGATCCGATCATGAATCCGGAAGATCACGACAACAACCGGATGCGCCTGATGCATCTCCTGCGCCTGAAGCCGGTCCAATAAGACCGTCGAGGGCAGGGACATGCGTGTTTCCGGACGGCGCCTTGGCGTCTATGCGGTCGCCCTGGCGTTCGCCATCGTGATGAATTTCATACTTCCCCGGCTTATGCCGGGGACCCCCGTCGATGCCATGGTCGCCCAGCTCGGTCCGCGGGCGACGCCGGCAGCCGTTGAGGCGATCAAAGCCCGCTTCGGCGTCGTCGACCAGCCGATGCTTCTGCAATTCGTCGACTATCTGAAGGGGCTTGCGACCCTCGATCTCGGCGTCTCGGTCAAATATTATCCCCAGACCGTCGTGCAGGTTCTCAGCCGTTCGACAATCTGGACCCTCTTCCTCGTCGTGACCGCCATCATCTTTTCGCTCTGCATCGGTGTGGTGCTCGGGGCAGTTTCGGCCTGGCGGCGTGGCGGGCGCTTCGACACGATCGTCTCGCCGCTCTCAGTCATCATGATCTCGGTGCCGCCCGTGATCATCGCGCTGACGACGCTTTTCGTGTTCGGGGTTTCACTTCGCTGGTTCCCGGTGGGGTACGCCTATGACCCGAATCTCGATCCTGCTTTCAACTTCACGTTTGCCGGCAGCGTCTTCATGCATGCTATTCTGCCGGTGCTGACGCTCTCGCCTTTTCTCATCGGCGAATTCCAGACGACCATGCGTTCGTCGATGATCTCGATCCTCGGCGAGGACTATGTGACGATGGCCCGTGCCAAAGGGCTCAGCCATCTGAATGTCATGTTCGGTTATGGTGCGCGCAATGCCATGCTGCCGGTCCTGACGAATCTTGCGCTGATGCTCGGCGCCGTCTTTGGCGGCTCGATCGTCACCGAGATTGTCTTCAACTATCCGGGACTGGGTCTGACGCTCTACACGGCGAGCATTGCCCGCGATTATCCGGTCATCCAGGGGCAGCTATTGCTGATGACTCTCGCAACACTCGGCGCCAACTTCCTTGTCGACATCATCTACGGGTTCATCGACCCCAGACTGCGGGACGCTGTGTAATGGGCTTCACGCTGAGATCCATCCTTCGCCAGAAGAAGGCCGTCGCAGGCCTCATCATCATCGTCGGCCTCTGGCTGATGGCCCTGTTTGCGCCGGTCATCGCGTCAGGCGAACCCGGCGCACGTGTAGGTCGCTCGCACCAGCCGCCATCCATCGAGCATGTGCTCGGTACGACGAAGATGGGCCGCGACGTCTATCGCCAGTTCGTCTGGGGTGCGCGCAGTTCCCTCTCGGTCGGTTTTGCGACCGGTATTGCCATCACGGTGATCGGCACCGCGATCGGCCTCGTCGCCGGTTATGTCGGCGGCAGGACGGATGCGGCGCTCGATCTTGCGACGAATGCAGTTCTGGTCGTCCCGAATATGCCGTTGCTGATACTGCTCGCGTCTTTCGCCGGCACGGTCGGCCCGATGACGATCATGACGATCATCGCGCTGACCTCCTGGCCCTGGGGCGCCCGAATGACGCGCTCTCAAACGATGGCGCTGCGCAATCGTGATTTCGTTACCGCGTCAAAAATGATCGGCGAGCCGGCCTGGCGCATCATCTTCGTGGAGATCCTGCCGAACCTCACGCCGCTGATCGGCATCAATCTGGTCGGCAGCATCATCTATGCCATCGTCGCGCAGACCACGCTTGAATATCTCGGCTTCGGCGATCCCCTGAAAGTTACCTGGGGCACGATGCTCTACAATGCCCAGAACGCCTCGGCGATCATGGTCGGCGCATGGTGGGATGTCGGTGTTCCGGCGATCGGCATCGCGCTGACGGGGCTTGGTCTCGCACTGCTCAACTTCACCTTCGACGAAATTGCCAATCCACAGCTCCGCTCCGGCCCGGCCCTGACGCGCTGGTTCCGTCTCAGCCGTGCCCGCAACCGTCAATTGGAGGCAGGCCCATGAGCGACAATCTCCTGGAAATCGAAAAACTCAATGTCGACTATCTCCTCGACAAGGGGGAGTTTCGCGCCGTCAAGGACGTCTCGTTCAATATCGGGCGGGGCGAAATCTTCGGGCTGGCCGGTGAATCCGGCTGCGGCAAGAGTACGATTGCCTATGCTATCACGCGGCTTTCCAAGGCTCCGGCTTGGATCAGCGGAGGCAGCATCCGCATGGACGGGCAGGATCTGCTCAGGATGCCGGAGCGGGAGTTGCAGAAAATTCGCTGGAAGCGCATCGGCATGGTCTTCCAGAGCGCGATGAACTCGCTCAATCCGCTGATGCGGGTCGAGGCACAGTTCCACGATGTGCTTTACCGGCATACCGGCTGTTCGCGTCAGGTGTCACGGGCGCGCGGTGAGGAGATGTTCCGACTCGTCGGTATACCGCCGCACCGCATCAGCGACTATCCGCATCAGTTTTCCGGCGGCATGCGCCAGCGTATCGTCATCGCCATCTGCCTGGCGCTGAGGCCGGAGCTCATCATCATGGACGAGCCGACGACAGCGCTTGATGTTGTCGTGCAGCGCGAAATCCTCGAACAGGTCATCGACCTGCAGCGGACATACGGTTTCTCGGTGCTGTTCATCACCCACGACCTGCATTTGATGGCACAGCTCTGCCAGCGCATCGGCATCATGCTGAAGGGTGAACTCGTCGAGATCGGCGATGTCAGCCAGGTCAGTCAAGCGCCGCTGCACGACTATACGCGCAAGCTCTGGAACGCCATTCCACAGCTTCCAACCAAGCCCCATCTTTCAGGAGCATGCGCATGAAGCCCGAAGCACATCCGTCCCCGGCCGGAGCCGTGATACGGCTTGAGGAGATCAGGCGTCAGTTCGGCCCGGTGCCTGCGCTGAAGGGTATCTCCTTCTCGCTGTTTCCCGGCCGCGCGCTGGCGCTCGTCGGTGAATCCGGCTGTGGCAAGACGACCTGCGCCCGCATCATTGCGCGCCTCGACAGGCCGACTGGGGGCAAGCTGTTCTTTCGCGGACAGGATCTGACGGCCCACGGGACGGCAAAAGACGAACGTCTTTATCGCAAGGACGTGCAGATGGTCTTTCAGGACCCATTCTCGTCGCTCAATCCTGCCTTCACCGTCAGCCATCATCTTTCCCGGCCGCTGCAACTCCACCGGCAGAACACATCACGCTCAACCCTCGAGGAGGATATTGCCGGACTGCTGGCAAGCGTCGGTCTCGATCCGGCCGTGTCGAAACAGAAGTTTCCGCATGAGCTTTCCGGCGGCCAGCGCCAGCGCGTCAATATCGCCCGGGCACTCGCGGTGGCACCAAGCGTGCTGGTGGCAGACGAGCCGACCTCGATGCTCGACGTTTCCATCCGCAAGGACATTCTCGACCTGCTCGCCCGGGTGAAGCAGGAGAATGAACTGGCAATGCTCTATATCACCCACGACATCGCGACCGCTGCACATGTGGCCGAGGAGATCGTGGTGATGTTTGCCGGCCAGATGGTCGAGTGGGGTGATACCGAAACGGTGCTCTCAAACCCGCGTCATCCCTATACCCAGCTGCTGCTCTCGGCCGTGCCGGATGGCGGGCGCCCCTTCGTGACCGGTGGAAGCGCGCGTTTCCTGGAGCAGGCGGAACGTGTCCGTTCGCTCAGCCGCCCGGAAACCACTGTGATCGAGCAGATCGGTCCCAATCATTTCATGCGTGCGCTCGGCGCGCAGAGCTAACAGGGTGTTTTTCATGGATTATCTCGTCAACTTGTCGACCCTTCCGCAGGACACAAAATCACCTGACGCCATGATAAAGGCAGGGGTCACCATCCGCCGGGCATTGCCGCCTGAACTCAAGCTGATTGTCCGCTGGATCGACGAGCATTTCGGCGAAGCCTGGGCAAGCGAGGCGACAGTTGCGATCACGCACCAGCCGCCCACTTGTTTCATCGCCACACGCGAAGGCAAGCTCGTCGGTTTTTCCTGTCATGAAGCGACCGCCCCCGACTTCTTCGGTCCAACCGGCGTGGACGAGAGCTTTCGCGGGCTTGGTATCGGCCGGGCGCTGCTCTTTGCCAGCCTCAATGACCTGAAGGCCATGGGCTACGGCTATGCGATCATCGGCGATGTCGGCCCATCCGCCTTCTACGAAAAAGCCGTCGGCGCCATTCCCATCCCCGATTCCGCTCCCGGCATCTATGCCGGCATGCTCAAGAGCTGACTTCCACAGTCCGAACAGAAAGAAACGACCATGTCCACACCGCGATATCAGGCCCTGCGGCTCGAAACCCTTTGGAATCCACCAGCCGATGGCAAGGATTTTTCCTATGTCCTGAACCTCAAGAACATGGCTGCCGAGCCGCTTTCCGGCTTCTCGCTCTGCATCAGCGGGCCGGGGCGGGTCGATCCTGCCGGGCGCGTCGAAGGGGCTACGGTTTCCAGGAGACTGTCGAACTTCACCCAATTCCAGCCGCCGGAGGGTTTCGTTCTCGGCACGGGCGAAACCTGGACCATATCCGTTCGTGCGCTGAGCTGGCAGTTCCGCCATTGGACGGATGGCGCCACGAGCGCCTATCTCGCCTTTGCTGACGGGAGCACTATTTCGCTCGGGCTCGAACCGACGCGTTCATCCGCCAGCAACGCGCCATTGAAGCGCGGCGCCGAGATCTTTCCCGTGCCGGCCAGCGTGCCGGTGCAGGTGTCGATCATTCCCTGGCCGAACCATGTGGCGGTCGCCTCAAGACAGGCCTTGCCGGCAGGTTTCACGCTCCAGGCTGATGATGCGGAAGCAAGGGCTGCAGCCGAAAGCTTCAAAATGCTGGTCGATCATCTCTTCGCTGTCGAGGGCATCATCCGCTCGACCGCGGAAGGCGCCGCAGCCGTAACGCTCAAGAAGGCCGTCGGTTTCGGCCCCGAGGCCTATCGATTGAGCTTTAAAGGGGAGGCGATCACCGTTGAGGCGAGCAGCCGGACCGGCTTCCTCTACGGCCTGATCACACTCGGCCAGATCTGGCGCGGCGCGCGCCTGCATCCGCGGACCTTCCAGTTCCCGGCCTCCGGCGAGATCGTCGATGAGCCGTCGATGGGCTGGCGCGGTCTGCATCTCGATGTCGCCCGCCAGTTCTATGGCGAGGCGGAAATCAGGAAGCTGATGGCGGTGCTCGCCTGGAACAAGCTCAATCGTTTCCATTGGCATCTCTCCGACGACGAGGCCTGGCGTATCGAGATCGATGCCTATCCGGCACTGACCGAAATCGGCGCGTGGCGGGGCCATGGCCTTGCCGTGCCACCACTGCTCGGCTCCAGTCCGGCGCGCACCGGCGGTTACTACACCAAACCCGTTATCCGCGAGATCGTCGCTTATGCCGAGGAGCTTGGCATCGAGATCGTGCCGGAGATTGATATACCCGGCCACTGCTACGCCATGCTGCAGGCAGTGCCGGAACTGCGCGATCCGGAGGAGGCAGGCAGCTACTACTCGGTTCAGGGTTTCCCGGACAATTGCATCAATCCGGCGCGCGAAAAGACCTATCAGGTCATCGAGACCATCTTCTCGGAACTTATCGAGCTTTTCCCCTTCAAGACCATCCATGTCGGCGCCGACGAAGTGCCGCTCGGCGCATGGTCCGGCTCGCCGGAAGCACTCGCGCGGCTGCGCGCGGTCGCCGGTGACGATATCGCCGATGCGCATGCCAAGCACTTGAATGTCATCACCAATACGCATGGCGCCGACGATATCCATGGCTCGGGCGCGGCGATCCTGCAGGCGGAATTCCTGAAGCGCATCCAAAGCTTCCTCGCTTCCGAGGGCTGCATTACCGGCGGCTGGGAGGAGGCGGCGCATGGCGACGTTATCGACAAGGCGAAAAGCTACCTCTGCTCATGGCGCAATGTCGAAGTCTCCGCCGAGCTTGCCGATCGCGGCTATGAGATCGTCGTCTGCCCGGGACAGGTCTACTATCTCGACATGGCGCTGCGGCCGGACTGGGATGAGCCGGGCGCGAGCTGGGCCGGCACATCGGACGCGGAGAAACTCTATACGTTCGATCCGGTCGGTGGATGGACCGAAACGCAGAAACAGAAGCTTCGCGGCATTCAAGCCTGCATCTGGTCTGAGCCGATGACGGATCGCGCCGTCTTCGACCGGCTCGTCTTCCCGCGTCTTTCGGCACTTGCCGAAACGGGCTGGACGAAGCCATCGTCAAAATCCTGGGAACGCTTCAAGGCGCTCGCCGGGCTGATGCCGCTGCTCTACGGGCTGCAGCAGTCCTAAGCTCGGATCAGGATCAAGGATCATTTTGCCATCACCGGAGACGGTGATGGCAATGGATACCGACATAGCTCTCAAGCGGCGAGTTCGAGCGTTGCAGACACGCCGAAGCGAGCTGCGCTGGCAGTCAGTCCTGCTGATCCGGCGGCGGAGCGGCGCATCCAGGTTCGGCGATGCGAATGGGACGGGTTCCAACAGGAGCGCCGGTCGCGCGATCGATGGTGACGGGATCGATTTCGGTTCCGGTTTCTGCGTCGAAGAAACGGGTAACTTCGCCGCCGCCGCGGTGCTTGCGGCCCCAGGCGCCGATCGCAAACAGAACTGGCAAAAAGTCGCGGCCAGCCTCTGTCAGCACATATTCGTCGCGTGGCGGGCGCTCGGAATAGCGACGTTTTTCCAGCAACCCTTCCTCGGTCAGCGATGACAGCCGTCCCGTCAGCATTGTCGGAGCAATGCCGAGGCTTTTTCGAAAATCATCGAATCGGGTCAGCCCCGCATGGGCGTCGCGCATGATCAGCATACTCCACGCATCGCCCACGAGCGCCAGGCTGCGGGCGATAAGGCAGGGCTGATCCGAAAGATTCTTCATGTCGATATCGTTTTAGTAGTGACTAACTATCAAATTGATAGTAACAGAATACGCATAGATGTTCCACGATAAAACGAAGGCAGAGATGAGCAAGATAGAACGCGGCATTGCCCTGGTCACCGGAGCTTCCTCCGGCATCGGGCTGGTGACGGCGAAGGCGCTGCGGCGCGACGGTTACCGTGTGTTTGGCACCAGCCGAAGGTCGATGCCCGATACCGCCGACGGGATCACGATGCTGATCTGCGACGTCATCGACGATCAATCCGTGCAGCGCGTCGTTGACGAGGTTCTGAGCCGGGCAGGACGGATCGATCTTCTCGTCAACAATGCCGGGATCGGCCTGCTTGGCGGTGCCGAGGAATCGACGACGGCGCAGGCGAAATCCGTGTTCGACGTCAACGTCTTCGGCACCATGCGGATGACGAACGCTGTACTGCCGGTGATGCGGCGGCAACGCAGCGGCCGGATCGTCAACCTGAGCTCGATCCTCGGGCTGATCCCGGCGCCCTTCAACGCGCTCTACGCAGCGACCAAGCATGCGATCGAAGGCTACTCGGAATCCCTCGACCACGAAGTGCGCACGCAAGGCATCCGTGTGGTACTCGTCGAACCGGGCGTCACACGCACCTCCTTCGAGGAGAACATTACACGGCCGGACCGGCCGCTCGCTATCTATGATGCGGTACGCGCCGACGCCGAAAAGCTGATGCGCGAAATCATCTCGAAGGGCGATGCACCCGAAGTGGTGGCCGCAACCGTCGTCCGGGCCGCCAATGCGCCGTCGCCAAGGAGACGCTACACGGCTGGAAAAGCCGCAGGACAGGTGCGCTTTATCCGCCGCTTTCTGCCAGAGTCCTTCGTCGACAAGAACCTCCGGAAATTCAACAAACTTCCCGACTGAGCCTGCCTTGTCGCTTTGCCGGCTCATCATAGAAACGAAAGTTCGTCCATTGAAAGCATTCCTGATCGATCGCTACAAGAAAGGCGGCGCCCTCAGGCTCGGCCACAACCCCGAACCGCAACTGCGCGAAAACGACGTTATGGTCGAAATCCATGCC
>Ga0102587_1000776_pt1 | contig 29457 bp, 23 predicted proteins | sample AraplaF_Col_mTSA_FD_76853 | JGI IMG/M metagenome (GOLD analysis project Ga0102587, IMG submission 76853) | Arabidopsis root microbial communities from the University of North Carolina, USA - plate scrape MF_Col_mTSA (SPADES assembly) (version 2) | ecosystem: Host-associated > Plants > Roots >... | reverse complement strand
CGGCATTGCCCAACTCCTTGTAGAAGGGCACGTTGGAATCGCCATTGATGGTCGAGATCACCGCGGTCTTGCCGCCGGCCGAAAACTTCTTGATATTGGCGACGATGGTCTGGTAATCCGAATGGCCGAACGGGGTGTAGGTTTCCTCGATGTCGCTGTCCTTGACGCCTTTGCTCTTCAGGAATGCGCGCAGGATCTTGTTGGTGGTGCGCGGGTACACATAGTCCGTGCCGAGCAGTACGAAGCGCTTGGCCCCGCCGCCCTCCTTGCTCATCAGGTATTCGACCGCGGGAATCGCCTGCTGGTTCGGCGCCGCGCCGGTATAGAACACATTCTTCTCGAGTTCTTCCCCTTCATATTGCACGGGGTAGAACAGCAGGCCATTCAATTCCTTGAAGACCGGTAGCACGGACTTGCGCGATACCGAAGTCCAGCAGCCGAACACGGCGGCCACTTTGTCTTTTGCTACCAGCTGGCGCGCCTTTTCGGCGAACAGCGGCCAGTTCGACGCCGGATCGACCACCACCGGTTCCAGCTTCTTGCCCAGCACCCCACCCTTGGCGTTGATTTCGTCGATGGCCATCAAGGCCACGTCCTTCAGCGACGTTTCCGAAATCGCCATGGTGCCCGAAAGCGAGTGCAGGATGCCGACCTTGATGGTATCGGCAGCATAGGCCGCGAAGCTGCCACCCAGCATGGCGGCAGCCGCCGCGATGCGGGTCAGGGAAGCGATGAAATGACGGCGAGTTTGCATAATGGTTACCCTCTTCTGATGGTGGAAGGATGGTGCTTAGTATTGGACTTGCAGCGCGACCACGAATTTCGACTGGTCGGCGGCGGCAACGGTCTCGGTCTTCGAATACCTGGCGCTCAACTGCGCGTTGTAGCCGTCGATGATGTAATTGAGGCCGATGTCCGACTGCTTGACGTCGATGTTGTTATCAGGCTTGAACTTCTGGAATTGGACGAAGGGCTGCAGCTTGCCCTGGCCCGGCGCCAGGTTGAACACGTAGGCGAGGCCGGTCGACCACGCCTTGCCCTGCTCCGCCAGGATGACGTCGCCGTTGCCGTAGTTGTAGTAGGCTGCTTCCACCGACACCGCGCCGGCGCCGATGCGTTTCTCCAGCAGGAAGTCCAGGTTCCAGGCCTTGTAGTCGCCGGTCTTGGCGATGGTCAGCACACCATCCTTCTGGTAGCGGCCTGCCAGGCCGATGGCCAGGATATCCTTGCTTCCGAGGTAGTTGCCGGTCCCGTAGTAGCCTGGCTCGGCATCCCAGAAGTCGTACTGCACGCGACCCGCATACATCAGGCTGTCGTCGGCCTTGATGCCTGCCGCCTTGGCCTCCTTCTGCGTCAGGCTGCCGATGCCGAAGGTGTGGCCCTCAAACGCGCCGAAGGAGTATCCGAGTTTGCCCTCGGCCGCATTGCCCCAGGCCACGACGCCGTCATCGCGGCCACGGAAGATGCCGCCGTTGTAGCCGTAGCGCGAAGCCACGCCCGCCCAGTAGCCGCCACCGAGCGAATAATAGGGACCGGCCATATTCGCACGGTCGCTCGGCGACAAAAGGCGGCCGGCCCAGATATTCAACTCCGGCGAAAAGGCAAACTGCGCGGCAGCATCCAGCACCCGGATCTGGTCGCCATCCCATTCCGTGTTCAGCATGCCCTTGATGTTCTTGTTCAGGGAGGCGCCGAAGAACAGGCGCGCGCTGTCCAGGTTGAAGTCGTTCGAGCGCGAGCTCCCGTCTGGAGCTCCGTCCTTCTCGCTGGTAAAGCTGCCACGCGCTCCAAAGCCTACGCTGATGGACTTGTCTTCGCCGATGGGCATGGTGGCGCCCGCGTGCGCCAACGACGCCACGGCTGCGCTGAGTAATATGGAGAGCTTGATCATCGTTTGCATGCCAGTCCTCTTGTCACAAGTTTGAAAGTGTTGCTGCTTGTGAACAGGGTAAAGAGGCTGAACGCGATGGCCCATACGTCAAGTGACGTAGTTGCCGATTGGCGTCACAAAACAAAACGGCCCGGGCGCTTGCGCGGCCGGGCCGTTAGTTGGGGGCTTTCAGGCTTAAGCCAGCTTGCCGTGGCAAGCCTTGAACTTCTTGCCGCTGCCGCATGGGCATGGGTCGTTGCGGCCGACCTTGAAGCCCTGGCTGATTGCCGCGTCCAGGTCGCCGGCCGGCATGGCGGTCGGGGCCAGCAGTTCTTCCGGCGCCGCGTTCGGGTTGAAGTCAGCGTGCTGGTAGTGGACGTTCTCGACGTGCGACTGGTTCATGGCCGCTTCCGCTGCCTCGACTTCTTCGCGCGACTGGATGCGTACCATCATCACCATGCGGATCACGTCGTTCTTGATCATGTCCAGCATGGTGCCGAACAGTTCGAACGCTTCGCGCTTGTATTCCTGCTTGGGATTCTTCTGCGCATAGCCGCGCAGGTGAATGCCCTGGCGCAGGTGGTCCAGCGCTGCCAGGTGCTCGCGCCAGTGGGTGTCCACCGACTGCAACATGACGTTGCGCTCGAAGCCGCCGAAGGCTTCCTTCGATACGATGTCGACCTTGGCCTGGTACACGGCATCGGCTGCCGCGATCACGCGTTCGACGATGTCTTCGTCGGAAATGGTGCTTTCCTTCTCCATCATCTCGGTCAGCGGCACGTCGATCATCCATTCTTGCGCCAGCGTCTTCTGCAGCGCAGGGATGTCCCACTGCTCTTCCACCGATTCCTCCGGCACGTAGGTGCGCACCACGTCGGTGAACACGCCATGGCGCAGGCTCATGATGGTTTCGGAAATGTCGGTCGCTTCCAGCAGCTCGTTACGCTGCGAGTAGATCACCTTGCGCTGGTCGTTGGCGACGTCGTCGTATTCCAGCAGCTGCTTACGAATGTCGAAGTTGCGGGCCTCGACCTTGCGCTGCGCGGATTCGATGGAACGGGACACGATGCCCGCTTCGATCGGTTCGCCTTCCGGCATCTTCAGGCGGTCCATGATCGCGCGCACGCGGTCGCCGGCGAAGATGCGCAGGAGCGGATCGTCCAGCGACAGGTAGAAGCGTGAGGAGCCCGGGTCGCCCTGGCGGCCGGAACGGCCACGCAGCTGGTTGTCGACGCGGCGGGATTCGTGACGCTCGGTACCGACGATGTGCAGGCCGCCTGCGGCTACCACCTGGTTGTGCAGCGACTGCCAGCCGGAACGCAGGTGCTGCGCCTTGGCTGCCTTCTCTTCGTCGCTCAGGTCCGGGTTGGCTTCGATGATCTGGATCTGCTTCTCGATATTGCCGCCCAAGACGATGTCGGTACCACGGCCTGCCATATTGGTGGCGATGGTGATCGCTTTCGGGATGCCTGCCTGGGCGATGATTTCCGCTTCGCGGGCGTGCTGTTTTGCGTTCAGCACGTTGTGCGGCAGCTTGGCCTTGTCCAGGATGCCGGACAGCAGTTCGGAGTTCTCGATCGAGGTGGTACCCACCAGCACCGGCTGGCCGCGCTCGTAGCAGTCGCGGATGTCGAGCATCATCGCGTTGTACTTTTCGGCGTTGGACTTGTACACCTGGTCCTGGCGGTCCTTGCGCTGCGAAGGACGGTTCGGCGGGATCACCACGGTTTCCAGGCCGTAGATTTCCTGGAATTCGTAAGCTTCGGTGTCGGCGGTACCGGTCATGCCGGCCAGCTTGCCGTACATGCGGAAGTAGTTCTGGAAGGTGATCGAGGCCAGGGTCTGGTTCTCGTTCTGGATCTTGACGCCTTCCTTGGCTTCGACCGCCTGGTGCAGGCCGTCGGACCAGCGGCGTCCGGTCATCAGGCGGCCGGTGAACTCGTCGACGATCACCACTTCATTGTTCTGCACCACATAGTGCTGGTCCTTGAAGTACAGCACGTGCGCGCGCAGGGCAGCGTACAGGTGGTGCACCAGGGTGATGTTGGCGGAGTCGTACAGGGACGCGCCTTCCGGCAGCAAGCCCATCGAGGTCAGGATGCGCTCGGCCTTTTCGTGGCCGGCTTCGGTCAGCAGCACCTGGTGCGCTTTTTCATCCTTGGTATAGTCGCCAGGGACTTCGATCTTGCCCTTGCCATCCGCGGTTTCTTCGCCGATCTGCAGGGTCAGCTGCGGCGGCACCAGGTTGATCTTGTGGTACAGGTCGGTGTGGTTTTCAGCCTGGCCGGAAATGATCAGCGGAGTACGCGCTTCGTCGATCAGGATCGAGTCCACTTCGTCGACGATGCCGAAATTCAGGCCGCGCTGCACGCGCTCGCTGGCTTCGAACACCATATTGTCGCGCAGGTAGTCGAAACCGAATTCGTTGTTGGTGCCGTAGGTGATGTCGGAGCCGTAAGCTTCCTGCTTGTCGGCGTGCGGCATCTGCGACAGGTTCACGCCGCAGGACAGGCCCAGCCAGCGATACAGCTTGCCCATGGTCTCGGCGTCGCGCTGTGCCAGGTAATCGTTGACGGTCACGATGTGCACGCCCTTGCCGGACAGTGCATTCAGGTAGGCCGGCAGGGTCGCGGTCAGGGTTTTGCCTTCCCCGGTGCCCATTTCGGCAATCTTGCCGTAGTGCAATACCATGCCGCCGATCAGCTGGACGTCGAAGTGGCGCATCTTGAATACGCGCTTGGACGCTTCGCGGCAGACAGCGAAGGCTTCCGGCAGCAGTTTGTCCAGCGATTCGCCATTGGCAACGCGTTCCTTCAGCGCAGGCGTTTTCGCTTGCAGCTCAGCATCCGACAGCTTTTCAAACTCCGGCTCCAGGGCGTTGATCGCCTTTACCGTTTTTTGGTATTCCTTAAGCAGACGCTGGTTGCGGCTGCCGAAAATCTGGGTCAGTAAGGACATTTCTTAAATTCTTCCTCGGGTCCGCCAATGGCAAAAGTGCGTGATTTTATCATGCGTTCGTAGCAAGGTTGGGATCTTGGCCTATATAACAATAGGCTAGCGATGAAAAATTCACCAGCTGGGGCCGCCACTGTAAAATGTGGGGATGGGTTTCTCGTTCACCAACCGCAAGCACGCCCCGCAGGAAGCAACAAATTTCCTGCTTGGCAACGCACGCCTGGCCGCGTTGCTGCCGGCCGTGCAACGCATGGCTAAATTACAACAAGACTGCCGTGAAGTGCTGCCTTCCGCCTTCAAAACCTGCGAAATCTTTGCTTTTGACGGTGGAGAGTTGACTTTGGCCGTGCCGAATACGGCCGTGGCAGCCAAGCTCAAGCAGCAAGTGCCAAAGCTGCAGGAAGCGCTCAATGCGAACGGTTGGCAGATCAACAACATCCGCTTCCGGGTGCAGATGCCGAAAGGTATCGCTCACGTCGGGCCGAGTGGGGAAGGCTTGAAGCTGCCCGAAACAGCCGTCGATTCCTTCGACGAGCTAAGCCAGAAACTGGAACCGACCGCTGCCAACGAGCCACTGATCGAAGCGATGCGGCGCCTGGTGGCCCGTCGCCGAGAAGTCTGATTACCGGTGAGCGTGACGATTGGAAGCATCCCGATCTTCACGAATTCAAACATAGCCTTCAAGGCATCATTCTGCGGAAACATCCCGGAGGCGACCATTACTCCGACGGATATCAGCCCCAAACCGCACAGGAGCTGCTTCGCAAATTTCAGTCGTGCCGTCGCGCTGAGTTCTACCACTTCCGCGCGCCACCCTTGCAGCGACTCCATCTGCCAGTCTGAAGCGCGCCGTCCGTTTGTTCGTTCGGATGGCATCAGAATATGCCGACCAAGCGATGGATTGGATTTAATTCGGCATCAACGATCGCGATGGCGTTTCCTTCCGACTGAGCTTCCTCGGCAACTGCTAATAACGCTAATGCACGACCGATCGTCAGTGCACGCGAAAGTCCATTCCGTTTGGCGATGTTGTTAAGGTTGCGCGCGAACTCGTCGCTCATTTCCAAGGTGATCTGCTCCATGGCATCCTCCCGTTGCAATACTGTCAGTATTGCTAACGGAAGGCCGGTCTGGCAAGCAGAGCTGGAAGACTAAGTTACAGGTAGGCCCATTCGCGCGACATCTGCTTCGCGTAGGAAGGCGGGGCCGTGTCGAGGGAATCGAAAGTGACCAGTTCGTAGGAATCCGGATCGGCCAGCATGGCGCGCAGCAGCTGGTTGTTCAGGGCGTGGCCGGATTTGTGCGCTTCGTAGCTGGCGATGATCGGGTGGCCGACCATGTACAGGTCGCCGATTGCGTCGAGGATCTTGTGGCGCACGAACTCGTCGTCGTAGCGCAGGCCGTCCTGGTTCAGGATGCGGTATTCATCCATCACGATGGCGTTTTCCAGCGAGCCGCCGCGCGCCAGGCCAATCCCGCGCAGCATTTCCACGTCCTGCATGAAGCCGAAGGTGCGGGCGCGGGCAATGGCTTGAATATAAGACACGTCGCCGAAGTCGACAGTCGCGCGCTGCGCGGTACCGTCCACCGCCGGGTGGTTGAATTCGATGAAGAAGTCCAGCTTGAAGCCGTCGTGCGGCACCAGACGCGCCCACTTTTCAGAGGCGCCTTTGCCTTCGCGGATCTCGATCGGCTTTTTCACCTTGATGAACTTCTTCGGTGCCTCCTGCTCCTGCACGCCGCCCTGCTGCAGCAGGTAGACGAAGGACGATGCCGAACCATCCATGATCGGGATTTCTTCCGCGGTCACGTCGACGTACAGGTTGTCGATGCCCAGGCCGGCGCAGGCCGACATCAGGTGTTCGACGGTCGAAACGCGGCCGCCATCCTTCATCAGCACAGTTGCCATGCGGGTATCGCCCACGATGTCAGCCCTTGTCGGGAAGACAACCTGCGGGTCCAGGTCCACACGGCGGAACACGATGCCGGTATCCGGCTCGGCAGGGCGCAAGGTCAGCTCGACCTTGGTACCGGAGTGCAGGCCGACACCTGTGGTGCGGACGATTTCTTTGATGGTTCGTTGTTTCAACATGCAAGAATTATAGGTCCATTTGACGCTTCGCGTATTTAGACCACCTGTACAAATCTATTACCTCGGCAACCACTGCGACATGAGTTCGACTTTGGTTAGCGATGCCTGCATTGTGTCAGAAATACAACGAACGATGATGAAACATCAATTTTCGTAGGTTTTGAAGTAGCATTCTATAGTGTACTTTCTTAAGAGAAGCTATGAAAATCGACAATATTGAGTACTTTATTGAGCAGGCAAAGAAGACGCCAGATTTCACGGATGCGCTGTTTTATGTAGGAGTACGAGGAAAATGGACGACAAAAGAACGAAAGCCGGTTGATGATCATTTTGTCTCAGAAACTCTAAGCAAACTTAACTCCAAATTGCTTTACGTCAGGGCTAAGTCTCCTAGTCGGCTCGTTTTACTACAAAAATTTCAAAATTTTGATGTCGCCATTCAAATTTCGGCATCATCAAGGATTCAACAACGAAGAATTAACAATCTGCTTGAAATGCTACAGGAATCTCACCGTACGGCGCTGATGACGTTTCAAGCCAACCACGACGAATTAACAGGTATATTCAACCGTCATGGGATTAAAAATGAATTAGTACGTCTATATGGCACTCACAATAATTACACTTCTGTTAATAACTCAGAAAATCAAGAAGTATCCAATCAGCAGGACATGGTTCTGTTTTCTTTTGATATAGACCGATTCAAATCAGTAAACGATACATTCGGACACCAAGCGGGAGACATGGTACTCTCAGTCTTTGCAAAACGTATTAGTTCTTGCGCTGATAAAATATCGAAAAATTTTGGTCTGAAAGTCGTTACGGGTCGGCCGGGCGGGGAAGAGTTTGACGTCATCGCCATAGGATCAATTAGCGCCAAGCAGCAGGGTGAAATCGCCGACCTTCTGCTTGACGAAATTAGAAATCCAGGCCTTCCTAGCGAAGAAGACATAGCAAGACTTCAAAAGGACGATTCAACTAAAAAGCTGGACAGAAAAGGACTCCCGAACAATGTAACCGCGAGCTGTGGCATCAGTAAAGCCAGAATCTCCCGTGATGTTTTTTCGATATATGAGTCTTTAAAATTACAGTCAGACAATGCACTTTACCGTGCAAAAACCGACGGCCGCAACTGCTACCGAAGCTATAACGACATCAAGAAGAAGCATGGGAAGGTCGTGCGGCATTTTATCGATTCGGAATTGATCCAAATTGATATTGGTAAGGATGTAGGGGTCACTGTCGGGGAGGTCTACAACGTTCACTTCCCGCCGTTCAGTGGTAACAAGCCGATCCTTGAAAGTGATTCATCTTCAAAAGTTATTGGCTATTTCCCGCAAATTGTATCTGCTTCCATTACTGTTATTGATGTGCAACAACAAGCCAGCATTTGCAAACCAATCAGCTTAGAGCAAGGAAAGCAAATTCCTAAGGATTCATTACTATCGTTAACGTACAAAGGATCGAAATTCATCCCACTCAAAAAAACGTTCAATTGCGCGACCGTTGAAGAATCAGAGACAGAGTTCCTAAACAAGCTCGATGAGCTTTCGGCTGCCAACACGCTCGCTGTAGTAGGCCGTATTACTGCAAAACAAAAATCAAATGACAATCGAAGTTATAACGATGCTCTTTATGACTATTTCGCAGTATTAAAAATGCTGCTCCCACCGACAACTAGATTCTTTCGACGCCGAGGAGCCGGCTTGTATTTCGCAATTGAGGACTCTGAGGGGCGAGAAATTGATCAGCTTCGTGAACAATTAAGAGAGCTTCCGCCAATTCTTAACACGATTGCAAGTCATGCTGAAGTACATTATTGCGTTCCTTCTGCCCTACCTTTTGGAGTCGCGCGAAATAGCGAGGCCCTGCTTTTCTATTGTAATGCTTCAGTATTGGCCAAAAAGGAACAAGAAGAGGAAAGCTCTGTATTCGAGTTTGATGATGAATGTCCTCATATGACATTATACCGCTGGCGTAAGCAATCAAACTTAGATGATGCGCTCGTTGATGCAGAAATGTTTAGACTTTGTGGCTTTAACTCGCCTTCTGTGGCAAACCATATCGGGCTTACAATTATAGAAGGCGACTTGATTGATCACTTCAGTTTAGCCAGAGTTTCTTTTAGTCATGCAAGAATTGCTGAACCGCAAACCGAAGTTTTTACTGCAAATCTGGCGATGCTAAATGCCTGTGAAGGTAATTTTTCAGCTGCTGTTGACTTATTCAACAGTATTAATGATTTCGTCGCAAACAGAGACAGTCCATATGTTGTTGCGTATGCTAAGTCTCTCTTAGAAAACTCTGATAGATTTGACGTCGAAGTAATCGCGGCGGTCCTTCTTAACGCACTGGAGTACAGTGAGGGCAATACAGTCACCAGTCAGTATCTTAAGCGATGGTTAATTGATGTCCGCGACGCTATACGCTCTGAGAGGTTTGGTTAGTTTGGCGCCCACGACTACGGATGCTCAGCCTCGGCATGTTCGGTCTCGCGGCGCACCAGGTAGATGCCGGAGCCGATGATGATGGCCGCCCCGACCAGGGTGTAGGCATCCGGCAGCGTGTGCCACAGCAGCCAGTCGATGCCCACGCCCCAGGCCAGCGCCGTGTACTCGAACGGCGCCACGATGGAAGCTTTGCCCATGCTGAAGGCGCGCGTCAGCGCCAGTTGGCCGAAGAAGCCGCTTACCGCCAGCGCCGCCATGGCAGGCCACAACGACCAGTCGATGCTCACCCAGGCATTGATGGCCAAGGGGGCCACGCCGACGCCCATCAGGGTCAGCACCCAGAACATCACGTGCTCAGGCGCGTCGGTCTTGGCCAGCACGCGGCCGGCAATCGCGGAAATGCCGTAGCAGACGGCCGAGGCAAGCACTGCCAGGCCGGCGATCGACGCGAAGTTGGTGCCGTCCGGACGCAGCACCACCAGCACGCCGCCCAGGCCGACAAAGATCGCCACCCACTGCCCCAGGCTGACTTTTTCTTTCAGGATGAACACCGCCAGCACGGTCACCAGCGCCGGTGCGATAAAGAAGATGGCGTAAGTATCGGCCAGCGGCAGCGACTTCAACGCATAGGCAAACAGCGACAGCATCGCAATGCCGACGGCGCCGCGCAGCAGGTGCAGCGGCCAGCGCACCTTGAAGATGCCGGTGAACTTGCCGCGATAGGCCATGAATGCGCACACCAGGGGCATCGAAAGCATGCATCGCAACGCGGTCACCTGTACTGCCGGATAGCGCGCGGCCAGCACTTTCATGGAAGCGTCCATGAGGGAGAACATGGCGACCGCGGCCACCATGGCGTAAATGGCTTGCAGGTTTTCTTTTTGTTGCGGAGTCACGATGGAAGGCCCAAAAGCGTTGCCGGGTCGTCCATTGTACTGAAAGAAACGGTTTGCTGCTGAGGGTGCCTCAGCTCCAAGAACGGACAGGCGAAGAATCTGGCAGTCCAGCATGCGAATATTGCCGCTTATCGCATTTCTTCGGTCCCATCGATGCGGGAGATTACACTGCGTGGACCTAATGCTCTTAGCCAATGACCCTTCAATGAAAAATAACGCCTTCACCCATTGTTTTCTGGCTCTTGCCGTCACGCTGCCCATGGCTGCTTGCGCCCAGCTTGCACCTGAGACCACGCGCGCAATCGACGCAATCGTTGTGAAGGCATTGGAAGACAAATCGGTCCCAAGCGTATCGATTGCCATTGTTAAGGGCGGCAAGTTGGCCTACGCACAAGCGTACGGCATGGCACGCATTGATCGAGAGCTCAAGGCAACGCCGCAGATGCGCTACAAGATCGGATCGAATACCAAGCAATTTGTGGCGGCAGCGATGCTGTTGCTGGTTGAAGAAGGCAAATTATCACTCGACGACAAAGTCGCCCGTTTCCTGCCCGACCTGACGAAAGCAAATGAAATCACCGTGCGACAATTGCTGGCGCACACAGCTGGCTACCTGGACTATTACCCACTCGATTATCTGGCGCCATTCATGGAGAAGGCGACAACCGTCGACGCGATCCTCGCCAATTGGGGGAAAAGGCCGCTCAGCTTCGAGCCGGGTTCGAAATGGGAGTACAGCAACACCGGCTATGCGATTGCCGGCCGCATTATCGAGATAGCGAGTGGGATGCCGCTCGACGTTTTTATCCGCCGCCGCATCACGGAAAAGCTGGACATGCGGTCCGCAGTCGACACAAGCGTGACGCGCTGGGACGATAGCGAGCCTCAAGGTTATGAAGTTGCGGCATTCGGCCCACCGCGCCCTGCTCGGGCGGAGGGGAAAAATTGGGTATGGGCAGCCGGCAACCTGGCGATGACGGCAAGCGATCTGGCGCGGTGGGATATCGCGTTGATGCACGACGCTATTCTCACCGGGACATCCCGCAAGGCGCTTTCCACGGAAAATTTGCTTACCGGGGGAACTGGTACAAATTATGGTCTTGGCCTGTTCGTACGAATGACGCCCGAAGGACGTTTACGTTGGGACCACGGTGGCGAGGTGTCAGGCTTTCGCTCGCAAAACACCATCTTTCCAAATGATGACATGGCCATTGTCGTGCTGACCAATGGCGGCGGCGGCACAAGCGACAAAGTCACTGGCGAGATCGAAGCGCTTCTATTTGCCCCTACCGCCGACCCGACCGCCAATCTTGCTTTGAACAAGGTTCGTGCGCTGTTCGTACAGTTACAAGCCGGACAGCCTGACCGCAGCATGATGAGCGAAGGCTTGAGCGGCCATTTTAGCGACCAAGTCGTCGCCGACTTCACCGCTTCGCTCAAGCCGATGGGCGAAGTGGAGAGCATCGTCGAAACGCGCACCAACCGGCGTGGTGGCCTTGTCTACCGGTTCTTTCGCATCAAGACCGCCGGCGGGACCTTGCGAGTGCCAACTTACTTCACGCCCGACGGCAAGCTGGATCAGTTCATTGTGTATCCGCGCTAGCAACTTGTGGAACCCGACGGTCTGGTTAAGAACGACGAGACTGCCGGCGCTGGAATTGTTCCCGTCGACTGAAAGAAATCACGAAGAAATTCGCGGCGGGTTATGATGGCGAGATGAATACAGAAGCGCTACTAGTCGAAGCAATCGAAGAGGCCGAACCACTCTATGTGGTCCACGAGTCGCCCGTGCATGGGCGTGGCGTATTTGCGCGCCGGATGATCCCGACCGGCACCCGCATCATCGAGTACACCGGCGAGATCGTCGACTGGGAAGAATGCTGCCGCCGCACAGAGGAAAAAGGCGGCCCGATCGGCCACACCTTCTTCTTCAGCCTGAACAACGGCATGCTGATCGACGGCGGTTCGGGCGGCAACGAGGCGCGCTACATCAATCATTCCTGTGAGCCGAACTGCGAAGCCGAGGAGGATGACGATGACCGCGTCTACATCTGTTCCTTGCGCGACATCGCCGAGGGCGAAGAACTGAACTACAACTACGGGCTGATCTACGAAGCCCGCCACACCGCCAAGGTGAAGAAGGAGTTCGCCTGCTACTGCGGCGCCCCGTCCTGCACCGGCGTCATGCTGGCGCCCAAGAAGCGCAAGTCGCGCGCAAAATCGAAAGACGAAACGAAAAACGGCGCCGAAGCGCCGTCTCTAGCCGAATAATCCCGGAATTACAGCTGGCCCAGCATGGTTTCGGCGTTCGACACTTCGAACTTGCCGCCTTGCTCGACGTTCAGTTGCTTGACCACGCCGTCTTCCACCAGCATCGAGTAACGCTGGGAGCGGGTGCCCATGCCGAACTTGGAGAAGTCTGCGTCCAGGCCCAGGGCTTTGGAGTAAGCAGCGTTGCCGTCAGCCATCATGCGGACGGTGCCGGTGGCTTTCTGGTCGCGGCCCCATGCGCCCATCACGAAAGCGTCGTTTACGGAGATGCACCAGATTTCATCCACGCCCTTGGCTTTCAGTTCGGCTGCGTGCTTGACATAGCCTGGCACGTGCTGTGCGGAGCAGGTTGGGGTGTAGGCGCCTGGCAGGCCGAAGATCGCGATCTTCTTGCCTTTGGCGATGTCCTGCACATTGAAGGTGTTCGGGCCGAGGGAGCAGCCTTCGGTCTCGGTTTCGATGAATTCGGACAGCTGGCCTTCCGGCAGTTTGTCGCCGATCTTGATGGTCATTCTTTTTCTCCTGTTGTTGAGAACCGGTAAACCAGTGTCTGCCCCCCAGGGTCAGACACTGGTACGCGCCTGCCGCAGGTCGGTGTCTGACCCTGCGGGTCAGACACCGGGTTACCGGTTCTGAAAATAAAAAAACCGCGCAGTGCGCGGGTAGCCCTGAACGCCTAGTATAACTCCGCGCCGCCGGATGCGTGATCCGGCGGCGCGGCTGACTCTATTTAGTCAGCCTGCTTGCGGAGGAAGGCAGGAATGTCGTAGGTTTCCATGCCCGACTTGGCCAGTGCGTTCACCTGCTCGGTGGCCGATTCGCGGCGCCACACGGCTGGCTGTTTCTGCACGTCGGCCGACACGCCGGAGAAGCCTGCGTTGCCGAAGCCGCCCACTGCTGCAGTAGCTGCGCCGCCCAGTGCTGCGTTGACGTTCAGCGGGTTGCCGCCGTGGGTGCCGGTGCGCAGTTGCTGCTGCGGCACCAGTTGCACGTGCTTCTTGGCTTTGCCCAGGCCGGTCGCCACCACGGTCACGCGGATATCGTCACCCATCGCGTCGTCGTAGGCGATGCCTTGTGCGATCGACGCATCCGGTGCGGCAAAGGCGCGCACGGCAGCCATGACTTCCTTGATTTCCTTACCTTTCAGGCCGCGCGATGCGGTGACGTTCACCAGCACGCCGCGTGCGCCCGCCAGGTCGACGCCGTCCAGCAGAGGGGAAGCAACTGCCTGCTCGGCGGCCACGCGTGCACGGTCCACGCCGGAAGCGGTGGCGGTACCCATCATCGCTTTGCCCTGCTCGCCCATGATGGTCTTCACGTCGTTGAAGTCGACGTTGATGTGGCCAGGCACGTTGATGATTTCGGCGATACCGGCAACGGCGTTGTTCAAAACGTCGTCAGCGTGCTGCAGCCACTCGATCAGCGATTCGTCTTCGTAGATCTCTTCCAGCTTCTCGTTGCAGATCACGATCAGCGAGTCGACGTTCTGCGACAGCGCTTCCAGGCCCGCTTCGGCGATGTCCAGGCATTTCTGGCCTTCGTGCGAGAACGGCTTGGATACCACCGCCACGGTCAGTGCGCCCTGCTGCTTGGCGATTTCCGCCACGATCGGCGCCGCGCCGGTGCCGGTGCCGCCGCCCATGCCTGCAGCGATGAACACCATGTGCGCGCCGCGCAGCGCATCTTCGATGCGGGTGCGGGATTCTTCTGCCAGCGCACGGCCGATCTCAGGCTTCATGCCTGCACCCAGGCCGCTCGCGCCGATCTGGATGATGTTGCTCGCCTTGGACGTGGCCAGCGCCTGTGCGTCGGTATTGGCAGCGATGAATTCCACGCCGCTCATGCCCTTGTTGATCATATGCTGGACAGCATTGCCGCCTGCACCGCCAACGCCGACGACCTTGATGACCGTTCCCAGTGTTGCGTTATCAACCATATCAAACTCCATGATTTACTCCTATCTAGAATGCGGTTTTCAAGCGCCAGGCCTCATATGGGTAGGAGAACTGGAGATTGAAAACTGCAGGGGTTTATTATTAAAAAATTGTCTTAAAAGTTACCCAGGAACCATTCCTTCATGCGCTGCCAAACTGCTTTTACTGATCCATCCTGGCGCGTCACGATGTGGCCGCGCAGATACTGCTTCTTAGCTTCCAACAACAGGCCCAACACGGTTGCATAGCGCGGGCTGCGCACCACATCGGCCAACTGGCCGCGGTAGTCCGGCGTGCCCAGGCGCGCAGGCTTGAGGAAGATGTCTTCCGCCATCTCCACCATGCCCGGCATGATCGAGGTGCCGCCGGTCAGCACGATGCCCGACGAGAGCACGCCCTCGTAGCCGGACTCGCGCACCACCTGGTGCACCATTGCAAACAGTTCTTCCACGCGCGGCTCGATCACGGCGGCCAGCGCCTGGCGCGACAGGTTGCGCGGGCCGCGGTCGCCCAGTCCCGGCACTTCCAGGTGCTCGCCCGGATCGGCCAGCACCTGCTTGGCCACGCCGTAGCGGATCTTGATCTCTTCCGCTTCGCCGGTCGGGGTGCGCAGCGCCATCGCGATGTCATTGGTGATCTGGTCGCCGGCGATCGGGATCACGGCCGTGTGGCGGATCGCGCCGTCGCTGAAGACCGCTACGTCGGTGGTGCCGCCGCCGATGTCGATCAGCACCACGCCCAGCTCCTTTTCATCCGTGGTCAGCACGGCGTCGGCCGAAGCCATCGGCTGCAGGATCAGGTCCGACACTTCCAGGCCGCAGCGGCGCACGCACTTGACGATGTTCTGTACCGCGCTCACGGCGCCGGTGACGATATGCACCTTCACTTCCAGGCGAATGCCGCTCATGCCGATCGGCTCGCGCACGTCGTCCTGGGAGTCGACGATGAATTCCTGCGGCACCGTGTGCAGCAGCTGCTGGTCGGTCGGGATGTTGACCGCCTTCGCCGTTTCGATCACGCGCGCCACGTCGGTGGCGGTAACTTCCTTGTCCTTGATCGCCACCATGCCGCTGGAATTGAAGCTGCGGATATGGCTGCCCGCAATGCCCGCGTACACGTTGCGGATCTTGCAGTCGGCCATCAGCTCCGCCTCTTCCAGCGCACGCTGGATCGACTCGACGGTCGCCTCGATGTTCACCACCACGCCCTTTTTCAGGCCGCTGGATTCGTGCTGGCCCAGGCCAATCACTTCGTGGCGTCCATCGCCCATCACTTCGGCCACCACGGCTACCACTTTGGAGGTGCCGATGTCGAGGCCGACGATCAGGTTTTTAGCGTCTTTAGTCATCTCTATGCCCTGCTTTCAACGTTTCTTCGTTTCTGACGGGATCTTCAATCCCGCTGCGCTCAAAGCCAGGCCGTTCTGGTAGCGCATGTCAATCGTTTCAATATTCGGCACGCGGCTGGAAATCTGCGGCCAGATCCCGACCAGGCGCTGCACCCGCTGATGCAGGGTGTCATGCGTTGCCTCGCGTCCCAGCGCCACACTGGCGCCGTTGTCCAACTTCACCGTCCACGCATAGCGTCCCGACAGGGCGACGCCCTTCGGCACCAGGCTGGCCGGTGCAAACCAGTTCTTCAACTCGCCGTAGCGCGCCAATACTTCCTTCTCGCTGCCATCCGGGCCGGAAAACTCCGGCAGCTCGTGATCCTCTTCCGCTTCGGCCAAGTTGGCGGTGAAGACATCGCCTTTCACCGACAGCAGCCTTCCGTCTTCGCCCCAGGTGCCGAGCGCTTCATGCTCTTCCAGCGAGACGATCAGCTGGTTCGGCCACTCGCGCCGCACGCTGGCGCGGCGCACCCACGGCACCGACTCGAACACCTTGCGCACGTGCTCCAGGTCGGCGGTGAAGAAGTTGCCTGCCAGGCGACCCTGGGTGCCGTTGCGCAGCGTCAGGTGGTTCACATGCTTGAACTCCGACTTGTCCATGGTTTCAACGCGGATGGCGCGCAAATCGAATACAGGACGATTCGCCACCCACCACACGCCGGCAACGGCGCAAGCCAGCACCGACAGCGCGAACAGGCCGCTGGCGGATGCATTCAAGGCTTTGACGTCGTGCCACATAAGTCTTTTCGGTCCTTACTTCTTCAGCTTCAGTCGTGCGGTGCGCAGGATTTCCACGCACAGCTCTTCATAGCTCACGCCGGTGGCGCGGGCAGCCATAGGCACCAGCGAGTGGCTGGTCATGCCTGGCGAGGTGTTCACTTCCAACAGGAAGGGCTTGTGGTCCTTGGCGCGCAGCAGCACGTCGACCCGGCCCCAGCCTTCGCAGCCGACAGCGCGGTAGGCCGCAACGGCCAGGCGCTGCATTTCGTCCTGCATCGCCTGGTCCAGCTGCGGCGGGCAGAAGTACTTGGTGTCGTCGGTGAAGTACTTGTTGTTGTAGTCGTAGTTGCCTTGCGGGGCCACGATTTCCACGATCGGCAGCGCGCGCGCATCCTTGCCGGTGCCTAGCACGGCGACGGTGAACTCGCGGCCTTCCACAAATTCTTCGGCCAGCACGCAGTCGTCCAGCGCGGCGGCGGCGTCGTAGGCGGCTTTCAGGCCGGCCTTGTCGCTCACCTTGGTGATGCCGATGGTCGAACCCTCATGCGGCGGTTTCATGATCAGCGGCAGGCCGAGGCGCGCAGCTTCCGCGTCCAGGTCGGAATCGGCGCCCAGCACTGCGTATTGCGGGGTCGGCAGGTTTTCGCGCAGCCACAGGATCTTGGTGGTGATCTTGTCCATGCCCACCGAGCTGGCCATCACGCCGGAACCGGTGTAAGGAATGCCCAAGAGTTCCAGCGCACCCTGGATGCTGCCGTCTTCGCCGTAGCGGCCGTGCAGCGCGATGAACACGCGGTCGAATTTTTCCGCGGCCAGTTCGGCCAGCGAGCGTTGGCCCGGGTCAAAGGCGTGGGCGTCCACGCCCTGCGATTGCAGGGCCGCCAGCACGCCGGTGCCGGACATGATGGACACGTCGCGTTCGGCCGACAGGCCGCCCATCAGCACGCCCACCTTGCCGAATGCTTGCGCTTCTTGTGCAGTCAGTTTCGTCATCGCGTCAAGCCTTCCAGTTCGTAAGTTTTGCAGGGACGCCGCTGATCGAGCCTGCGCCCATCGTGAGCACGACGTCGCCGTCGCGCACCACATTCATGATCGTTTCCGGCATGTCGGCGATGTTTTCGACGAATACCGGCTCAGTCTTGCCGCGCGCGCGGATTGCGTGCGCCAGCGCACGGCCGTCGGCGGCCACGATCGGCGCCTCGCCCGCTGCATAAACATCGGACAGCACCAGTACATCGACGGTGCTCAGGACTTTTGCGAAGTCCTCGAACAGGTCGCGCGTGCGGCTGTAACGGTGCGGCTGGAAGGCCAGCAGCAGGCGGCGGCCCGGATAGGCGGCGCGCGCGGCGGCGGTGGTGACTTCCATTTCAATCGGGTGGTGGCCGAAATCGTCCACCAGGGTGAAGCTGCCGCCCGCTGGAATAGCGACTTCGCCGTACTTGGTGAAGCGGCGGCCGACGCCTGCGAAGCCCGCCAGGCCGGCCTGGGTTGCCGTATCCGGCACGCCGATTTCGCGCGCAATGGCGACGGCGGAGCAGGCGTTCTGCACGTTATGCATGCCGGGCTGGTTCAACACGATGTCCAGGTCCGGGAAGCCTTCCTGCAGCACCGTGAAGTGCATCTGGGTGCCGACGGCGCGCGCATTGACCGCGCGCACTTCGGCGTCTTCTGCAAAGCCGTAGGTCGTCACCGGCTTGGTTACCTGAGGGATGATGGCTCGCACATGCGGATCATCAATGCACAGCATGGCGCGGCCGTAGAACGGCAGGCGATGCGTGAAGTGCACGAAGGCTTGCTTCAGTTTCTCGAAATCGTGCTCGTAAGTCTCCATATGATCGGCGTCGATGTTGGTGATGACTTCGATCATTGGTGTCAGGTTCAGGAACGAGGCGTCCGATTCGTCCGCTTCGGCCACCAGGTATTCGCCGGAGCCCAGCTTGGCATTCGCACCGGCTGCGGTCAGGCGGCCGCCGATCACGAAGGTCGGATCCAGGCCGCCCTCGGCCAGCACCGATGCCACCAGGCTGGTGGTGGTGGTCTTGCCGTGGGTGCCGGCAATGGCGATGCCGCGCTTCAGGCGCATCAGTTCACCGAGCATGACCGCACGCGGCACGATAGGGATCTTGCGCGCGCGCGCGGCGACCACTTCCGGATTGTCTTCCTTGACGGCAGTCGAGGTGACGACCGCGTCGGCGTTGCCGATATAGCTGGCGTCGTGGCCCTGGTGCACGGTGGCGCCCATGTCGACCAGGCGCTGGGTCACGGCGTTCGAACCGAGGTCCGAGCCGGAGACGTTGTAGCCCAGGGTCACCAGCACTTCGGCGATGCCGCTCATGCCGCTGCCGCCGATGCCGACGAAGTGAATTTTCTTTACTTTATGTTTCATGCTAGTGCTTCCAATTCTTGTGCGATGGCGTCATTCGCATCGCGCTTGCCCACTGCAAGCGCGGCGGCCGCCATCTTCAGGCAGGTGTTGCGGCTCAAGGTCTGCAACAGTGCTGCCAGGCTTTCCGGATTCAGTTCCGTCTGCGGCATGTGGATGGACGCGCCCTGCTTGGCCATCCATTGCGCGTTGTCGCGCTGGTGGCTGGTCGTCGAGACCACCAGGGGAACCAGCACGCTGGCCACGCCGGCTGCCGTCAGCTCCGACACAGTGATGGCGCCGGCGCGGCAGATCACGATGTCCGCCTGCGCGTAGGCGCCCGCCATGTCGTCGATGAAATCGACCACGTTTGCTTCCACATGCGCCTGCGCGTAAGCCGCGCGCAGGGCTTCGATATTCTTCTTACCCGACTGGTGGGTCACCAGCGGACGATGTTCCGGCGCGATCAGCGCCAGTGCGGCCGGCAGCGCATCGTTGAGCGCCTTGGCGCCCAGGCTGCCGCCCACCACCAGGATGCGCAGCACGCCGTCGCGGCCAGCGAAGCGCTGTTCCGGCGCCGGCAGCGCCAGGATTTCCTTACGTACCGGATTGCCGGTAACGACAGCCTTGCCCGCTACCGCGCCGAAATCGGCCGTGAAGCCGAAGAAAACCTTTTTCGCCATTGGCGCCAGGGTCTTGTTCGACAGCAGCAAGCCGGCATCGGCATTCACCAGTGCCAGGGGCACGCCGCGCAGCTTGGCCATCACACCGCCCGGCACGCAGACATAGCCGCCCATGCCCAGCACCACGTCCGGTTTGCGCTTGCCGATGAAGCGGAAGCAATCCACGAACGCGCCAAGCATCTTGAACGCGCCACCGATGGTGTGCGCCAGGCCCTTGCCGCGCATGCCACTGAAGTGGACCACGTCCATTTCCACGCCGTGCTTCGGCACCAGCTCCGTTTCCATGCCATGCGAGGTGCCGAGCCAGGAAACTTCCCAGCCACGGGCGCGCATGGCCTGGGCAATCGCCAGGCCGGGGAAAATGTGGCCGCCGGTGCCGGCTGCCATGATCATCAGGCGCTTTGTCATACGCGCCCTCCCCGCATCATCTGGCGGTTCTCGAAGTCGATGCGCAGCAGGATCGCCAGGCCCACGCAATTGATGATGATGCCGGTGCCGCCATAGCTCATGAGCGGCAGGGTCAGGCCTTTGGTTGGCAGCAAGCCGAGGTTCACGCCCATGTTGATAAATGTCTGTACGCCGATCCAGATGCCGATGCCTTTTGCGGCCAGTCCGGCGAAGGTCTGGTCCATGGCAATAGCCTGGCGGCCGATGTCGAAGGCTCGTTTGACGATCCAGTAGAACATGCCGATGGTGACCAGCACGCCGATCATGCCCAGCTCTTCCCCGATCACGGCCAGCAGGAAGTCGGTATGAGCTTCCGGCAGGTAGTGCAGTTTTTCCACGCTGGCGCCCAGGCCCACGCCGCCGATTTCGCCGCGGCCGAAGGCAATCAGCGAGTGGGTCAGCTGGTAGGACTTGTTCAGCGCATTCTCTTCTTCCCACGGGTTGAGATAGGCGAACAGGCGCGCGCGGCGGAATGGCGACAGCCAGATGATTGCCACGAAAATCGTCACCAGCATGCCGGCGATGCCGCCGAACCAGACCGCGTTGACGCCGCCCAGGAACAGGATGCCCATCGCAATGCAGACGATCACGCCGAAGGCGCCCAGGTCGGGCTCCAGCAACAGCAACAAGCCGACGAAGGCTACTGCCAGCGCCATCGGCGCGAAGCCCTTGGACAGGCGGTGCATGAATTCCTGCTTGCGCACGGTATAGTCGGCCGCGTACAGCACGATGAAAAGCTTCATCAGCTCCGACGGCTGGAACTGGAATACCTTCAGCGATAGCCAGCGGCGGCCGCCGTTCACGTTCACGCCCAGCCCGGGAATCAGGACCAGTACCAGCGCCACCAGGGTGCCGATGAACAGGTACGGCGCCGCCTTCTGCCAGACTTCCACGCGCACGCGGAACGACACGGCTGCGGCTACGATGGCGATGGCAATGAAGACTGCCTGGCGCTGCACGAAGTAGTGGTTCTTGTAGGCGGCAAACTTGGGCGAATCCGGCAGCGCAATCGAGGCCGAATACACCATCACCATGCCGAACAGCATGAGCAGCAGCACCGACCACACCAGCGGCTGGTCGTATTCCATCATCTTCGAATGGCGCGCGCGTCCATCCAGCGGAGCTGGGGACTCGGCGCCACCGAAGCGGAATGGAAGCTGGATTGCCATCAGATCTCCTGCCCCGCATCAAGTGCGATCTCGCGCACGGTGTCGATGAATACCTGCGCGCGGTGCGCGTAGTTCTTGAACATGTCCAGGCTGGCGCAGGCCGGCGACAGCAGCACGGCATCGCCGGCATGGGCCAGCGCTGCGGCACGCTTGGTCGCTTCTTCCAGCGTGGCGAAATCTTCCATTTTCACGCCTGTCGGCTCCAGGGCCGTGCGGATAGCCGGCGCATCGCGGCCGATCAGGACCACGGCGCGCACGAAACGGCGCACCGGGTCGGCCAGCGGATCGAATTCCTGGCCTTTGCCGTCGCCGCCGGCGATCACCACCAGTTTTTGCTCGCCGCCGGCAAACGATTGGCCCAGGCCGACCAGCGCGGCGACAGTCGCGCCCACGTTGGTGCCCTTGGAATCGTCGTAATAGTCGACGCCATTGATCGATGCCACCAGCTCCACGCGGTGCGGCTGGCCTTTGTAGTCGCGCAGGCCGTGCAGCAGCGGCGCAAACGGCAGGCCGATGGCGCGGCACAGGGCCAGCGCGGCCAGCGCATTGGAAGCATTGTGCGTGCCGCGGATCTGCAAGGCATCGGCCGGCATCAGCTTCTTGGTGTAGCACTCCACCGGCGGAGGCGGCGGATCGTTTTTCTTGCGGCGCTTCGGCGGCTCGACGTCGTCGGTCGGTTCGGCAGTAGCCAGCCAGTACACGCCACGCTCGTTGACCAGGCCGAAGCTGTGCGCCAATTCCGGCGCATCCGTGCCGAAGGTGACGTTTTCGCCGATCGGGTTGGCCATCGCCATGGTCCACTTGTCGTCGCGGTTCAGCACGCGCACGGTGTCGTCGCCGAAGATGCGCTTCTTGTCGTCGGCATAGGCCTGCATGCTGCCGTGCCAGTCCAGGTGGTCCTGGGTCACGTTCAGCACGGTGGCGGCATCGGCGTTCAGGCTATAGGTCGTGTGCAGCTGGAAGCTGGACAGCTCGAGCACCCAGGCTTGCGGCAGTGTTTCGTTTTCCATCACCTCGCGCAGCACGTCCAGCGCGGCCGGGCTGATATTGCCTGCCACGCGCACCGACAGGCCGGCGCGTTCGCACAATTGGCCGGTCAGGCTGGTGACGGTGGTCTTGCCGTTGGTGCCGGTGATGGCGATCACCTTCGGCGCATAGGCGCGGTCATCCTTCAGCCATTTCAGCGCCTGGGCGAACAATTCGATCTCGCCCCAGACGGGAATGCCCTTCTCCGCAGCAGCCGGCATGATCTCGGCCAGTTCCTTGTTCGGGCCCAGGCCCGGGCTGGCGCAGACGAAGTCCACGCTATCCAGCAGCGCCGCGTTGAACGGGCCGGAAATGAACTGCGTGCCCGGCAACTGCTCGCGCAGCAGCGGCAGGCGGTCAGGCACCGGGCGCGTGTCGGCAACGCGCAGCAGCGCGCCGCAGCGCGCCAGCCAATGCGCCATCGCCAGGCCCGACTCGCCGAGCCCCAGTACCAGTGCAATTTTGCCGTTATAGATCATCAGCGCAGCTTCAGAGTAGACAGGCCAACCAGGACCAGCATCATCGTGATAATCCAGAAACGCACGACAACCTGGGTCTCTTTCCAACCCTTCTGTTCAAAGTGGTGGTGCAGTGGCGCCATCAGGAACACACGGCGGCCAACGCCATAGCGCTTCTTGGTGTATTTGAACCAACCCACCTGGATGATCACGGACAGCGTTTCGGCAACGAAGATGCCGCCCATGATGAACAGAACGATTTCCTGGCGCACGATCACGGCGATGGTGCCCAGCGCGCCGCCCAGCGCCAGTGCGCCGACGTCGCCCATGAACACTTGTGCAGGGTGCGCGTTGTACCACAGGAAGGCCAGGCCCGCGCCCGCCATCGCACCGCAGAAGATGATCAGCTCACCCGCGCCAGGGATGTGCGGGATGAACAGGTACTTCGAATAGGTTGCGGAACCGGTCAGGTAGGCGAACAGGCCCAGTGCCGAACCCACCATCACGGTCGGCATGATGGCCAGGCCATCCAGGCCGTCGGTGAAGTTCACCGCGTTGGAAGTGCCCACGATCACGCAATAGGTCAGCGCAATGAAGCCCCACACGCCCAGCGGATAGCTGATGGTCTTCACGAACGGCACGATCAGGTCAGCCTTCGGCGGCAGGTCCATCGAGAAGCCCGATTGCACCCACTGGAAGAACAGCTCGAACACCTTGGCCGGGGTTGGCGCCGACACGGAGAACGCCAGGTACAGCGCGGCGGCGATGCCGACCAGCGACTGCCAGAAGTACTTTTCAGCCGAACGCATGCCTTCCGGGTCCTGGCGCACCACCTTGCGGTAGTCGTCGACCCAGCCCACGGCGCCGAAGCCCATGGTCACGACCATCACCGGCCAGATCAGGCGGTTCGACCAGTCGCACCAGAGCACGGTGGCGATGCCGACGGCGATCAGCAGCAGCACGCCGCCCATGGTCGGGGTGCCGTGCTTTTTCAGGTGGGTTTGCGGACCATCGGTACGCACCGCCTGGCCGTATTTCATCACGGTCAGTTTGCGGATCACGGCAGGACCGGCGATCAGGCCGATCAGCAGGGCCGTGATGGTAGCCATCACGGCACGGAAAGTGATGTAGTTAAAGAGGCGGAAAGCCCCGATGTCGTCCTGCAGGATTTGTGCAAGCCAGAGCAGCATGATTAGTGTGTTTCCTTTGTAGCGTGTTGCGATCCAATCAAATGCTGCACGACCCGTTCCATCTTCATGAAGCGGGAGCCCTTGATCAATACGGTTGTATCCGGCGTTACTGCAGCGCTTACGGCCTGCAGCAGCGCGTCGAATTCTTTATAGTGCTTTGCGTGCGGAGCCATATGCGCCGCCAGTTCCCCTGTCGCCAGCACGTGCTCGATGCCCTTGCTGGCGGCATAGGCTGCCACCTCTTCGTGGAATTCCTTGCCTTGCGTGCCGACTTCGCCCATATCGCCCAGCACCAGCACGCGTGGCGTTTTTGCCTTGGCCAGTACGTCGATGGCGGCGCGCACGGAGTCCGGGTTGGCGTTGTAGGTGTCGTCGATCAGCAGCGCGCCGTTGGCGGCCTGCTTTTTCTGCAGGCGGCCGTTGACCGGCGCGAAAGCTTCCAGTCCCGTGCGGATGGTGGAAGTGTCGATGCCGGCGGCATAGGTGCAGGCGATCGCAGCCAGCGCGTTGCGCACGTTGTGCTCGCCGGCGGCCTGCAAAGACACGCTGAAGTGGCGCGGCACCGCGTCCGGCGCGGCAAACGATGCCGAGGCGCCGTGACCGGCCGCCTGCTCGGTGGCCGCGGGGCGCACCGTCACTTCCAGTTCAGCGCCAAAGTCGTTGGCGGTGTAAGTGCAGCTCACGTTGGCGGCGGCGTCGAGGCCGAAGGTCAGCACGCGGCGGCCGGCGGACAACTCATGCCAGACCGGCGTGAACTCGTCGCCATGCGGGAACACGGCCACGCCGTCGGCGGGCAGCGCCGACAGCACGCTGCCGTTCTCGCGCGCTACAGCTTCCACGGTGTGCATGAACTCCTGGTGTTCGCGCTGGGCGTTATTCACCATGCCGATGGTCGGCGCGGCAATGGCGCTCAGGCGGCCGATTTCACCCGGATGGTTCATGCCCAGTTCGACCACGGCGGAACGGTGCGAGGCGTTGAGGCGGAACAGCGTCAACGGCACGCCGATCTCGTTATTCAGGTTGCCGCGCGTCGCCAGCCTGCCATCTTCGCCATGGGCGGCGGCCAGGATGGTGGCGATCATTTCCTTGACGGTGGTCTTGCCGTTCGAGCCGGTCACGCCGATCACCGGCAGCGCAAACTGCCTGCGCCAGTAGTTGGCGACCTGGCCCAGCGCCACCAGGGTGTCCGGCACCACGATGGCAGGCAGGGTCCAGCCTTCCGGCAGCTTTTCGACGACAACAGCCACCACGCCTTTGTCGACCACCTGCTGCAGGAAGTCGTGGGCGTCGAATACTTCGCCGCGCAGCGCAACGAACAGTTGGCCGGCGCCAACCGTGCGGGTGTCGGTCGACACGCCGTCGAAGTCCAGCGCCAGTGCGGCATCGTTCGACAGCACGCCATGGTGCAGGTGCGCGCCGGTCAAAGCCGACAGGATGTGGGCGATCGTGCTGCGCATCAGTGCGGCCTCATCATGGTCAGGCGTGCGGACAAGGCAAGCTGCGCGTGCTCGGCATCCGAGAACGGCATCTTGCGGCCCTTGATTTCCTGGTAGGGCTCATGGCCCTTACCTGCCAGCAGGATCACGTCCGCCTTGCCGGCATTGCGCACGGCGGACAGGATCGCGGCGGCGCGGTCTTCCACCGCCATGAACTCGGAATTCGGGTGGTTCGCGTCCATGCCCGCCACGATCTGGCGAATGATCTCGGCCGGCTCTTCGCTGCGCGGATTGTCGCTGGTAACCAGCACATGCTCCGCCATCTGGGAGATCCTGCCCATTTGCGGACGCTTGCCCGGATCGCGGTCGCCGCCGCAGCCGAACACGCACCACAGGTGGCCGCCCCGGTCGGACGCCACGGAGCGCAGGGCCTCCAGCGTTTTCTCCAGTGCATCCGGCGTGTGGGCGTAGTCGATCACCACCATCGGTGCCTCCTGGCCGCCGATCTGCTGCATGCGGCCCGGAGCCGGTTGCAACGATTCGATGCCATCAATAGCGGTACGGAAGGCAATGCCTTTCGCCAGCAGGGCGGCGAGAACCGCCAGCGCATTGCTGACGTTGAACGGGCCGACCAGCTGCGTGCGCACATGGGCGTGGCCGAAGGTGGAATCCAGGTTGAATTCCGTTCCCAGGTTGCGGCTGCGCAGCGAGCTGGCGCGCAGCATCGAAATGCCCGGCACATTCGGCTGCGCCTTGATGTCCTTCAGGGTGTAGCCGATGATGGCCGGCTTGCGAGCCGCCTTGGAAGCCTTTATATGGGCGACCAGGCGATGTCCCATCGGGTCATCCAGGTTTACTACGGCGTGCTTCAGGCCCGGCCAGTCGAACAAAATGGTCTTGGCGGCTTCGTAGTTGGCCTCGTCGCCGTGGTAGTCCAGGTGGTCGCGCGTCAGGTTGGTGAAGATCGCGACGTCGAAGTGCATGCCTTCGGTGCGGCCCTGGTGCAGGCCGATGGACGAAGCCTCGATGGCCAGCGCATTGGCGCCGTCGGCGTGCACTTCTTTCAGCTTGCGGGCCAGAAGCACGGCATCCGGCGTGGTGTAGCCGGTTTCATCGAATTCCACTTCGCCACGGGCGCGGAACATGCCGACGCCCAGCGTGCCGATCACGGCGGTCGTTTCGCCGACCTTGGCCAGCGCCTGTCCGGTCCACACCGCGCAGGAAGTCTTGCCGTTGGTGCCGGTGACGGCCACGGTGAACATGTTCGCGTCGGGCTGGCCGTACCAGGCGTGTGCGATCGGGCCGGCCTGCTTTTTCAGGCTCGGCACCGCAAGATGCGGCACGGCGTGTGCGGCATCCCAGGCGTATTCGGTGTCGTCGTACACCACCGCAGCGGCGCCGTTGGCGATGGCTGCGCTGATAAAGGTACGGCCATCCTTGGCGTCGCCCGGATAGGCAAAGAACACGTCGCCGGCCTTGATGCGGCGCGAGTCGGATGCCAGTTGCGCGTTTGGCGCAGCTTCGCGCATCCAGCTGATAATTTCTTGATGGTTCATCGTAGTCATTTACATGGCCTCCGGTCCGGTGTCCGCCGGCACCACGATTTCGGTGACGTTGGAGTCTGGAGGCACATTGGAGGCGCGCAATGCGTTGATTGCGACAGCCGCGAAAGTTGGTGCTGCGACCGAGCCGCCAAAGTGGCCGTTCTGGGTCGGTTCGTCGATCATGACTGCAATGATGAAGCGCGGCGCCGACATCGGCACCATGCCGACGAAGGAACCGATGTACTTGCGCGGCATCGCATAGCGGCCGTTCTCCACCTTGTAGGCGGTGCCGGTCTTGCCGCCCACGCGGTAGCCCGGAATCTGCGCCTTCTTGGCGGTACCGTCCTTGCCGGATACCACGGACTCCAGCATTTCGCGCATTTGCGCGGCAGTCTGCGGCTTGATGATCTGCTGGCCCAGCGGCTCTTTGTCGACCTTCTCAAACGACAAAGGAATGGTGTCACCATTCCGAGCAAACATCATGTATGAGCGCGCCAGCTGTATCAGCGACACCGAGATACCGTTACCGTAACTCATGGTCGCCTGTTCGATCGGCCGCCATGATTTATAAGGCCTGACCCTTCCCGCCACAGCGCCGGGGAAGCCCCACTTCGGCTGCTGGCCGAAGCCGACCTTGGTGAACATCTCCCACATTTCCTGAGACGGCATGCTGAGCGCAATTTTCGAAGTGCCGATATTGGACGACATCTCGATAATCTGCGCAACGCTGATGACGCCGTGCGCCTTGGTATCCGAAATCGGACGGTCCAGGATCTGCAGCCGGCCATTGCCGGTATCGATCAGGGTGTTCGGCTTGACGCGGCCGCTGTCCAGCGCCAGCGCCACGGTGATGGGCTTGAGCGTGGAACCCGGCTCGAAGGAGTCGGTCATCACGCGGTTGCGCAGCTGCGCGCCGGTCAGGTTGCGGCGGTCGTTCGGGTCGTAGCTTGGGTAGTTGGCCAGCGCAAGCACTTCGCCGGTATGCACGTCCAGCACCACAGCGCCTCCTGCCTTGGCGCCGAAATGTTCGACCGCCTGCTTCAGCTGGGTGTAGGCGATGTACTGGATCTTGCTGTCCACCGACAGCACCACATCCTTGCCGTTATGCGGCTCGATCTTGCCGCCTATATCTTCAACGATGTGGCCGCGGCCATCCTTGATCACGCGGCGCGAGCCGGGCCTGCCGACCAGGTTTGCCTGCTGCGCCAGCTCCATCGATTCCTGTCCCTTGTCGTCGACGTTGGTGAAGCCGACCAGGTGCGTCATCACCTCGCCCTGCGGGTAGAAGCGCTTGTATTCAGGACGGATATCCATGCCGTCCAGGTCCAGCGCCTTGATCTTGTCAGCGGTTTCCACCTCGACCTGGCGTTTCAGGTAAACCAGGTTGCGGTCGGAATCGAGCTTCTTGCGCAATTCGGCTTCGCTCATCTCGAGCAGGCCGGCGAGAGCGCGGATCTTTTCTTTCGGCGCTGCCAGCACCTCTTCGGGTGCTGCCCAGATGGCGCGCACGGGAATGGACGAAGCCAGCACCTGGCCGTTGCGGTCGGTGATCTTGCCGCGCACGGCCGGCAATTCCTGCGTGCGCTGGTAGCGGTTGGCGCCTTCCTTCTGCAGGAACTGCTGCTGGCTGGAAGTACCCTGCAGCCAGACCGCGCGCGCTGCCAGCGCGCCAAAGGCGATGAACATCCCGAACAGCACAACGCGCGAGCGCCAGCTTGGCAGGCGCACCGCCAGCACCGGGCTCTTGGAGAATGCCACGCCCTGCGAGCGTGCCACGCGTGCCGTTCCGGTTCCACCACTGGAGCGCATCACTTTTCGCCCTCCGTCAGGTATTGGGTGCGGTTCGGCGTGAGCTGGGTCATGTTCAGTTCACGGCGTGCTATTTCTTCGATACGGGCATGCTTGCCCAGCGTCGACTGGTCGAGCTGAAGCTGCGCCCACTCGGTATCGAGCTGGCGTGCCTGTGCTTCCGCGCGCTCCTTGTCCACGAACAGGTGGCGTGACTGGTATTGCGCGTTAACGGCAGAAAGGCCGCAAGCGACCAGCAGTGCCGTCAACACGATATTGACCTTGTTGCTCAAGGCACGCCTCCGGTTGAAGGCAGGCGCATGGCAACCCGCATCACGGCCGAACGGGCGCGCGGGTTTTCCTCCACCTCTTTATCGGATGGCTTGATGCGCGCCAGCAGCTTCAGTTCGGGCTGCGGCAGGTCGGCTGCCTTGATTGGCAGGCGCCGGTCCGGCTGCTCCACCTTGGCCTTGGAAGCGAGGAACTGCTTGACCATGCGGTCTTCCAGCGAGTGGAAGCTGATGATGGCCAGGATGCCGCCCGGCTTCAGGGCGTCGAAGGCCTGGCTCAGGGCCGATTCGAGGTCCTCAAGCTCCTTATTGACGAAAATCCGGATAGCCTGAAAGGTGCGGGTCGCAGGATCCTTGTTCTTCTCGCGAGTCTTGACCGCGCCTGCCACGATACCGGCAAGCTGTCGTGTGCTTGAAATTGGTTCGACTGCCCGGCGAGCAACAATCGCCTTTGCAATCTGAAAAGCAAACCGTTCTTCCCCATAA
>Ga0102587_1000767_pt1 | contig 29925 bp, 22 predicted proteins | sample AraplaF_Col_mTSA_FD_76853 | JGI IMG/M metagenome (GOLD analysis project Ga0102587, IMG submission 76853) | Arabidopsis root microbial communities from the University of North Carolina, USA - plate scrape MF_Col_mTSA (SPADES assembly) (version 2) | ecosystem: Host-associated > Plants > Roots >... | reverse complement strand
AGATCGAGGCGGCGCGGTAGACAGCGAGCGGCTCGACACCATGGGTGATCGCCGTGCGGATCATGTAGTCGAGATGGCCCTGCTCGGCGATATCGAGCGGATTGCGGTCATCGGTGCAGAGCGCAAGGTAGGGCGAGAGGCGCTCGGTGATGATGGGCATCAGGGCGTGAAGATCCTTCGAGACGGAGCCTTCGCGGACGAGGATGTGCATGCCCTTGCGGATTTTCTCCAGGGCTTCGGCCGCGCTCGTGCATTCGTGCTCGGTGCGGATGCCTGTCGAGAGATAACCGTTCAGATCATTGCCTGAGAGCAATGGCGCATGGCCGTCGATATGCGCGCCCTGGAAAGCATCGAGCTTCGCCATGCAGACGGGATCCTTATGGATCACGCCCGGGAAATTCATGAATTCGGCAAGCCCGATGACCTTGGGATGGTCGCGGTAGGGCAGGAGGCTTTCGACCGGCAGGTCGGCGCCTGATGTCTCCAGATGGGTAGCCGGCACGCAGGAGGACAGCTGGACGCGGATATCCATGATCGTTTCCAGCGCCGAAGCGAGGAAGAATTCGATGCCTTCCTTGCCGAGCACATTGGCGATCTCGTGGGGGTCGCAGATCACGGTCGTGACGCCATAGGGCAGGACGCAGCGGTCGAATTCGTGCGGCGTGACGAGCGAGGATTCGATATGCAGATGCGTATCGATGAAGCCGGGAACGACGATCTTGCCGGAAATGTCGATCTCGGTTTGGCCGCTGTAGTTGCCACAGGTTCCGACGATGCGGTCGCCGCCGATGGCAATGTCCGACTGGACGAGTTCGCCGGTTACGAGATCGAAGAAGCGTCCGCCTTTCAGCACGATGTCGGCCGGCACACGCCCCACACCCTGATCAATAAGACGTTCGAGTTTGGCGGTCATGACTACCCTCGCGATGCAATCGATTCCGCGAGTTATAGCGCATCTGCTTGTGGATTCGATGCCCGCAAACGAAACCGGGCGCCATTGGCGCCCGGTCGCATGTTCCATTCGTTCCGATTACTCGGCAGCAACGATCTTGCCGCCTTCCCACTTGTAGAGCGAGAAGCTCTGCGAGGAGAGGTCGCCGGTCTCGCCATAGGTGAGCTTGCCAATCGCCGTCGGGATCTGCTCGCCGCCCTTCAAGGCAGTAGCAACGGCTTCTGCATCCTCGGCGCTGCCGGCCTTCTCGATACCGGCCTTCAGGACTTCAACGGCAGCATAGGCGTTGAGGGTGAAGGCTTCGGCCGGGATCTTCTTGGCGGCGAGCGCATCGGCTGCAGCCTTGGAGTCCGGGCTCTTGGTGGCGTCGGAGGCATTGGTGAACAGCGTGCCAGCTGCCGCATCGGTGCCGATCGTCCAGAATTCCGTGTTGGAAAGGCCGTCGCCGCCGATGATCTGGGCATTGACCGAAAGGTCATGCAGCTGACGGGCAAGCAGGCCACCTTCCGGGTGGTAGCCGCCGAAATAGATGAGATCGACCTTCTCAGCCTTGACGCGGGTGGTCAGCGCGGAGAAGTCCTTGTCGCCGGGCGTGATGGAGTCGTTGATGACTTCGGTGATGCCACCAGCGTTCAGCGTTGCCTTGAAGGCGTCGGCGAGACCCTTACCGTAAGCGCCCTTGTCGTTGATGATTGCGACGCGCTTGTCCTTGAAATGTTCGAGAACGTATTTGGCGGCGACTTCGGCCTGCTGGTCGTCCCGGCCGCAGGTGCGCAGAACATTGGTCAGGCCGCGCTTGGTGAGGTCAGGCGCCGTGGCGGTCGGGGTGACCATCAGCACGCCATTTTCGGCCAGAACGTCAGAAACCGGGATGGCAACGCCCGAGGTGACCGGGCCGACGACGAAGCGGATGCCTTCGCCGACAACCTTGTTCGCCGCAGAAACGCCCTGCTTCGGCTCGCCGGCATCGTCAGCGAGTTCGAGCACGACCTTCTCGCCGAGAATGCCGCCGCTCTTGTTGATTTCATCGACGGCGGTCTGCGCGCCGTTCTTTACCTGGTCGCCATAGGCTGCCACCGGACCGGTCAGCGGCGCGATGAGGCCAATGACGATATCCGCATGCGCGAGCGGGGCAAATGCCAGCGAGGCGACCAGCGTCGCCGTCAGAGTCTTCAGGGTCATGTTCTGTCTCCTTGGGTAGGGTCGTCTTCGACCACCGGTTGCTTGTCGCGCAGGCCATTCTTTTGTCAGCGATCCCGTTGGGAGCGTGCCAAGGACGAGGAAAAGCTGCACGATCAATGAGCCCCGCGGCCATATTTGGCTCGCCCGGCGCATGGCAAGATTTCTAGAAATTTCGGTGAGATTCCGCAAGATGATAACAAGATCGGGGCCGATTTCGCCAAATCTGAAAAGATTGCGCCCGATTTTTTGATTTTTCAGTCCATTTCCCGCAATTTTCGGTCTGTCCTGCCCAGGCTGATCGGCAGATCACGGCACCCCTGTCAGGGCAATCTCAATCCGCAATCGTCAGAGTTGGGTTCTTCCGGCCCCATACGTTCAGTCGTGCGGACTTGTAGGGCGAAGCTGTCCTCAACAGAGCATATCGGCGGCTGAGGATAAGCCCATATCTGGTCATGGCGCCGCTGACCGCTGTTTTTGCTTTGCTGTTTTAGCGAGTTAACAATTGATTCTGAGAATCCCAGTATAACTACTATTCCCTAGTATATTGTTGCGGTGCAATAAAATATTCGATTTGTCGATTCAGACATATAGCGGGAACAGATATCTGAATGCTCAAGCGTATTGAAGCTAGGCAAGTGCGGACCGGAATGTTTATCGAGATGGTCGAGGGTGTCTGGGACCATCCTCTTCTATCCCGGCGACGGTTCTTACTGCGGCGTGAGAGCGATACGCTGAAGCTCAATGAATGTGCGGATGCAGGTGTCGTGATCAACACCACCAAGGGCATCGATGTCGGAGGTATCTCCCGCAAGATCGAGATCGACATCAAGGCGGCGCGCGAGACCATTCAGAAATCCGTGGAAGTGCTGGAAAATGTCTTCGGCCGGCTGCGGGGCGGAGATGCGATCTCCGTCGACCAGGTCGAGCCGGTAATTTCCTCTGTTTCCAAATCGATGGATGACCATCCTGCCGTCTTCATCAGCGTTACCCGGCTGAAATCCAAGGACGAAGTGACCTTTCTGCATTCCCTTTCTGTCAGCGCCCTGATGATCCTTTTCAGCCGCCACCTCGGACTGGATGAGGAAGTGGTGCAGGCGCTCGGCACGGCCGGGCTGTTGCACGATGTCGGCAAGCTCGAAATTCCGCTCGAAGTGCTCAACAAGGAGGGGCGCCTGAACGAAGACGAGATGCAACTGATCCGCGATCATCCGGAAAAGGGGCATGCGATCCTGGCGCGTCAGGAGGGCATGTCGGAAATTGTTCTCGACGTGTGCCTCAATCATCATGAACGGATCGACGGCAAGGGTTATCCGCGCAAGCTCTCCCATGGCGAAATCAGCCTTCACGCACGCCTTGCGGCGATTTGCGACGTCTATGACGCGGTCACTTCGGCGCGCCCCTACAAGTCAGCGTGGAGCGCGAAAGAGGCGCTGACCTGGATGCTGGCCAACGAAGGGCATTTCGATCGCCGGCTCGTCAAAAAGTTTGCCCTCTGCCTTTCGGTCGCCTCCGTCTCCTGAACGTATCCGTTTTGAGGGGCAGGCTGCGGATCTGATCCGCAGCCTGCGTCTTCGTCATTCACGGCTCTCTGAGGCGCGAGGATGAGGGGCCTGTCTATTGATCCGCGAGCGCAGTTCCCAGGAAATCCGTAACCATGCCGGAAACCTGCCGGTGAATGGCTGCGCGATCGGCGCCGGCACCATCCCGGCAGACGATGCTCTCGCCGGGCGCCTCTTTCTCGATCAGTTCGGCGGCGCCAGGTTTGCATGTCTGCATGAAGCTGAAATGCAGCGATCCGGGGATCAGGCTGTAGGTAGTGGTTGCTGGCGGCAGATAGCGGGCAATATAGCCGGAGTCCTTGTTCGTGGCGGCGATGTCCGCCTTGGTTGCCGTGTCCGCATCGACGTCCGCCTGAGCACCCAGCACCATGACGGGGATGTGGATTGCCGCAAGGCTCTCCGGCGTCAGCCCGCGGCCGGGGCCGAGGTCGAGTGCCACGACGGCGCGGATTCTCGTATCGCTGAGCTCGGCGGCCAGCGCCGCGCTGGAGGCTGCATCGCGCCCGACCCCCAGTGCCTCGAATATCTTGCAATAAATCGGGCTGAATTCAGCCGCGCAATTCCTCGTTACCCTGGCCGCATCGAAGCGTCCGCCCGCCAGTTCGACGACCGTCCAGCCGCCGAGTGAATGGCCGATGGCGGCAATCCGACCGGATGCCACGCCGCCCGTCAGATCGGGATTGCCGAGCAGAGCATCGATCACGCGGCTGAGGTCGCCGGGGCGTTTCCACAGTTCGACGGCGTCGGGTTTCCGCATGTCGAATGTCGTCGTACCCGGATGATCGGGCGCGGCAACGACATAGCCTGCGTCAACGAGGTCGGCGGCAAGCCAGGCGAGGTTGCGCCAGCTGCCGCCGTAACCATGGGAGAGGACGACCAGCGGATGCGGGCCGGTCATGGGTGCGGCATCCCGGATCACGGGCTGACCGATAAAGGCCGGGGTTTCGCCGAGAAGAACCGGCGCGGCGTCGGATGCGGTTGGATACCAGATGCTGACATGAATAGGGCTATCGCTATTCTTGCCGGCCAGGGTGATTTCACGAAAACCGGTTCCGGCGTGTGCTGCAGGTGCCAGCAGCAGGGCGAGGGAGAGAAGGAAGACGAGTCTTTGCATGGGATCTCCATTGGGGTGATTTGCCCTGTCTGCAGGAAATCCGTCACACCGGAGACCGATAACGCGATCGAGGTCGCCGACATCAAAAAGAAAGGGCGAGGCCTGAGCCTCGCCCTTGAATTCACTTGGGACGATCGAGTTCAGATATTGTTCTGCAGGATCGTGCGCAGCTTGCCGAAGAGCTCGTCGATGTGCTTCTTCTCGATGATCAGCGGCGGGGAGAGCGCGATGATGTCGCCCGTCGTGCGGATCAGCAGGCCGCTTTCGTAAGCCTTGAGGAAGGCCGTGAAGGCGCGCTTGGTGGGCTCGCCGACGATCGGGTCGAGCTCGATGGCGCCGATAAGGCCGGTATTTCTGATGTCGATGACGTTAGGGCAATCCTTCAGCGAATGCAGCGCATCGGCCCAGTAGTCGGAAAGCTCGGCTGCGCGGGTCAGCAGGCCTTCTTCCTTGTAGGTGTCGAGCGTCGCGAGAGCGGCGGCCGAGGCGATCGGGTTTCCGGAATAGGTATAACCGTGGAAGAACTCGATCATGTGCTCGGGACCGTTCATGAAGGCATCATGGATTTCCGAGGTCACGAAGACGGCGCCCATCGGGATGACGCCGTTGGTCAGGCCCTTGGCGGTGGTGATGATGTCGGGCTTCACGTCGTAATACTGAGCGGCGAAGGGTGCGCCGAGGCGGCCGAAACCGGTGATGACTTCGTCGAAGATCAGCAGGATGCCATGCTTGGTGCAGATTTCACGCAGCTTCTGCAGATAGCCCTTCGGCGGAATGAGAACGCCGGTGGAGCCGGCTACCGGCTCGACGATGACGGCGGCCACGGTGGACGCGTCATGCAGGGTGACGATACGCTCGAGTTCGGTGGCGATATCGCCGCCGTGCTCGGGTTCGCCGCGGGTGAAGTTGTTCTTACCGGGCAGGTGGGTGTGGGGCATGTGGTCGACGCCGGTCAGCAGCGTGCCGAACATCTTGCGGTTGGTGACGATGCCGCCGACGGAGATGCCGCCGAAATTGACGCCGTGATAGCCACGCTCGCGGCCGATCAGGCGGAAGCGCGAGCCGTTGCCCTTCACGCGGTGATAGGCGAGCGCCACCTTCAACGCCGTTTCCACCGATTCAGAACCGGAATTGGTGAAAAGGACATGGTCCAGGCCTTCCGGCGCGATGTCGACCAGGCGGTTGGCGAGCTCGAAAGCCTTGGGATGGCCGAGCTGAAAGGCCGGGGCGTAATCAAGTTCGCCGGCCTGCTCGCTGATCGCCTCGGTGATCTTCGGGCGGCAATGTCCGGCATTCACACACCAGAGGCCAGCCGTACCGTCCAGCACCTGACGGCCGTCATGGGTCTGGTAGTACATATCCTTGGCACTCACGAAGAGGCGCGGTTCCTTCTTGAACTGACGGTTCGCGGTAAAGGGCATCCAAAAGGCGCGAAGGTCGTTTGGCGTTGCATTCAGGCGGTTGGACATGCTGTTCTCCTGGCCATCGGGGAGGCCGTTCGCGTTTTAAGCTTGGCGCCGATTATATTTTTACTGCCCGGTCAAATTATCAGCGCCCGGCAACGCGTCAAGCCAGAGACGCGTCGCCTTCTGCCGTTCCCGGACACTTCGGGCGTCATCAATCCTTCGCCCGGCATCGCTACAAAAATCGATGGCCGCAATGGCCGAGGGCACTTCATTCATTTCCTTGAAATTCAACCATTTTACCGGAGGTAGTCATGACGGACCGCCAGAAGACCAGACCGCGTCCCAATCCGCGGCGTGCATTTGCGCCGAGCTACGGCACCATTCTCGAAGAAGGCGTTCGTCGCCGTACCGTTCTGAAGGGCTTCATCGCAGCCATGGGTGCAGCCGCTTTTGCGCCGGCGCTCGAAGCAACGAAGGCTGAAGCTGCCGAGTCGAGCCTTACTTTCCCGGAACTGAAGCGTGTGCGTGACGCTGCCGACCACTGGCCTGATGGTTACGAGCGTCAGATCCTGCTTCGCTGGGGCGACGCACTCTTCACCGACAGCCCGGAGTTCGATGTCGCCAGGCTCGACGGCAAGGCGGCCGAGCGCCAGTTCGGCTACAATAACGACTTCACGCAGTTCCTGCCATTGCCCTGGGGCGAGAAGAGCTCGGACCACGGCCTGATGGTCGTAAGCCATGAATATGCGACGCCCTTCCTGATGTTTCCGGGCCTGACGGCCGACAATTATCGCGAGAAGCTGACCGAAGACCAGATCCGGGCGGTGATGGCCGCCGTCGGCGTATCGGTCTTTGAAGTGCGCAAGGATGGCAACCAGTGGCAGGTGGTCAAGGACGGCAAATATAGTCGCCGCATCCACATGAGCACGGAAATCGGCATTTCCGGCCCGGCGGCCGGCGACGACCGCCTCAAGACCAAGGCTGATCCGACCGGCACGGTGGTCTTCGGCACGATTTCGAACTGCAATGGCGGCATCACGCCCTGGGGCACGATGCTGTCGGGCGAAGAAGGCGCGATGGACGTCTTTGCCGGCGACTATAAAAAACTGCCGAACCAAGAGCTGGTCGAGCGCCAGGGCTGGGACGAGGATGAGAACGACATCTATTCCGTCAGCCGCGTCGAGCCGCGCTTCAAGTTCGAGGAAGAGCCCAACGAGTGGATGCGTTTCGACTGGGTGGTCGAAATCGATCCCTTCGATCCCTCGGCAAAGCCGGTCAAGCGTACGTCGCTCGGCCGCATGACGCATGAAGGCGCGCAATGTTGCGTTGCCCCAGATGGTCGCGTCGTAGTGTTCATGGGCGATGATGACGATTTCGAATATATCTACCGCTTCGTCACCCGTGATCCGTGGAATTCCAACGATCGCGCCGCCAACAAGGACTTGCTCGACCACGGCACGCTGTCGGTCGCCAAGTTCGAAAGCGACGGCACGATGCGCTGGATCCCGCTGGTCGCCGGCGAAGGCCCGCTGACGGCGGAAGCCGGCTTCAAGACGCAGGCAGATGTGGTTCTTGCGACGCGCGCTGCCGCGGACCTCGTCGGTGCGACGCCGATGGATGGGCCGGAAGGCTTCATCCCGCATCCCGGCACCGGCAAGCTCTATGTTGCCATGACCGAGAACGAGGACCGCCTGCCGAAGGGGCAGGGTGACGACGAGAAAGAACAGGTCAACGTTGCCAATCCGCGTGGCCCCAATCCGCATGGGCATCTGCTGGAGCTGGTAACTCCTGGCGGTCCGGAGAAACCTGATTATGCAGCCGAAAGTTTCAAGTGGGATGTTTTCGTGCTCTGCGGCGATCCGGCAAAGCCCGAAGACCAGGCGATGTTCCACCCGGCGACCACCTCGGCCGGCTGGTTCACCGATCCCGATAACCTTGCCGTCGATCCGGCAGGCCGCCTCTGGGTGACCACCGACGGTCCGCCGCCGGAAGGCATCGCCGATTCCGTCTATGTGATGGATACGGAAGGTCCGGGCCGCGCCCTGCCGAAGCTCATCTATATCGCGCCTGTCGGCTCTGAGACCTGCTCACCGACCTTCTCGCCCGACGGCTCCAGCGTCTTCCTCTCGGTCCAGCATCCGGGCGAATTGCGCATGGCCGACAACGAGGATGCGACCTCGATGGAAGATGCCGGCACCAGTTGGCCGGACTTCAAGCCGGGCGTACCGGCTCGTCCGTCACTCGTCGTGCTGACGCGCGGCAAGAACGGAGCGGTGGGCAGCTAAGCCCGCTTTTCACAATCAAAAGAGACCGGCAATTCTCGCGAATTGCCGGTCTCTAACGCTTCACGTGCTGAAAATAGCGCAAGCGGCGTCCGCGGAGACATCTGCTTCGGGGCGCTGCTCAGACTGACATCATGTCAGCGCTAACATCAGGCTGCGGACCTGCTCCGGTTCTGGGTCACGTAGATATCCTCGAGTGTTGCAAGGATTTTCATGACTGGCTCGGAGTTGCTGGAATAGTAGATCGTCTGTGCATCACGACGGGTCTTGACCAGCTTCTGAGCGCGCAATTTCGACAGATGCTGGGAGAGGGCCGACTGGCTCAGGCCGACCTGGGTGGCGAGAACGCCGACAGGCACTTCTCCCTTTACCAGGCTGGTGAGGATCAGCAAACGCTTGGGGTTGGCCATGGCCGATAATAAAGCTGCCGCCACATTGGTGTGCTCGGCCAAATCAGAAGTTTCCATATTTTTTCTTCCTAATGCGAAACGTACATCATCCGTACAGGCACAGGCCGTCAGACGGTTCTTTGACTGACGGCGAAAACTAGCAATTGGGCTTGAAGATTGTATATACCTAAATTTAAGGTATCAGGTATGCTATTTTAGATATGTTTGAACAAATGTGATCTAAATCCTCCGCGGGTATGTCGAACTCGCAACGCAACAATAAGTCACCTGAAATCATATCAAAACCCGCGGAATCGACCCCACATATGCGCCAGGGGCCTGCTTCAGGCACCTTTAGCCTAGATGTTAGCGCTGACATCAGATCCGGATGGCGCGCTACTAAATCTTGCACTGCGTTGTCAGCTTTTTCGGCGATGTCATCATTTGCCTGGGAGTGAATCACGAGATCGCTGCCGTCTAAAATGTAAGCACGGCCAAATCCGCCATTGAGGCTGGCCGATTGCGGGATGAGGCGAAAGAAACGGAAATCCGGGAAATCGATATAGAGGTTCGCCTTGGCGTGACGGTTGAGAAAACGGGTGCGGATGCGCGCGTGGAGGGGCGTATCCCGCTCCACCTGTTCCGCACGGCATTGGGTCGTCAGGCGGGCATGGGCGAGCGGATCGCCCCTGCCGGGCTCGCCGGTCAGGAGCGAGGCCCTGACATCGGCGGCGAGCGCCTTCGTATGAGTAGAGAGCGCGGAGACGAGGATAACGGGCACGCCGTCTATGTCAGTGCTGAGAAGAACCCGGCTTGCGAAGGGAAAGCCGGTTTCAGGATCGAGAACGGCGAGGGCCGCATAGCGGGCGGAGCGCAGCAGGGTGCGTGCCAGTTTGCGGGCCTCGTCGTCGGTTTCGCGGAGCGTGGAGGATGGTTCTTTCATATCCGCGTTGTCGCAAAGCGGAGTGAAAGGATCAAGTCTAAAGCGTGTCGCGATCTCCAAGATTCGCTTGCTACGCTTTAGGCTCTTGTTTTCGCACGTCGCTACCGCAAAACCGCTGCACAGTTTTGCGCGACATGCCCTATTCCTTCCGCTTGTGCCGCGTGAGGCCGGCGACGACATCCTGCGCCGAGATGATGCCGACGATCTGGCCGTTGTCGACCACGCCGATACTGCCGGGCTGCCGGGAGAGGGCATCGAGGATATCGACAAGCGGCGTCGTGGGGCGCGCAGTGGCGCTGACCGACATACCGATTGCTGCGTCGCCAAGCCCGGGCTGCATGATGTCGGAGGCCATCAGCATGTTGATCGGGTTCATGTTCTGCACGAAGTCGGCGACATATTGATCGGCCGGGTTCTTGACGATCTCCTGCGGTGTTCCGCACTGGATGATGCGTCCGCCCTCCATGATGGCGATACGATTGCCGATGCGGAAGGCCTCGTCGAGATCATGGCTGACGAAGAGGATGGTCTTCTTCAATCGCCGCTGGAACTCCAGCAACTCGTCCTGCAGGCGCGTACGGATCAGCGGATCGAGCGCGGAGAACGGCTCGTCCATCAGCAGGATCGGGGCGCCGGTGGCGAATGCGCGGGCAAGGCCGACGCGCTGCTGCATGCCGCCGGAGAGCTCGTTGACCTTGCGGTCCGCCCATTTCGTCAGGTTGACGAGTTCGAGCTGTTCGCCGACCCGGCTCTTGCGCTCGGCTTCCCGCACGCCCGAGAGCTCGAGGCCGAAACCGACATTCTCGGCAACGGTGCGCCAGGGCAGGAGGGCGAACTGCTGGAACACCATGGAAACCGTATGCGTGCGCAGGTCGCGCAGCGCCTTGGCATTGCATTTGTAGGGGTTTACCGGCCCCGTTGCCGTGGAGACGGCGACGTCGCCGCGCACGACGGGCGCAAGTCCGTTGACGGCCCGCAGAAGCGTCGACTTGCCGGAGCCGGAAAGGCCCATCAGCACGAGGATTTCGCCTTCCTCTATCGTCAGCGAGGCATTGGCGACGCCAAGAACCAGACCGGTCTCGGCGCCGATCTCGTCGCGTGAGCGACCCTTGTCGACCATGGCGAGCCCAATTTCCGGGCGGTCGCCGAAGATGATGTTGACGTCTCTGAAACTGACCGCGGTCATGCGCCGTCTCCTTCGCCTGCAGTGCGGAACATGCGGTCCAGAATGATTGCCAGGATGACGATACAGAAGCCGGCCTCAAAACCCTTGGCGATGTTGACGGTGTTCAAGGCACGCACGACCGGTACGCCGAGACCGGGAGCGCCGACGAGGGCGGCGATCACGACCATCGAGAGGGAGAGCATGATGGTCTGTGTCAGGCCGGCCATGATCTGAGGCATTGCAAAGGGCAGCTCGACCTTGCGCAGAACCTGGATCGGCGTCGCGCCGAAAGCGACGGCGGCTTCGACGAGGGAAGGGGGCGTCGAGATGATGCCGAGGCGGGTGAGGCGGATGGGGGCGGGGATGGCGAAGATGACGGTTGCGATCAGGCCAGGCACCATGCCGAGGCCGAAAAGGATAAGTGCTGGAATCAGATAGACGAAAGTCGGAATGGTCTGCATGAGGTCCAGAACGGGCCGCATCGCGGCATAGATCCAGGCGCGGCGGGCAGCCGCAATGCCGAGCGGAATGCCGATCACCATGCTGACGAAAGTTGCGGCGAGCACGAGCGCCAGCGTTTCTGTCGTCTCCTTCCAGTAGCCCTGGTTCATGATGAGCAGTAGCCCAAGACAGGTGAAGACCGTCACAGCTATCGACCGGCGCAGCCACCAGGCGATCAGGCTGATGGCAAGGATGGCAATCAGCGGATTGGGCGTCTGCAGCACGAAAAGCAAGGCATTAATGACGTGCGACAACAGGGCGGAGAGTTGGTTGAAAAACCATTCGCCGTTCGATGTCAGCCAATCGACAAAGGACTTGGCCCAGGGGCCAATGGGAATTTTAGCGTCGGTGATCCAATTCACGAGGCGCGCCTGTCTTTTGAGAACGAAGTTCGGGATGAAAACGAAAACGGGGCGGCATATCCGCCCCGGTCATTTCATCAGAGGCCGAGGCCGGACTTGACGGCTGCGAGGCCGTCGCCGCTGCCGTCGCGGGTCTTGACGCCGGCGAGCCAGGGCTCGACCGTGGACGGATTGGCCTTCAGCCATTCGCCCGCTGCCTTTTCCGGATCTTCGCCGTCATTCAGGATCTTGTTCATGATCTCGTTCTCCATTTTCAGGGAGAACTTGAGATTCTTGACCAAAGTCCCGACGTTCGGGCACTCGCTGAGATAGCCGGCACGCACGTTGGTATAGACTTCGGCGCCGCCGAAATTCGGACCGAAAGTGTCGTCGCCACCCGACAGATAGGTCATCTTGAAGTTGGTGTTCATCGGATGCGGTTCCCAGCCGAGGAAGACGATGGGTTTGCCATCCTTCTCGGCGCGGGCGACCTGCGCCAGCATGCCCTGCTCGGAGGATTCGACGAGCTCCATCTCCTTCATGCCGAAGGTGTTCTTGTCGATCATGTCGATGACGTGGCGGTTGCCGTCATTGCCTGGCTCGATGCCGTAGATCTTGCCGTCGAGATCGTCCTTGTGAGCGGCGATATCCTTGAAGTCCTTGATGCCGAGTTCAGCACCCTTGGCATTGGTCGCCAGCGTATATTTGGCGCCGATGAGGTTCGGTCCGTAGGACTCGACCGACTTGTCGTCGAGATAGGGCTGGATATCCGCCTTCTGGGACTGCATCCAGTTGCCGAGGAAGACATCGATGTCCTTGTTCTTCATCGAGGTATAGGTGACCGGCAAGGAGAGAACCTTGATGTCGGTTTCATAGCCGAGCTTCTTGAGGAGCAGAGAGGCGGTCGCCGTGGTCGACGTGACGTCCGTCCAGCCGATGTCCGAAAGATGGACGGTGGAGCAGCTTTCAGGGTCAGCGGAGAAGGCGGCGGTCGCAACGGAGAGGGCAGCGACTGCGGTTACGGTAACGAGTTTGAATGCGCTTGTTGTTTTCATTTTAGACTCCCAGTCTTACGTTCCCAAGCCAACCATCAATAGATCAGTTTTACAAGCGATCTCGGCGCGTTTGCGGCGTTCCGGACTATATGATTGCGACGCCCCAGCGTTTTTTAGGAAAGCTTGAATTTCAAGGCTTTCGGCGATTTCGTGGCCAGGATTTCCTGTGATTATCGATTTGTCGGGGCTTTTCTTTGCGTTCTCCAGCTTTCAAGAAGCCAGATAAGGAGAATCCGATGGCAAAACTCTATTTCAACTACTCGACGATGAACGCCGGCAAGTCGACCATGCTGCTGCAGGCCTCCTACAATTATCAGGAGCGCGGAATGCGCACGGTTCTCTTGATTGCGGCCTTCGACGACCGGGTCGGGCGTGGCGTCATCGGTTCGCGCATCGGGTTGGAAGCAGAGGCCATTCCCTTCGAAAACGACAGCGATCTCTACGCTCTGGTTCAGACGCTCAGCGGCGAGGGGCAGCCGATCTCCTGCGTTTTCCTCGATGAGGCACATTTCATGACGCGCGAGCACGTTTGGCAGCTTGCCCGCGTGGTCGACAGGCTCGGCATTCCCGTCATGGTCTACGGCTTGAGGACGGATTTTCAGGGCAAACTCTTCCCGGCTTCGCAGGAACTGCTGGCGATTGCCGATGAGATGCGCGAGGTGCGCACCATCTGCCATTGCGGGCGCAAGGCGACTATGGTCGTGCGGCTCGATGCCGAGGGCAAGGTGCTGCATGAGGGCGCGCAGATCGATGTGGGCGGAAACGAGAAATATGTTTCGCTGTGTCGCCGCCATTGGGACGATGCGATGAATGGCGAATGGATTGCCGAGCCGGTCTGAACGGATCGACGCCTGTTTTCTTTGACGCGGCAAGCGAATAGTCTGGATGACGGAGATTCCCTGGGAGTGCCCGGTGCGCAAAAGCCCGCCCTTCGATAGCCAGTATGATGCCGCCCGCGGCCTTGCCGAGGCGATGGCCGGTGAGGCGGATTATTGTGCCGCCTGCATCGCCGGCTTCGATGGCGACGAGCAGCGCTCGTCCGACGAGATTTTCCTCGAACAGAATGCACGCTTCCAGGCCTTCTTCAACGACAGCGCCACGCTCGATGTGCTGCTTGCAGAACTCGTCTTCTCCCTCGACCGGCTGACATCAAAGGTTTCGGCCGATCTCGACAGTTTTCGCGGGCTGACGCGGCGTGAAAAGATAGCCGGATGGTTTTCCCGCCAGCGCATGTGGCGCATGCACAGCGCACGGGTACGCGAGGCGCCGGTCGTGGAACAGTTGCTCGATCTGCTGACGAAATCAGATCTACTGGCGACGCTGCTCAAGGGCCAGAGGCGATCGCTCGTCGATCGTCACAAGAGCGCCGAACTGAGCCTCGTCGACATTGTCGAGCATCGGCGGCGGCTGGTCGACGAGATTGACATTGCGCGGATGCGCATGAAGGAGCTCAATGCCAAGGCATTGAACACCCAGGGCCGCATTGGCGTCTATGGCAACAAGGCACATTGGGCGCAAATGGAGGCGGAGCGCCAGGCGCTGATAGCGGAGGCCGATCGCATTTCCGTCGAGGAACATGCGATGCGCGACGAGAGCCAGCGGCGCGAACGTTTCATCGGCATGTTCCAGGCTTTCGTCGACAGGCTGAACAGCCGTATCGCTGGCTGCAACGTGCTCATCCGCAAGCTTTCGGTCGATACCGAGGAGCGGCTCATCATCTATCAGGCGCAGGTCGATACCGACCGGCCCGGCATGAAGGTGAGGATCAAACCGGAGCTTTTTCCGAATATCGCTGAAACCATCGCGCTTTTCGAGAAGGGCATGCTGGTGCCCCAGGATCTGGTCCAGCGAAAAAGCCGCGCCGACCAGGAATTCGCCCGCAAATTCCCCGTCTATGCCGAGGAACGGTCCGATGCGCCGCTGATCGATGTGGTGCGTAAATCCCCTGTGTTCGGGCTTGGATTCTTCCGTTCGCTGCGCTCCTGACAGGGTAATGAGGGGAAGCGTATCACGTCCTATCGTGTCTGGCCCGCGCATCGTTCGGGGCGAAATATCCTTGGCTCTTGTTGTACTTGGGCGATCAAGCGCATATGTGGATGAAGGGGATATCCCCGTTTTCGCCGCCTGACAGGAGACGACGATGCTTGACCGGATTGCCGGTTTTTTCAGACTGATCGGCCAGACGATCAGCCGCTGGGTTCGCCTTTTTGCCGCCTGGGCCTTCTGGCCGTTTTTGGCCGCGCACGGATGGTATGCGCGGCGGACCTGGATGATCCGGCTGCCGATCATCGCGTTTCTCGCACTTCTCGTCGTCCTCTACGGCTATTTCATCTCGCAGACGCAAGTCTGGACGAATTTCAATACCGCCTTCGTCGATCAGTATCGCCTTTCGGATCGCAAAGTGCCGGCAGGACAGGAGATTCCGGCGGCCGACGGGGCTGCTGCCAAGACCTGCCAGCGCTCGGCAATCGTCGATGTCGCGGCCGACCTGACGGATTTCAACGTCAATCAGAATGCCTGGATATCGTCGATGGTGCTCTACAAGATGGGCTTCTTCGGCATCGACTGGGATCACACGCCCTTCCTCGACAACAAGGCATCCTTCCAGCGCGGCATCAATCAGGCCGTCCGCCGTACTTCCGTCGAGCTTGTCGATACGCTGGGCCGCGTGCGCGGCACGTCCGGCATCAACAACGACCTGCAGAACGCCCGCGGCAATCTGCAGTTCGATGAATATAGCTGGTATTTCGGCCTCAGCCCCTTCGGGCCTAAGACGCCGACGCCAGCCTATTATCGCGCGGCGATCAACAGCCTGCGCAAGTTCAATACCGATCTCGCCGGCTGCAATGCGGTCTTCGACGGCCGCGCCGACAACCTCATTCAGTTCATCGACCGCATCGCCAACGATCTCGGCAGCACCTCCGACATGCTGGCCGAACGCTCGGAAAACCACAATCGCGGCTGGTTTGATACGCGTGCCGACGATCGCTTCTGGTTCGCGTATGGGCAACTCTACGCCTATTACGCGATTCTTTCGGCGGCGCAGGCGGATTTCTCTCAGGTTGTGTCGGAGCGAAACCTCGGGGCGATCTGGGCCGGCACGACACGGCAATTCCAGGCGGCACTTCGCATCCAGCCGGCGATCATTTCCAACGGGCGGGAGGACGGCTGGATCATGCCGAGCCATCTCGCCACGATGGGCTTCTATATATTGAGAGTGCGTTCGAACCTCGTTGAAATCCGCGCGGTGCTGGACCGTTAAGTCCCTTCGCCATCAAGCCGGAGTACCACTGTCCTCGAAGCCGACGATGCGCAGCTTCTCGACGAATTCATAGGTGATACCGACAATGCCGCCGCCGCTGGCGTCGTCGCAGAACTTGCCGACGGAGCGCACCATCTTGTAGCCGCCGAGCCCGTTGTCGACGCGATAGACATAGTGGAAGCCGACACGGTGGAGGCTCGCCTGCTCGAAGGTTTCGGCAATCAGCAACCGGTCTTCCTCATGGATGCGTGACATGAGTTCAGTCAGATTGACCGGACCTTCGCTGTAGGGAAGATCGAAGATCTGGTGTACGTCTTCGCTGGCGAAGAAATGTCCGGTCTCAAGGTTCATCCGCCAGAAGCCGAAGAGGCGGTAGGCGGCGAACATGGTCAGCGCTTCGGCATCGGTAATGCCAATGTGAGCACGGGATTGCAGCCGATGTTCGACGGCCGGCTGTTCGAAACGAAGAGGCACCGTTTCCCCCTAATTCGGGATGACGCGCTGATTCTCTTCTGATACCTCAGTTGATCAGCTTCAATCGGATGGCTTTAGCTACCAACTGGGTGCGGTTGACGCAATCGAGTTTTTTAATTGCGTTGGTCATATAGGCATTTACCGTGTGATCCGAGAGCGCCAGGATCTGGCCGATCTCTATCGAGGTCTTGCCTTGTGCGGTCCAGCGTACGACCTCCAGTTCACGAGCGGAAAGAGCACTATGAGCGCTTTCCTCATTACGCTTGACGGCGTTGTAGGTATCGAGCGCGTGGAGAACGATCATCACGAGTTCGTTGATTTCGCTCTGGCCGAGGGATGCGCGTTCACCGCCGAACCAAAAGACGAGGCGCTGTCCATCGGCTGAGTTGATCGGCATCGCGATACCCGCCATCATGCCGCGTTGGAGCATCAAATTCCTGATGTCGGTGGGAAAGGACTGTGCATGGGCGGGATCGCTGAGGTGCCAGACTTGCGGTACGGCCGATTCCCTCATGCGGGCGGCAAACGGACAGGCGCGCAGCATATGTCCGCGATCGAAATCCTTGATGTAGGAAACCGGCAACGAACTCTCGATGATCAGCGGCTTGAGCAGCAGATCTTCCGCCGAGGGCGCGTTCAGCAGAGTGACGTGCTCAAAACCGAACGCGGCCGCCACTCTTCCAAGCGCCTGCGCGAACAGGCCGCGTGTGCGCGCCACCGCCAGTTCGCTCGACAGCAATGACTGCCTTTCAGAGGTAGTCATGTAAGACATTATACGCCCCCGCAAGTCTTCATGTTACCGCTATCAAATACATAAATCCGCACGCATGCTAGTGCTAATTGACTTAGCACACGCTGATTAATTCATTTTGTGAAAAATTAATCAGTGAAAAAACACGTTCAAGTTGATTTTTGACCTACACGGGTAGAAGGGCGGTGCCTTTTACCTCCTCCATCACCGCATAGGTGTGTGTTTCGCGTACGCCGGGAAGGGAAAGAATCACCTCCGAGAGGAACTGGCGATAGGCCTCCATCCCCGCCATGCGCGCCTTCACAAGATAATCGAAGCCTCCTGCGACCATATGACATTCCATGACGTCATCGCTGCGTTTTACTGCCGCAGCAAAGGCATCGAAGACGTCAGGCGTGGTACGGTCGAGCTTTACCTGCACGAAGACGAGGAGATTTCGGCCGAGCTTTTCCGGCGAAAGGATTGCCATGTAGCCAGTGATATAGCCCTCCCGCGTCAGCCGCTTGACGCGTTCGGCCGTCGCCGTCGGCGACAGGCTGACGCGTTCGGCGAGCTCTATGTTGGAAAGCCGTCCCTCCTTCTGCAGTGCGCGGAGAATCTTACGGTCGAGACGGTCGAGTTCTTTCATTTTTCGCGGCCTTTCAGGCGGTCGGTAGGCGAAGATGGTGTTGGTTGACGTCAGTTTAGTGAAAAACACCACGAATGAACAGCTATGCTGCCGAAATCACGGAGAACCCTTCATGCCAACCCAGATTTCCACGCCGTTTGCCCTGTTCAACGCTCCATTCGCCGGTGACGACGATCGTCTGCTGCATGGTTTTGCCGAGGGCCTGCGCTTTTCGACCTCCCAGGATGCCGCAATCGACAAGCGTGCCGGCGGCATGATCGAGGCGATCCGCGACAATTCCGGATCGATCGGCGGCGTGGAGGATTTCCTACGGGAATACGGTCTGTCCACTAAGGAAGGCCTGGCGCTGATGGTGCTTGCCGAAGCACTGCTGCGCGTGCCCGATGCACTGACGCAGGACAAGCTGATCGAGGACAAGCTGAAAGAAGGCGGCTGGAGCGAGCATGAAGGAAAGGCCGATAGCTGGTTCGTCTCGGCATCGGCCTGGGCGCTCGGCCTTTCGGCCCGCATCATCCGCCCCGGCGAAACGCCCGAAGGCGTGCTTCGCGGTCTCGTCAAGCGCATGGGCCTGCCGACCGTGCGCAATGCCACCAAGCAGGCCATGCGCTTCCTCGGCCATCATTTCGTGCTCGGCGAGACGATCAAGGACGCGTTGAACCGCGCTGCCAAGAGCGAAGAGAAGGGCTATCGCCACTCCTTCGATATGCTGGGCGAGGGTGCGCGTACGGCTGAAGACGCCAAGCGATACTGGCAGTCCTATGCCATGGCGATCGAGGCGATCGGCGGTTGGATGGCGAAGAACGCCAAGGGCAAGGATCTGCCCGACCGCATGGGCATTTCCGTCAAGCTCTCGGCGCTGCATCCACGCTATCTCGCTACCCATCGCGACCGCGTGATGAAGGAACTCGTGCCCGATCTCCTGAAGCTCGCGCAGATGGCCAAGGCGCATCAACTCAATTTTACGATCGATGCCGAAGAGGCCGACCGGCTGGAACTTTCGCTCGACGTGATCGCCGCCGTCTTTTCCGATCCGTCGCTTGCTAGCTGGGATGGTTTCGGCCTTGCGATCCAGGCCTATCAGAAGCGCTCGGTCGCCGTGATCGACTATGTTGACGGGCTTTGCGAGATGCTTGATCGTCGTATGATGGTGCGCCTCGTGAAAGGCGCCTACTGGGATACGGAGGTCAAACGGGCGCAGGAGCGCGGACTGGACGACTATCCTGTCTGGACGCGCAAACAGGCGACGGATCTTTCCTATCTCGCCTGCGCGCAGCACATGCTTGCCAAGCGGGCGCGTATCTTCCCGCAATTCGCCACCCACAATGCGCTGACGGTCTCCACGATCCTGGAACTCGCCGGCAATGATCGCTCCGGCTTCGAGTTCCAGCGCCTGCATGGCATGGGCGAGAGCCTTTACAATCACCTGATGAACTCCAACGACCGCATCGCCTGCCGCATCTATGCACCGGTCGGAGGTTATCGCGATCTGCTCGCCTATCTCGTGCGCCGCCTTCTGGAAAATGGCGCCAACTCCTCCTTCGTCGCCATGGCCGGCGACAAGAACGTACCTATCAAGGCACTGCTGGAGCGTCCGGCAGACAAGCTGCAATTCGATGTCGGTGCCAGTGCGCGCAACAGCAAGATCCCAATGCCGCTGCAGCTTTACGGCAAGCGCAAGAACAGCGCCGGACTGGAATTCGGTCATCGTGCGACGCTTGAAACGCTAATGGCCGGTATCCGCAAGGGTATTCCCGCCATTTCCGCTACGCCGCTCATTCCCGGTGTGGCTGCAAGCGGAGCGGATGTGCCCGTCATCTCGCCATCCGACCATTCGAGGACCGTCGGCTCTGTCCGCAATGCCAGCGCAGTCGATATCGACGAGGCTTTTGCCGTCGCCGCCAAGGGCCACAAGACGTGGTCGCGTCGCTCTGTCGAAGAGCGCGCAGCTGCGCTGGAGCGCATGGCTGATCTCATGGAGGAAAACCGCGACAGGTTGCTTGCCCTGCTGGCTGCGGAAGCCGGTAAGACGCTCGATGACGGCGTTGCGGAAGTCCGCGAGGCAGTCGACTTCTGCCGCTATTATGCCGGCGAGGCACGCCGATTGTTCGGCACTGTGACCAAGATGCCAGGGCCGACCGGCGAGGACAATCGCTACCTCTGGCGCGGGCGAGGCGTCTTTGCCTGCATCTCGCCCTGGAATTTCCCGCTGGCGATCTTCCTCGGGCAGGTTTCGGCAGCCCTCGTTTCCGGCAATACCGTGCTGGCAAAGCCTGCACCGCAGACGCCGCTGATCGCCTATGAGGCTGTCAAACTGTTCCACAAGGCCGGTGTGCCGGACGATGCGTTGCTTTTCGTTCCCGGCGGTCCTGACGTCGGTGCTGCGATCACGGCGCATGCCGCACTTGCCGGCGTCGCCTTCACCGGTTCGACGAAGACAGCCTGGGCGATCAACCGGGCGCTCGCCGCCAAGGACGGGCCGATCGTGCCGCTGATTGCCGAAACCGGTGGCCTCAACGCCATGGTGGTCGATGCAACCGCGCTCGGCGAACAGGTGGCAGACGACGTGGTCCTTTCGGCCTTCCGCTCGGCCGGCCAACGCTGCTCTGCACTTCGCCTGCTCTTCCTGCAGGAGGACGTGGCCGAGCACATGACGCAGATGATTGAAGGCGCAGCACGGGAGCTGCAGCTCGGCGATCCGGCATTGGAAACCACCGATGTCGGCCCGATCATCGATGGAAAACAGAAGGCGATGCTGGAAGCCCATATTGCCGACATGCAGAAGACGCAGAAGGTGCGCTATGCCGGCAGGGCGCCTCATGGAGGCAGCTTCTTCGCGCCGCATATTATCGAGCTCGACAAATCCACAGCGCTGACCAAGGAAGTCTTCGGACCCGTCCTGCACATCGTCAAATGGAAGGCGAAAGAACTGCCGAAGGTCCTGCAGGATATCCAGGCTTCCGGCTACGGCCTGACGCTCGGCGTCCACAGCCGCATCGAAGCCACGATCCGCACCGTCACCGATGCGCTCGATACCGGCAATGTCTATGTGAACCGCAACATGATCGGTGCCGTGGTCGGCACTCAACCCTTCGGCGGCTCGGGGCTCTCCGGCACTGGTTTCAAGGCTGGCGGTCCGGCCTATCTGCAGCGATTTGCGCTGGAGCAAGTGATCTCGGTGAACACGGCCGCCGCGGGTGGCAATGCCAGCCTGATTGCCATGGGCGAGTAAAGTAATAGGACGGCAGCAAGCTCTCGCAATCCCGCTTGCTGCCGTTCAATTCAGTTGCTAAGCGTATAATCAGATGCAACTGAGGCGATCTAAGCGTGCGCTTTGCAATTTCTTTTTTTGATAAGTACTTTCCCGTCCAATTATTATTTGTTTTGTTTCTTTTCAACTTGCCGATAGGAGCTGCTGTCTCCCAGGCAGACCAAAAACAGTCAGAACATCCGGCCATGAGCTTCATCGTCGTGCGCCGTGCTGTTTGCAACCAACCTTGCCCGGAATGGATTTCGGCCGAGGGGCGCATTACTTCCGATACACCTGCCCAAATGAGAAAAATTCTCAAGAAGATCGGGAATCGGAAATTGCCGGTCGTGTTCCATTCGGAAGGTGGGGATGTGAACGCTGCCTATGCTATGGGACGAATGATTCGTAAGGCTGGGCTGGAAACCGCGGTCGGTGGCACACGGCTGGAGGGCTGCCCGCCAGAGGATCTCCGTTGCGCTGCTGCCATCGCCCGGAATGGCACTTCAGCAGGATCTACCTATTCGTATGGAGCATATTGTGTTTCTGCGTGCCCGCTGGCTTTGGCGGGCGGCACGACGCGAGTTTCGTCGCAATGGGCGTATATCGGCGTTCATCAGATCACGACCGTCTACAACAAGATGCGCGTGTCCTATCGCATTGAATATAAGATGGTGAACGGGAAGAGGCAGGAAGTCTCCCGCAAGGAGATTGGCCGCAAGGTTACTGGGCAGAGCAGCTCTACCAAGCTAGGCAAAAAAGCTACGGCAACTCTCAAGGCGTATCTGAAAGAGATGGATGTCAGCGATGACATCGTTGACCTGATGATGAGTGCCGCGCCTGAGAGCATGGCGATGGTCGCACCTACGGAAGCGCTCAGGACGGGCCTGATTACGGATATGCTGGCCTACAACGAATGGCCCGGCATGCCGCTCTGCGCCAAGGACGCGGCACCAGAGGCTGTCTGCTATCGCCATCCGACAACTGAGGCGACTGTATCTAAGGCGCCACCGGTGCAGGATGCGGCCGTATATACATACCAGGGGGCGTCGAAAACGCATCCGATGGACTTCCTTGTGATGTATAACGGCAATTGCATGGAAGAGTGCACGCAATGGATTTCTGCGGATGGAGACATCACACGGGATACGCCGGTTCAGTTGGACGCGATCTTGAAGACGCTCGCCGGAAGAAAGCTGCCGGTCGTCTTTCAGTCCTTTGGTGGGGACATGGAAGCGGCTTTCGCAATGGGGCGCATGATCCGGGCTGCCGGTCTGGAGACTTCAGTCGGCGGAGCGCGGTTGCCGAATTGTCCAGTGTCAGACTCGCGGTGCACGGCGAGCATGGCCAAAGGCGGGCCGACCGAGGGCGAGGTCTCTGCCAGCGGTGCTTACTGCTTTTCGAGCTGCACTCTTGCCTTCATGGGCGGAACGCAGCGGCTTGTGGGAAGCTCTGATATGGGCCTCAATCAACCGGCGGCGAAGCTAACAAAGGCCGAACGAGACAAATTCTACGCCTATTTCAATGAGATGGGCATCAGCCTAGAGACAGTCGACACGATGATGACAGCATCACCAAGCGCTCGAGGCCTCATATATCATTCTCAGGCGCTAAAACTCGGCATCATCAATGGTGTCATCCCTGACGATGAAGAGCCCGGCTTTCATCTCTGCGGACCAGATGCGAAGGAAAGTGTCCGGTGCCCCAGAAAATCCGAGGCGGCGATCGTCCCGGCTGATGCCTCGGTAAATTGATGCCGAGATACTCTCATGGTCTCCTCCGTAAAGCCCGGAATCGCTGGTCCCTAATGGAATAGGCGGGCCGCAAGCGCAGCGCTATTCACAGTTTGGGCATATTTCGCTATCCCGTTGAAATAAACGCCCGAGTCCGTCGCGCGCTTAGAAAACGGGAACCTGATCCATGATTGCCATTAAGTCCGATATCGAAATCGCGCGTGCGGCAACGAAGAAGCCGATCTTCGAGATCGGTGCCGAGCTTGGCATCCCGCCGGAGCAGCTCGTTCCCTACGGTCACGACAAGGCCAAGATCAGCGCCGAATTCATTGCCGCACAAGAAGGCAGGAAGGACGGCAAGCTGATCCTCGTTACCGCTATCAATCCAACGCCGGCGGGCGAGGGCAAAACGACGACCACGGTCGGTCTCGGCGACGGGCTGAACCGCATCGGCAAGAAGGCGATCGTCTGTATACGCGAGGCTTCGCTCGGCCCCTGCTTCGGCGTGAAGGGTGGGGCGGCCGGCGGCGGTTATGCACAGGTCGTGCCGATGGAAGATATCAATCTGCATTTCACCGGCGACTTCCATGCGATCACATCGGCGCATAATCTGCTCGCGGCGATGATCGATAATCACATCTACTGGGGCAACGAAGAGAATATCGACCTGCGCCGCGTCACGTGGCGACGGGTGATGGACATGAACGATCGGGCGCTGCGCAGCATGGTGTCCTCGCTCGGCGGCGTCTCCAATGGTTTCCCGCGGCAGAACGGCTTCGATATCACCGTCGCGTCCGAAGTCATGGCGATCCTGTGTTTGGCGAGCGATCTCAAGGATCTGGAGCGCCGGCTCGGCGACATCATCATCGGCTACCGCTTCGACAAGACGCCGGTCTATGCCCGCGATCTCAAAGCAGACGGGGCGATGGCCGTGCTCCTGAAGGATGCCATGCAGCCGAACCTCGTGCAGACGCTGGAAAACAATCCGGCCTTCGTGCATGGCGGGCCTTTTGCCAATATCGCCCATGGCTGCAATTCGGTGATCGCGACGAAGACGGCGCTGAAACTCAGCGACTATGTCGTGACGGAAGCGGGCTTCGGGGCCGATCTCGGGGCCGAGAAATTCTTCGACATCAAGTGCCGCAAGGCGGGGTTGAAGCCGAGCGCTGCCGTGATCGTCGCGACGGTCCGGGCGCTGAAGATGAATGGCGGCGTGAAGAAGGACGATCTCGGCACGGAAAATGTGCAGGCGCTGGTGCGTGGCTGCTCCAATCTCGGCCGCCACATCGCCAATGTGCGCCGGTTCGGCGTGCCTGTCGTGGTTGCGATCAACCATTTCATTTCGGATACGGATGCGGAAATCGCTGCCGTGAAGGAATTTGTCGCGCGCCACGGCGCGGAAGCCATCCTCTGCCGTCACTGGGCGGAGGGTTCGGCCGGCATCGAAGACCTCGCCTATAAGGTGGTGGAACTTGCCGAATCCGGACAGGCTCGGTTCGAGCCGCTCTATGGCGACGACCTGCCGCTGCTCGAAAAGATCGAGATCGTCGCCTCGAAGATCTATCACGCCGGCGAGGTGACGGCTGACAAGGCTGTACGCGACCAGCTCGCAGCCTGGGAGGAGCAGGGCTACGGCAACCTGCCGGTCTGCATGGCAAAGACGCAATATTCCTTCTCCACCGATCCGAACCTGCGCGGTGCGCCTGAGGGGCATATCGTATCGGTGCGCGAAGTGCGCCTGTCGGCAGGCGCCGGTTTCGTCGTCGTCATCACCGGCGAGATCATGACCATGCCCGGCCTGCCAAAATCGCCATCCGCCGAACGGATTTTCCTCAATGATCAGGGTTATATCGAGGGGTTGTTCTGATCCCGAGCAGCTCTCGCGCTTCTGATCAGGAGACGACGTCGACGTTTCCCAAATTCAGGGTCGACGCATAGCCAAATGAAGAGCCTTTCAAGGCTGCCGCTCAGCAATATCCCCATCGGGATGAGCCAGAGAACGTGGCCTGAAGACAGCAAGGCGATGGCAGCTAAAAGCAACCCGAAGAGGATACAGGCTGCGATAGCCTTCATTCTCTCTCCTAACCTCGCCTTCGTTATCCTCAGACTTTGATTTGGGAATTTGAGGAACCGATTCAATCCGCTGTCTCAAGCGCCTGAAATGATTAATGGCAGTAGCGAAAGTCGCCCTTTCTCTTGATCACGTCGAGATGGAAGTGGGTTTCATGCGCCGCATCGCTTTCGGGGTCGAGGACCGTCGTGAAATAGAGGCAGCCGGCCGCGCTGACGGTGCGCTGGAATGCGCCCGTCAGTGTGGAATCCTCTCGGCGCGAGCGGACTTCGACGCTCTCACCTTTTTCGAAGCTGAAGCTCGCGACATCGATGGCATTGCCGCGCGCATGTTCGGAAATCTTGCCGGTTTCGGAGTTGTTGCGGAGCCGGCAGATATAGGCCGATGCCTGGTTGATCGTGGTGATACGGCCGCTATCGGGCAGCGCAACCGAGGCTGCGGGGATGACGCTTCCCTTCATCCATTGCGCCAGCGCCAGTGCCGTCGTGCAGCGCAGCGTTGCTTCCGGTTTCAATACGACGCCGGGCAGGGCTTGTGAGACGATGACCGGCTTGTCGATGCCGCAGCCATTACCATCGTCGATGCGGGGCGTCTCACGGAAGACGACACCGAGGCTCTGCAGCTCTTTGGTGCATTCTGCATGGTCCGCATCGCTCTCGGGTTCGATGGTTAGATGTTGTTCCTCAAGGGTCTGTTCACCCGGTTTCGGTGGCTCCTGATCTTCCGGCGGAGCAAGGGGTAATTCATCCTTCCCGCTTGGGGGGGTGGGAAGGGTTTCGCCGGGTTTGGGTTGCGGCGTTGGAACCTCTGAGGCCGGCGGCGTTTCGGGCTTCTGCGCGGGCTGGGCTTCCGGCTGAGGCCTGGGAGCTTCCTCGGTTTCCGGCTTCTTTTCTGGCTGAGGGGCCGCAGGCGCTTCGGTTGCTGCTTCTGGCTTTGCCTGAGGCACCGGGCCGGTTCGCGGCAGTCTTGCACCGGGGAGCAGGGCGAGTGCGGCCAGAATGACCGCCATCTTCCGAAATTCTCTCACACGTCGTTTCCCGTCGTTGATCGAGCGGAGAGGAAACGCAAGAACGGCAAATTCGTTGCAATTGGGCAACGTTTCCCGAGATCCTTAAAACTTGACATTATTATTCAACATAAATCGATGGAATATATTGACAATAAAACTCATGTTTTTTATGCGGCAAAAAGAAGGCGGAAATCTCCGCCGTCGTCCGCAAGCCTAGCCAGCCCCTCGAGCGTCTGACACGCCACGACAGCCAGCCCGGTAATTTTCATTTGAGGGTAGGTTATGATCGTCCGGCATTGGCGCTCGGTTCTAATGGTTTGCACAGCAGCCGCACTTGTTCTTCCTGTTTCACAGGCTTTCGCTCAGAGCGTTCCGGCGACCACGCCGGCCACGAATGCTGAAGGCGCAACCGTCCTTCAGAAAATCGTCGTCAAAGGAAATCGCGCGGCGCCCGGCAGTGTTGCCGACACGCCGCTTGCGACCCAGATCGATAAGAAGGAACTGGAACAGAAGCAGGTCACGAACTACCACGATATCGGCCGTAGCGTCGATGCAACCGTGAACTATTCGCGTGCAGACGCGGGCTTCAACCTGCGCGGCCTTTCCGGCCCGCGTATCCTGACGACGATCGACGGCATCCCGATCCCCTATGTTTCCAATAGCTCGCGTCAGGGCGCCTTTGCGCCCAGCAACGCCAACGGCGGCGGCGATACCTTCGATTTCGATTCACTGTCCTCTCTTGATATCGTGCGCGGTGCGGATTCGAGCAAAGGCGGTTCGGGCATGCTCGGCGGCGCCTTCGTCCTCAACACGCTCGAGCCTGAAGACCTGATCCCCGAGGATCGCGACTGGGGTGCGATCGTCAAGTCGACCTATGACAGCGAAGACCGCAGCATTGCCGGCTCCGCCGCCGCCGCCAAGAAGATCGGCAACACGTCGATCCTCTTCCAGGGCGCCTATCGCAAGGGCCATGAGCGTGACAGCAAGGGCGACATCGACGTCTACGGCAAGCCGAGGACCGAGCCGGATCCGGCCGATTTCGACCAGCACAACCTGCTGTTCAAGGTGCGTCAGGATCTCGAAGGCGGCCATCGCATCGGTTTGACGGCTGAACGCTTCCGGCGCGACCTGAAGACCGATCTGCGGGACCTGCAGGGCACGCCTCCGATCCGCAGCTATCTCGTCGGGAACTATGACGGTCGGGAACTGCGCGACCGTGACCGTGTTTCACTGGATTATGATTACGAGGCGCAGTCTTCCGATGCATTCTTCAGCACTGCCAGAGCCACCCTCTACTGGCAGGATCTGAAAAAGGAATCCGGCAGCCAGGGCCGGACCGCAGCCAATGTCGTTTCTGGCCGCAATAACAGCATCGAAAACGAAACCTGGGGCTTTAGCGGTACGGCGACGAGGGACTTCGAATATTCCGGCCTCAGCCACTCCGTTCGTGTCGGCCTCGACGTCGGGGTATCGAAATGGACGCAGTACAGTTCGGCGCTTTGCCCGACGCCGACAACCTGCCCGGCACTCAACAACCAGTCTGAAGTGCCCAATGTCGACAGCACGAACCTCGGCGTGACATTCGAAGACAAGATCGAGATTGGCAATAGCGGCTTCGCGCTAACGCCCGGCTTCCGCTTCGATTGGTTCAACTACCGGCCGTCGACGGGTGGCGGTTTCGAGAGCAACCCGGCGCTTCCCCGCTTCGGTGCGGTTTATGATCGTACGGAAGCCGGCATGTCGCCGAAGTTGCTCGCGACCTACGATCTGACGCCTGATGTTCAGCTCTATGCCCAGCTTGCCGTCGGCTTCCGTGCCCCGACCGTCGATGAACTCTACAGCCGCTTCTACAACGCGACGCAGGGTTATGCGCAGCTTGGCAATCCAAACCTGGATCCGGAAATCGGCCGCGGCATTGAGATCGGCGCTAACTTCGATACTGGCGGTCTGCAGGGTCGCGTAGCGGCATTCCATACCCGGTATCAGAACTTCATCGAAACCGTGACGACAAGAGATCCCATCACCGGCTTCATGACGTTCGCCTACACGAACGTATCCTCGGCTTCCATCTCCGGTCTCGAAGCGAATGTGATCAAGACGTTCGACAACGGTATCAATCTTCACACCTCGCTTGCCTATACCTATGGCCGGAACGACGATACGCAGGAGCGGCTGCGCTCAGTCGCGCCGTTCAAGGCCATTGTCGGCGGTGGTTGGAGCAATGACGAATACGGTTTCGACCTCTCCTCCACGCTCTCGTCGCAGATGACCGGCAACGACAATGCTCTGACGTCGTTCGATGCGCCCGGCTACGGCATCGTCGATCTGACCGCATGGTGGACGCCAGAACAGGTCAAGGGTCTGCGTATCCAGGGCGGCGTCTACAACATCTTCGATCAGGAATATTACAGTGCACTCGCTGTTCGTGACGTGAACCTCGATGCAGCTTCCTCGCAGCCGAAGGAATGGTATTCGGAGCCGGGCCGTACCTTCAAGATCTCGGTCACCAAGACGTTCTAAGCAAGAATCAGCCCTATTAGGCTGGGGTGAGGGGCGGCTTTCGGGTCGCCCTTTTTCGTGCGCGAATGGCCCCTTGCGCTTGGCTTCATCTCAGGCTAACAATTTCGCCCATGAAGAAGTCCTTGAACATTGCAGTTTGGTGGTGGGCTCGCTGAGGCGGCCTCGACCAATCGTGTCCAAAGACGACGAACGAGCCGCCCGAAACTTCGAGGCGGCTTTTTTGTTTCAAAGGTCGCCTTTCGTCCGGGTCCGATAACGGAGTGGAACTATGGTAACGATCCTGCGGGATGATGGTGCGGAAATCTACGAGACCAAGGGCGGCATCACCGTCACCCGGCAAAGACGGGCAATTCCCTATGCCGACGCAGTCTCGTCCTATGTCGACAAGCTCGATGAGCGGCGCGGCGCCGTCTTCTCGTCGAACTACGAATATCCGGGCCGCTATACGCGTTGGGATACAGCCGTCGTCGATCCGCCGCTCGGTGTCTCCTCCTTCGGCCGCAATGTCTGGATCGAAGCCTATAACGAGCGCGGCGAGGTCATCCTCGAGTTCATCGTCGAGCGACTGAAGACCGTCAGCGAACTGGAACTCGGCGCACTGACCGCGCGCAGGCTCGATCTGACGGTCAAGATGCCTGACCGCGTTTTCACCGAAGAAGAGCGCTCGAAGATGCCGACGGTGTTTACCGTACTTCGCGCCATCACTGATCTTTTCTATTCGCAAGCCGATGCCAGCATCGGCTTCTATGGCGCTTTCGGCTACGATCTCGCCTTCCAGTTCGACGCGATCAATCTGAAGCTGGAACGACCTTCCGACCAGCGCGACATGGTGCTTTACCTGCCGGATGAAATCCTCGTCGTCGACAACTATGCCGCCAAGGCCTGGGTTGATCGCTACGATTTCTCCAAGAACGGCAAGACGACCGAGGGCAGGGCAGGCGACATCGCAGCCGAGCCGTTTGTCCGCACGGATACGATCCCGCCGAAGAGCGATCATCGTCCGGGGGAATATGCCGAGCTCGTCGTCAAGGCGAAGGAGAGCTTCCGCAAGGGCGATCTCTTCGAAGTGGTGCCCGGGCAGAAGTTCATGGAGCGCTGCGAAAGCAAGCCTTCGGATATTTCCAAGCGGCTGAAGGCGATCAATCCGTCGCCCTATTCCTTCTTCATCAACCTTGGAAACCAGGAATATCTGGTCGGTGCGTCGCCGGAAATGTTCGTGCGTGTTTCCGGCCGCCGCATCGAGACCTGCCCGATCTCGGGCACGATCAAGCGCGGCGACGATCCGATCGCCGACAGTGAGCAGATTCTCAAGCTCCTGAACTCGAAGAAGGACGAGTCCGAACT
>Ga0102587_1000765_pt1 | contig 29940 bp, 34 predicted proteins | sample AraplaF_Col_mTSA_FD_76853 | JGI IMG/M metagenome (GOLD analysis project Ga0102587, IMG submission 76853) | Arabidopsis root microbial communities from the University of North Carolina, USA - plate scrape MF_Col_mTSA (SPADES assembly) (version 2) | ecosystem: Host-associated > Plants > Roots >... | reverse complement strand
TATGCGCTGCAGGAGCAAGCCTGGAGCTCGCAGTATGCCGAGCCGCTGGACATCAACAAGGATTACCCGAAACCGAACAAAAGGCAAAAGACAACCTCCGGCCGTCGCTGGCCGTGCTTCCCTTCCAGAATATGAGCGGCGATGTCCAGCAGGAGTATTTCGCCGATGGCGTTGTCGAAGACATGATCACGGCGCTCAGTCGTTTCCGCTCCTTCGCGGTGATCGCCCGCAACTCCTCCTTTATCTACAAGGGCCGCGCGATCGATGTGCGCCAGGTCGCTCGCGAGCTTGGCGTACGCTACGTGCTGGAAGGCAGCGTGCGGCGCGCCGGTAACCGCTTGCGCATTACCGCACAGCTCGTCGAAGGCGCGACCGGTGCGCACCTGTGGGCAGAGCACTACGATGGCTCTGCGGAAGCAATTTTTGATTTCCAGGATCGCATCACTGAGAGCGTCGTCTCGATTGTTGAGCCCCAGATCAAGTCTGCCGAGATCGCGCTTTCACGAAGGGAGCGGCCAGAGAGCATTGAAGCCTATGATTTCTACCTTCAGACCATGGGAAGCTTCTACTCCGACATGCCAGAGCGGAACGACGCCTCCCTCGCCCTGATCAACAAGGCAATCACCCTCGAGCCTAACAACGCGACCTATCTTGCGACGGCAGTCGGGTTGCTCATGCAACGCGGCACTCTGGGCTGGAAGCTGCCGGGGGTCGAGGATCAGCGAGCACTCTGCGAGAACTACATCGAGCGGGCGCTTGTGCATGGGCACGGCGACGCGTCCGTCGTGGGGATCTGCGGCAATACTCTGATGCAGTACCTGAAGCAGTACGATCGAGGTTTCGAGTTGGTCTGCCAGGCCGTTGCCTTCAACCCCAACAACCTCGACGTCGTCAATTATGCGGGCGTCGCGAACCTCCATTGCGGCAGTCTCGATGAGGCCGTCACATATTTCCTGCGCGCCGAACGACTGAGTCCAAATAGCCTTGGTGCTCATTGGACCTTACCGGGCTGGCTCATGTCGAAATGGTCCGCGGGAACTATGAAGAGGCTCTGGCCTGGGGGCGCAAATCCATGGCGGCGAATGCCTATTACGGTCCGTGCTTCTGGATGATGATTGCGGCCAATGCAAAACTCGGACGCATGGACGAAGCGCGGCGGCACCTTGCGGGTCTGCTTGCATTCTCGCCCGGCGTCACAGTCGCCCGCATCCGCGCCGGCCAAGCCGCCAAGAACCCTAACCGGATCGAACCGATCCTCGCAGGGTTGGCGCTCGCCGGCATGCCGGAAGCCTAGGCCGGGTGGAAGAAGCGGACCAGCAGACTGATCGCCAGCAGCCCCATGACAATGCCGATGATGACATCGAGAACCCGCCAGGCTGCGGGTTTTGCAAACACCGGCTGCAACAGGCGAGCGCCGTAGCCTAGGCCGAAAAACCAGATGAACGACGCCGTCGCGGCACCGACACCGTAGGCGATGCGGTCTGCACCGCTATAGGGCGCGGACAGGCTGCCAATCAAAACGACCATGTCCAGGTAGACGTGCGGGTTCAGAAAGGTAAAGGCTAGGCAAGACGCGACTGCAGCCTTCAGACCCAGTGTCTGCGGAGAACCCGCCTGCATCGCGCCGGGATGAAGAGCGCGACGGAATGCCAGAACGGCATACGAACCGAGAAAAATTGCCCCACCTAGCGTCACAGCCGAGAGGAGCGTCGGCGACTGGGCAACAAGCGTTCCCAGCCCGGCAACGCCGGCTGCGATCAGCACTGCATCCGATACGGCGCAGATCAGGCACAGGATGAAGACGTGTGAGCGCAGCAGGCCCTGGCGCAGAATGAACGCATTCTGTGCACCAATGGCGATAATGAGCGACGCACCAAGGAAGAAGCCGGAAAGCGCGGTAGAAATGGAGATCATGTGACTTTCCGGAAGAATTATGCGGTGGGATTATCAGATTAGAAGAAGCTGAGCTGGCCGTCATCCGGCTTTTTCCTTTCAGGCGGCGACGGCAGCTTATCAACGGCCACCCTGTCCTGGAGGTCGGACCCCACATTGGTCACTTTGTTGACCTTGTCGGAGACGGGGATCGCCTCGAAAAAATCTTCTTCGACCGGCTTCATCAAGTCGGCGACTTCCCGTGGCTCCTGTGTCTTGCAATCCAGCCAGCGCGAAAAGTCTTCCGGCTTGATGACCACGGGCATGCGGTCATGGATCGGAGCGATGGCGGCATTTGCCGCGGTCGTCAGGATCGCACCGGTGTCGACTTCCGAACCGTCTGCGGACGACCATGTTTCCATCAGGCCGGCGAACGCCACAATGCCGCCGCGGCGCGGCCTGATCCAATAGGTCTGGGACTTCTCGCCCCTCTCCTTGCCGGGGCGATGCCATTCATAGAAGCCGGAGCCTGGCACGAGCACGCGCCGATGGCGCATCGCCGCACGAAACGACGCCTTGCCGATCGCCGTTTCGGCGCGGGCATTGATCAACAGCGGAAATTGCTTGGGATCCTTCACCCATCCCGGCATAAAGCCCCATCGTACGAGCACCGCGCGCCGCTCCGGGAGGTTGTTGCCTTTCTCCCGCGTTTCATCCGAAACGACGACGAGGATGGGCTGGGTCGGCGCAATGTTGTAACGCGCGGGAAAGTCCTCGAGATCCATGATCCCCAGAACTTCCTTCAATTCCTCCGGGGATATTGTCAGGGCATAACGTCCACACATTCGGATGTCTTTGCACTCCGTCCGGCGACGGTCAAGGGTAGCCGCCTCAGCCGCGCGGTGCGAGTAGGATGATTGCCGAGCCGCAAAGGCAGACGAGCGCGCCACCAATGTCCCAGCGGTCGGGCACACGGTTCTCGACGATCCACAGCCACATCAGAGAAGCCACGATATAGATGCCGCCATAGGCAGCGAAGGTGCGGCCGGCGGCCTCACTCGGCACGAAAGTGAGGAGCCATGCAAATAGCGCGAGGGACACCATACCGGGCGCCAGCCACCAGACGGGCTTTGCCATTCTCAGCCAGGCCCAGAAGGTGAAGCAACCGGCAATCTCGAAAACAGCTGCTGCAGTATAAATGATATAAGTCACGAGAGCTCCGTCGAATCGCCGCGTTCAATATCCGGCGGAACGATGGCGGCGCCAAGCACATCCCAACAGAGACCAACGCGGCAACCCCATGAGTTCCATTCCGACGGCGGCCTCCTCCGCCATCCTCCAGCGCGGCAACCGGTTCCTCCTCGTGCTTCGGCGCAATCCGCCGGCGGCCGACATGTATGCGTTTCCGGGAGGACGGGCCGAACCGGGCGAAATGCCAGAGGAAACGGCGTTGCGCGAGTTGGAGGAGGAGACCGGCATAAAAGCTCGCAACCCTCACCTCTTCGCTACATACGATTTGAAGACGCACGCCCCTGACGGCGCGGTCGTCAACCACTTCTTTCTTTCCGTATTTCGGGTCGAGGCCGACGAGACGGCTATCGGCCTTGCGGCCGACGACGCCGCCGATATCGGCTGGTTCACCGTTGAGGAGATCCGCCGGTTACCCGTGCCTCAAAGCGTGCTTGAATGTGCCGAGCGCCTAGCGTCCGGCAGCGAATAAGCAGGTGGAAACTCAAGCAAGCGCCTTGTTCCCGTCACTGTCAGGGTATCAACTATCAACATGATTCCCGTTCGACGCGCGTTCCTGTTTCTTGCATTGTGCGCAAGCGCCGCCCTACCCGCCCCTGTATGGGCACAGGGTACAACGCCGCCAGTGTTGCCAGAGCAGAGTGCGCCAAAAGCGGTCACCGTGCCATACGACGAAAAGCTATCGCGGCTTGCCGAAGTGTTGGGCTCGGTTCACTACCTGAGGACTTTGTGCAAGGCGGAAAATAGTAGCGAGTGGCGAGGGCGCATGCAGCAACTGCTTGATTCAGAAGCCAAGGACGAGCCGCAGCGCAAGGAACAGCTAACCGCGGCTTTCAATCGCGGATACCGCGCTTTCGCGTCTGTTTACACGGATTGCACGCAGGCAGCCATCGTGGCAGAAGAGCGATACCGTGCCGAAGGTGCAACACTCGCCACAGAAATAACATCAAGGTTCGGAAATTAACGGTTAATTAACCTCTTTTCACTGGCGGCCGTGTCGTTTTGGGAAAAGGCTGATAAGGTCGTTAACTAGGCAGTAAGGCATGCAGTTTGAGGAAATGACAATGGAACCAAGCCTCAATGACATCGACGACATGATCGTTCATGAGAAGACTCAGGCGGCTTTGGAGTACCATAACGAAGCCTGGGCTGATGGCATGGCAGACGGAATCGAACCCGAGATCATCGCCGATACAGCAATCATCCACGCGCTACGGGAAACTATTCGCCTCCATGGCGAGAATAGTGCCGAAGCGCTTCTGGATTCCTTGCGCGAGCGCATGCTTGCCGGCGAGTTTTCCACCAACAGGACCCTGCAATAAGGGCAATACAGAGAGTCTCATGCGTACCGGTAAAGATATTTCCTCGCGAATCCCGCTCGCGCCGGTCCTGCTTGCCGTCGGCCTTGCCGCAGGCAGCGTGCTGTCCGCATCTTCCGCCTACGCGCTTTCCGAACTTCAGAAGATTCCGGGCCAACCCGATGCGCCTGCCACGGCGCAGCAGGGCCAGCAGCAGCCGGCTACACCACAAAACGGCTCTTCCGGCATTCCCCAGCCCGATCCGCTCGTCAACAAGCAAGGCGGCCAGAGCGTCGACAAGACGCCGGGCGCATCCGGCGATTCCAAGCCCGTCGAGGTGATCTACGACATCAGCAAGGTGCCGGAACCAGTGCGCAAGATGCGCGAGCAGATCGTCGAGGCTGCCGCATCAGGCGATCTCGAACGCCTGCGCCCGCTGATGGGGACTGGTGCCGACCAGACGCAGGTGACGGTCGGCGAACCCACGGACGATCCGATCGGCACACTGAAGGATCTCTCCGGCGATCCCGACGGCGACGAAATCCTCGCCATCATGCTCGACGTCATCTCGACCGGCTTCGTGCATGTCGGCCAGGGCACGGCTGATGACATGTATGTCTGGCCCTATTTCGCCGAGAAGGACCTGAAATCGCTGACCCCGCCGGAACGCGTGGAACTGCTGCGCATCGTCACGGCGGGCGATCTCTCCGATATGCAGGAGTTCGGCGGCTATAATTTCTATCGCGTCGGCATAGCCCCCGACGGCAAATGGAAGTTCTTCACTGCGGGCGACTGACGCTACTGCATAATTCCTCAAATCGGAATCGATTTGAGGATGAAATTATGCAGCAATTCAAAGTGCTACAGCGTCCTTTGCGCGTCTGAAAAGACGCGCGGCGCTGTAGGCGCCGTGCGTCCATTCCGGCTCACCAAGGACGCTAACTCTTTGAATCTACGCATCAGGCTTTCCGAAATCGATTCCGATTTTCCGGCCGATGTTGTAGAGCGCTTGCACCTTCAGCCTCAAAGACATACCTCTGAGCGATCACCAACGCGACAGGTTTCGCCATGCCAGCCGTATTCCTGAAAGACCGCTCGCTCGTTGCCGTCGGCGGCGCGGAAGCAGAGTCCTTCCTGCAGAATCTCATCACTACCGACATCGTCTCGATGAGCGCCGATGAGGCGCGGCCGGGCGCGCTGCTGACGCCGCAGGGCAAGATCCTCTTCGACTTCATGATCTGGCGCGGCGATGACGGCTTCGTCATCGAAACGGATGCGGCCCAGCGCGAAGCCCTGCTCAAACGGCTGACCATGTACCGCCTGCGCGCCCCGGTGACGCTGACGCCGGTTGCAGAGGATGGTGTGACCGTTTCGTGGGGCGAGGATGCTGGGGACGGCACTAAAGACAGCCGGTTCACCAAGGCGGGGGTCACGCTTTTGCGCCGCGCGGGCCATCATGGCAGCTCCAACGAGGCCCTCTACGATGCATTGCGCATCGAACATGGGATCGTGACTTCCGGGCCTGATTACGCGCTTCAGGACGCCTTTCCGCACGACGTGCTGATGGATTTCAATGGCGGCATCTCCTTCAAGAAGGGCTGCTATGTCGGCCAGGAAGTGGTGTCCCGCATGCAGCATCGCGGCACGGCAAGACGCCGCGTCGTGACCGTGTCGGCAGGCGCCGCGCTCCCGGCCAGCGGCACTGAAATCACGGCTAATGGCAAGCCTGTCGGCACGCTCGGCTCCGTCGAGGGACAGAGTGGACTGGCGATCGTGCGCATCGACCGCGCCGGCGAGGCGATGGTATCAGGCACGCCGCTGCTTGCGGGCGATGTTTCCGTGACGCTCAGCCTGCCGGCCTGGTCCGGTCTCAGCTTCCCGACCTCCTCGGACGAGGCCAGCGCGTGACGGTTGCGAAGGTTCCACGCGCCTGGCAACGCATGCTGTCCGGCCGGCGGCTCGATCTGCTCGACCCCTCGCCGCTCGATGTCGAGCTGACCGATATCGCCCACGGGCTCGCGCGCGTCGCCCGCTGGAACGGCCAGACGTCGGGTGATCATGCCTTTTCGGTCGCGCAGCATTGCCTTGTCGTCGAGTCCATCTTCCGGCATTTCAACGAGGCCACGCCCGGCGATTGCCTGATGACGCTGCTGCATGACGCGCCGGAATATGTGATCGGCGACATGATCTCGCCCTTCAAGGCCGTTGTCGGCGGCGGATACAAGACCGTCGAGAAACGGCTGGAGGCCGCCGTGCACCAGCGTTTCGGCCTGCCGCCGCACCCTTCGCGCGATCTCAAGGACAAGATCAAGAAGGCCGATACGATCGCCGCCTATTTCGAAGCGACGGTGCTTGCCGGCTTCACGTCTGCGGAAGCGCAGAAATTCTTCGGCCAGCCGCGCGGCATCACCAGGGACATGCTGTTGATCGATCCCCTGCCTGCAATCGAAGCGCAGCGGCTCTTCTGCGAGCGCTTCGCCGAGATCGAGGCAGAGCGGGGCATGACCCCATGACCATGATCGTGGTTTCCCCGCTTTCGCGCATCGCCGAGATGGCGGTGCGGCACAAGGCGCGCGAAATGATCAGCCTGATGGCGAAGGAACAGGCCTTTCACCGGCCGGGCATCATCCAGGCCGACCGGCACCTGCTGCTCAATATGAACGATATCACCTTCAGGGGCACTGGCGATCTCGTGGCGCCTGATGAGAAGCATGTGCGGGCGATCATCGATTTCACCGCCGCCTGGCAGCAGCAGGCGCCACTCCTGATCCATTGCTGGATGGGCGTGTCGCGCTCGCCCGCCGCAGCGCTGATTGCCGCCCTGTCGCTGGCGCCGGAGCAGGACGATATGGCACTTGCCCGCCGGCTGCGGACCGCCTCGCCCTATGCAACGCCGAATGCCCGGATCGTCGAAATCGGCGATGCGCTGCTTGACCGGCGCGGCCGGCTCATCGATGCCGTGAGGGCCATCGGCCGCGGTGCGGAGGCCGACGGCAACGCGCCCTTCGTGCTGTCCGTCAGAGACAATTCGAACGGTTGACGCTCCTCACCCCTGCTCCATCTAGCCCTCGACGAGGCATCCGAGGAGCACGTGATGGAACAGCAGGCCACCGACTTCATCATCGCAACCCGCTCGGCACTCGATCAGGCGAGTGCGCTTGCCGTTCAATATTCCTTTTCCATCCTCGGGGCGATCATCCTGCTCATCGTCGGCTGGGTGGCGGCGAGCCTCATCAGCCGCTGGGCCTATGAGGGCATCTCGCGCGTGCGCGGCATCGACGAGACGCTCGCCCGTTTCTTCACCAATGTCGTGCGCTATGCGATGCTGGTATTGGTCTTCGTCACCGTTCTCGGGCAGTTCGGCGTGCAGACGGCATCGATCATCGCCACTCTCGGCGCCGCCGGCCTTGCCGTCGGTCTGGCGCTGCAGGGCACGCTGCAGAATATCGCTGCCGGCATCATGCTGCTCGTGCTGCGGCCCTTCCGGGTCGGGGAATATATCGAGACGAGCAGTGTCTCCGGAACGGTGTTGGAGATCGGCCTGTTTGCCACGGAGCTTAGAACCGGAGACGGTCTCTACCGGCTGGCGCCCAATTCGACGCTGTGGAATACGCCGATCACCAATTACAGCCGCCAGCCGACTCGACAGAACGAAGTGAAGATCAACATTACGCATCAGGAGGATCTCGATCTCGCCATGGAGACGCTGATGAAGCTTGCAACCGCCGATAAGCGCGTACTCAAGACGCCGGCGCCGAGCGTCTTCATCGATAGTCTCAGCGACAGTGCGGTCAGCGTGACGTTGCGCTACTGGGCATCGACAGGCGACTGGTGGGGCCTGAGTCGCGACATGATCAAGCGCGTCAAGCTTGCCTTTGACAAGAGGGGCGAGGCTGGCGACGCTCCGGCGGAAGTTTCGAACGCTCCCGTTTCCGAACCGGCACCAGAGGAAGCGCAGGCCAGGGTTTCGGCCCGCAAGAGGACGCCGAAGGCGTCCCCGCAGACGCAGCCATAATCTATTTGATCACGCCGCAGGCAATCCTGTCGCCCGCGCCGCCCGAAGGCTGGCTTCGGTAATCGTCGGAATTGGCATGCACCATCAGCGCGCGGCCGCGCACGCCATCCGTCTTGCCGTCAAGCGAGATCATAGTGTCGAAGACCTGGGCACGCAGGATACCGTCTCGCCCGACATACTGGTTCGGCATGTCGCCGGCATGCGGGCCTTTGGCGGCGAGGAAGCCATGCTCGGCCTTGGTCGGATTGAAATGTCCCCCGGCGGATTCGTGATGGGTCGCGGCATCGCAGCGGCCGGTTTCATGGATATGGAAGGCGACCCATTTATTGGCAGGCAGGCCGGAGATTTCCGCCTCGATGAAAACGCCGCCATTGGCGGCAGCCGTCAGCGTGGCGCGTCCGGCCTCCTTGCCGTCAGGGCCGACAAAATTCGCCGTCGCCGTCTGCTTGTTCTGAGCAAAGCCTTGGGGCGCCGCCGCAAGCAGGCCGAGGGCAGCGATGGTGCATATGATTTTCATCGGGTTTCCTTCCGTTTCTTGGACCGTGTCCCAACGCCTCACGAAGGAAGGTGTTCCTGCCTGCATAAAAGGCAAGAAAAAGCCGGCCACGAGGCCGGCGGGATCATTCAACTTGGGGTCGGCCCAGGCTCAGGCAGCAATATCGAGATCGAATTCGCCATAGGTATTGCGATAGACCTGCATGGCCTGATCGTCGGCATCAGGGACAATCTGCTGCAGCGCATAGGGAACGGCCATGCCGGTCGCCGAGCCGTTGTCGCTGTATTCTATCACGAGCGCAACGAGGCTGTTCGGATATCTCGGCTGCGTATTGCCAGCATCATCGTTTTCGAGAAATTCCCTGATGATGCCGGGCTTCTCATCTGCCGCGCGTTCCGTGCGGCTCAGCACGCCGTCGCCATTGGCATCAAGCCGCGAGAGCGTTGCCAAATATGCATAAGAGATGTCTGAAACTGATGAAAGAGCAGTCATACAAACCTCCGTTCACCGCGTCTTCCGGTGAGAGTCTGTACGCAATACACGGGTGGAAAATATCAAGGCTGATCTGTTGGTTAAACTGATTTGCGGCTTCGGTCAATAAGCTGTTAACTATCGATTAACCATAATTGACAAAGTGTAACTACCCATTCCAGCGGCAATTTCAATTTCCCTTGGGAAACCGGGTTTCTTCATTATTTCAGTAGTTTGCGAGATACAAACAAATTGCCGGCTAGCTATAAAGAGCCGCTCGGTTGCAACCGATTATTAATCGGGGCGGTAGAAGATGCCGCCTGCGAGTTGCCGGAAATGGACACTTGCCGCTTACAAAAAATTGATTCTTGCATGCACTTTAGAAAGGTCTTTTTTATGCCCGGCGCGATATGGCAGCTTTGCCAATCGAAGACGCCTTCGCCTTTTGCCATGCTTCCAACGCAACCGTCCCATGAGGGGACTCGTGCGCATGAAAGCTGAGACGCTTTTCTGGCAACAGTGCACGCAGGCCGTCAAGGAGGACGGATCGATCGATGCCGAGCATCTGATGGAGCTCGTCATCGCGACCTATCGCAGCCATGAAAGCGAATATGATGAAATCGAGCATAGCGCCGAGACGCTGCTCAATGAAAACCGCGACCTGAAGAATACGATCAGTTCCACCATACAGGCGCTTGCAGAACAGCGCAAACTCTTCGAAATCGTCCTGAACAACCTGCCGCTCGGCCTCAGCGTGTTCGATGCGGGCCAGCGGCTGACCCTTTCCAACCTGCGCTTCCGCCAGCTCTTCGGCTTTACCGAAAGCGATGTCACGCCCGGCACGACGATTGCCGACCTGATGCACAAGACGCGCGGCACGGAGCAGGCCAATGCCAGGACGCGTGGCAAGAAGGACGGCCAGGAAGCCTCTTCGAAGGCAGGGCGCATCCGCAGACGCGAATGGCTGATGGACGACGGCCGCATCATCCAGAGCGTGGTCACCATCCTGGCCGACGGCAGCAACATCGCCATCCATGCCGACGTTACAGAAGACCGAAAGGCTGCCGAGCGCATCACCTATCTCGCTCATCACGATCCCCTGACCGGCCTGCCGAACCGCATTCGCTTCCGCGAGCAGCTGGATGCCGCCCTTGCCGAGCGCAAGGAGGATGAGCAGATCGCGCTCGTGCATCTCAATCTCGACCGGTTCAAATCGATCAACAATACACTGGGTGTTTCAGCCGGTGACAAGATCCTGCAGCAGGTGGCAGAGCGCATCCGCGCCTCGGCCGGCTCGGAGAATATCCTTGCCCGTCTCGGCTCGGACGAATTCGCGATCCTGCAGACGCATCGCCAGCAGCCGTGGAACATCACCGCGCTCGCCGACCAGATCCGCCGTGAGCTCAGCGAACCCTTCTTCCGCGGCGACAAGCAGGTGGAGCTCAGCGTTTCCATGGGCATTTCGATCGCCCCTGACGATGCTGTCGAGACCGACAAGCTGCTGCGCAATGCGGCGGTCGCCCTTTCCCATGCCAAGGCGGACGGGAGCCGGCACGAGCGCTTCTTCACCGGAGAGATGGACGAGAAGATGCAGGCTCGCCATGCGCTGGAGGCCGATCTGCGCGCCGCAGTGCAGAAGGAGGAATTCGAGCTTCACTACCAGCCGCTCTACGACCTGACGCAGCACCGCATCTGCGGCTTCGAGGCGCTGATCCGCTGGAATCATCCGGTGCGCGGCCGCGTCTCGCCGATGGAGTTCATTCCGCTGGCTGAAGAGGTCGGCCTCGTCGTCGATATCGGCCGCTGGGTTTTGCGCCGCGCCTGCAACGATGCAGCGCAATGGCCCGAAGATATCAAGATCGCCGTCAATGTCTCGGCCATCCAGTTTTCCAGCAGCGACCTGCCGCAGGATGTCAACGAGGCGCTTGCAGCCGCCGAACTTTCGCCGTCGCGTCTCGAACTGGAGATCACCGAAAGCGTGCTGATGGAAAATCTCGACGAGGCATTGCCGATCCTGCATGCGCTCAAGGAGCGCGGCATCCGCATCTCCATGGACGATTTCGGAACCGGCTATTCGTCGCTGAGCTATCTCTCGAGCTTTCCCTTCGACAAGATCAAGATCGACAAGTCCTTCGTGAACGACATCGTCGAGAACAAGGAAGCGCATGCGATCATGCGCGCGATCATCCTGCTCGGCGACGCACTCGGCATGCGCGTGACCGCGGAGGGCGTGGAAACCGCAGAGCAGATGGCGCTGCTCGAATGCGAGGCATGCGACGAGATCCAGGGCTATTACATCAGCCCGCCAAAACCCCTCGGCGACGTAGCCCACATGCTTTCGATGCCGCCGAAGAAGAATGGCAGCGTTACGCCGCCCGCCAAACTCCGATACTGATTTCGGCACGTTGCGACTCGCCGGCCAAGCCGTTATCGACAGGAAACGATCCCTTCGAAAACCGGTGACGACGATGTTCAAGGCCGAAGCCTTCTCCCCCTATGAAGCGCTTGCTGCGGAACTCATTCCACATGCAACGGAGGGTGACGACGGGTCTCACGACCTTGCCCATATCCTGCGTGTCTTCCGCAATGCCATGCGCATCCATGCTGCGGAAGGCGGCAAGGGCCAGGTGCTCGCGGCTGCCGTGCTGCTGCATGATTGCGTCGCCGTCGAGAAGAATTCACCGCTGCGCGCCCTGGCCTCGGCGCTCGCCGCAGAAAAGGCTTCGCGGATACTGAAAGAGCTTGGATGGGACGATGAGGATATCGCTGATGTCGCCCATGCGGTGACGGCGCACAGCTTTTCGGCGAATGTGCCACCGGAAACGCGGGAGGCGAAAATCCTGCAGGATGCCGACAGGCTGGATGCCATCGGCATGGTGGGTGCTGCGCGCTGCTTCTATATCGCGGGACGCCTCGGATCGGGCCTCTATGATCCTTTCGACCCCGCCGCCGAGGGCCGAGCGTTCGATGACAAGCGTTATGCGATTGACCATTTCCAGACGAAGCTGTTCAAACTGGCGGATGGATTCCAGACGGCGAAGGGCCGCGAGCTTGCGGCCGCCCGCGACAGGAGCCTGCGCGACTTCCTCGCGGCATTTATGGACGAAATCTAGGAGCCTATGATGCGTGTCAGCGATCTCTTCATCTACCCGCTCAAGAGCGCCCGCGGCATCGCCCTGCCCTTTACGGACATCGACGCCTATGGCCTGCCCGGCGACCGGCGCGCGATGGTGACGGACCCAGACGGCCATTTCATCACCCAGCGCGAACTCCCAACCCTCGCTCAGATCGACGTACGGCCCGAAGCCGGCGCCTTCCGGCTGCGGATGGAGGGCAAGCAGGAGATCGCCGTAGCACCGCCGCAACCGGACCGGCGACTGGGTGTCATCGTCTGGAAATCAGCCGTCAGCGCCGCCGTTGCTGACGATGAAAGCAATGCCAGGCTTTCGGAATGGCTCGGCCGCGCGGTGAAACTCGTCTTCTTCGACGACGAGGCAGAACGGATCGCCAATGCCGAATGGGCGGGCGAAGGCACGCCGGTGACCTTTACCGATGGCTACCAGATCCTGGTGACGACGACGGGATCGCTGAAGGCGCTCAATGCCGATCTTGCCGACCATGCCGAAGGTGGCGTCGGCATGGAGCGCTTCAGGCCGAATATCGTCATCGACACAGACGAAGCCTGGGCGGAAGACCGCTGGGCGGCAATCGAAATTGCCGGCATCCGCTTCGACCTCGTCAAGCCCTGCGCCCGCTGCATCATGACGACGCAGGACCAGTTGACGGGCTCACGCGAAGTGCCGAACCCGATGCCTGCCATGGGCCGCATCCGCATGTCGGGCGACCGGCGCGTTCCCGGCCCGCTTTTCGGCTGGAACGTGACCCCGCGCGGCACCGGCAGGGTTACGATCGGCGACGAGGTGAAGATCATCGAGGCACGGCCGGAGGGCTGGACCTTCAAGGTTCGCGCCCGAGCCTAAATCCCGTCTTCAGACACGGGCCAGCGCCGCGTCGATCTGCGCCATCACGTCGGCCGGCAACGGTCCCTTCTCCAATGCGCCGGCATTTTCCTCGACCTGCGCGACCGTCCGGAACCCGGGAATGGGCAGGGTGCGCGGTGAACGCGCCCAGAGCCAGGCAAGCGCGCCCTGCGTCAGGGTGCGTCCATCAGATGTAAGCAGGCTGCGCACGGCGTCGAGCCTTGCTGCGAATTCCGGCGCGATACGGCCATCTTTGAAATAGACCATCCATTCGAGTGCTGCACCGCGCACGTCCTTGGCGCCGACGGCCTTGTCCGGCGTGAACTTGCCTGTCAGCAGTCCCATGGCCAGCGGGCCGCGATTGATGGAGATAAGACCGTTCGTTTCTACGACATCGATCATCCGAGGCACGGGCTCGAAGACGTTCATCGTGTGCTGGATCGAGACGAAGCCCGGCCGGCCGGCATGGCGGGCGGCGCGATCGGGAAAATCCGTGCTCCAGCCGAAGGCATCGATCTTGCCCTCGGCCCGCAGGGCCTGCAGCGTATCGAAGACTTCGTCGGACTGTTCCAGCGGAAAATCGTTGAGATGGAATTGCAGGAGATCGAGACGCTCCCGCTTCAGCCGGCGGAGCGACGTCTCGACGGACTGGCGAATGAAGGCCGGATCGGCAAAGGCACCGGTCGCCTGTTTCGTCTCCGGATTGGTGGCAAAGCCGAACTTGGTGGCGATAATGATATCGGCGCGATTGCCGATTGCCTGCCCCAGGACCTCTTCCGAATGGCCGGCGCCGTAATTCGAGGCCGTATCGAAGAAGCGAATGCCAAGGTCGATCGCGCGATTGATCGCGGCAACGGATTCATTGTCATCCACCTCACCCCATCCGAGCGGCGTATCACCGGCAAAGAACGGACCGCCGATCGCCCAGCAGCCCATGCCGAGGCGGGGAACTTCCGGCCCGTTCCAGAGCTTGATGGTGGTCGATGTTTCGGGCTTGGTCAGCATGGCTTCCTCCTTGAGCACTTAGAGCCTTTCCTGATCGAAGGAGAGATAGGGGCGTCGTGGATGAGGGTAAACCGCCAAAACTGAAGACTATTTTGCAGGGATGAAAAGCCGCTCAGGCAGAAAGCTCGTCCGGCCGAGAAAGCGTCCGTGCAGCCGGGTTGAGGGCCTTGAGTGCCGCCTGGACGAAGCCCTCACGCGCTGTCGAAGCCTCAAGGCCACGCGGTTCGTAGACATGGCGATGCAGAAAGAATCCAGTCAGACGGAATGCCGCCGTGAGGCTCTCGTAATCGGCCGCCTGGTTTTCCTGAACACTCAGAAAGGCCGGCAAAAGCAGCATCTTGTCGGCCCAAGGCTCTCCGGCGCCGCGACTGACGGCGCGGCCGGATTTCGGCGAGACATAGGCGAGATCGGTGCGGGTGCCGGTCGCGGCACATTCCGAGAGGTCGAGCCCGAAGCCGAGATCGTTCAAGACGGCGAGCTCGAAGCGTACGAAGAGTTCGCCGGCATCGGCAGGATTGTGGAGATGATCGAGAATGACTTCCAGCGCCTCGAAGAGATGCGGATGCGGATCGCGCTCCGGCAACAGGCGCAGCAGCGCGCCCATGGCCTGCACGCCATAGACGGCGGTTGCCGTCTCCATCAGCCGCGCGGCGCGCAGCTTCACCGGCTCGAGGCGGAATTCTCCGAGATGCTCATCCAGCCGGGCGCGCCAGGTGACTTCCACCTCGTTGCCGGGCTGCAACACCGGCTGCATGGTGCGCGAACGGCCGGAGCGAACGAGACCAAGGTGACGACCGCGCTCACGCGTCATCACCTCGGCGATGACGCTCGTCTCGCCGTGGCGCTTGACGCCAAGAATGATCGCCTGATCCTGCCATTGCATCGGAAAACCGTCCTTCAGCCTGCCAATTCACCTTAAAACCTTTCCCCGTCAGATTGAAGCGCCCTGACCAGGAAAGGCTCCAAGAAGGCTGAGCTCTTTTATTCGGCCGGCGACGGGAAAAGCTTTTGAAGGAAGTCGCGCATCGCATTCTCGTCGAAAGGTTTGACGAGAAGCGGCACGTCCTGAAGGTCGATCGGAAAATCCTGCGTATCGGAATAGCCGCTGACGAAGCCGAAGGGGATGTTGGCCTGCGACAGATCACGCGCGAAATCGAAGCTCAGCGTCTCGCCGAGATTCACATCGAGTAGCGCGAAATCGTAATCTGCGACCTGAATTGCGTCCCTGGCCTGATCGAGACTATTGGCGATATCGATGGTATCAGCGCCAACGAGACGCAGAATATCCTCCGCCTCCATGGCGATGATCAGACTGTCTTCCAGGACCAGAACACGAGTTCGTGCGTTCATGATCTCCATGCCCCTCGTGAAGCGCAAATATTGCAGCGACCCGGCCTTTTTAGCAAACATCATTCCGTCGGCGCCCCGCCTGGACCGTTGAAAGTGGTTGCCCACTACAATTGAATAGCCGCATTTTCGCCTCCGGTCGATAAAAACGAACATCGGAGGAAAGATGGCGCGATCCTATTTTTCCCGGCGTCATTTTGCATTTAAAAAAGACATCGATGCTGCTCGAGCAGCTATATGAAAGGACGTTTTCCGTCGCTCAGGCCTTCCCAGCCGGCCATCCGCATCAGACCCTCCCCGTCCCGTACCTCGCAGCCACGCTCCTGCCAGCGGATGAGGCTGCGTACCGCAAGCTTTTTCAAAGTCTTGTTGGTGTGAACGATCGAAAGACCGAGCGTGTCGGCGATATGCTGCTGGGTGATCGGAATGAGATTGCGGCCATTAAAAAGGCTAAGCTTTCTGGCGCGTTCGAAGAGGAAGGCAATCAGATAGGCGGCTCTTTCGAGCGCAGTGCGGCGGCCGATGCTCAAGAGGTGTTCATCGAGAATACGCTCTTCCTGCGCCGCGATCCAGGTAATGTCGAAGGCAAGCGAGGCGTGCCGGTTATAAAGGGTCATCAGCTTGTCGCGCTCGAAGACGCAGAGCGATACCGGCGACAGGGCCTCCACGGAATGCTGCATCTCGCCCATGATCGTGCCCTGCAGGCCGATCAGGTCGCCTGGCATGACGTAGTTCAGGATCTGCCGGCGGCCATCCTCCAGCATCTTGTAGCGGAAGCCCCAGCCGGACAGCACGGTAAAGAGATGAGCGCTGTGGGCGCCTTCGACCAAGATGGTTGCGCCGGCATCGGCCGCCAGTTCCCCTCTCTTGAACTTCGAAACGAATTCCAGCTCGTCCCGGCTGAACTCCCGAAAATGCGGCAATGACCGCAACGGACACTGCTCGCAGGGCGTCTTGAAGGAATGGGTAGGTTTTGCCGTCGCCATCTTGTCCCTGCCGTCGCAAAAACCGGCGCTGCAGAGTGCAGCGCCGTTGGCGGATGAATGCGCTGGCAGGCCGATTTGTTCCTTGGAACAGACAGCGATTTTTATAAAAAAACAAAGGGCTGAGTGCCCATTGTCAATTTTCTTGTCGAACTAGCGCGGAAATTCGAGGCCCATTTCACGGAAGCGCTCGGGATCATCGCCCCAGTTCTCGCGCACCTTGACGAACAGGAAGAGGTGAACGGGCTGTTCGAGGATTTCCGACAATTCCTTGCGTGACGCCGACGAGATCGCCTTGATCGTTTCGCCGCCTTTGCCGAGCGCAATCTTCTTCTGGCTGTCTCGCTCGACATAGATGACCTGTTCGATGCGCACGGAGCCATCCTTGCGCTCTTCCCACTTTTCCGTCTCGACATGCGAGGAATAGGGAAGCTCCTGGTGCAGGCGCAGGAAGAGCTTCTCGCGCGTGATTTCGGCGGCAAGCTGGCGCATCGGCAGATCGGAAATCTGATCTTCAGGATAATACCAGGGGCCTTCCGGCAGGGTCTTTGCCAGATAATCCATCACGTCGTCGCAGCCGGAACCGTTTTCGGCCGAGATCATGAAGGTCTGGTCGAAGTCGACCTTCTGGTTTGCCGTAGCGGCGATCGCCAGAAGCAGTTCGCGATTGACCCGGTCGATCTTGTTGAGAACCAGGATCTTCCTTTGCGGAACGTCTTTCAGGGCTTCGAGGATGGCTTCGGCATCGCCGCGCAGGCCACGCTCGCTGTCGATCAGCAGCATGATGAGATCGGCATCCTTGGCACCGCCCCAGGCAGAGGTGACCATGGCGCGATCAAGACGGCGGCGCGGCTTGAAGATGCCGGGCGTGTCCATGAAGACGATCTGCGCGTTGTTGTGAATGGCAATGCCACGCACGATGGCGCGCGTCGTCTGCACCTTGTGGCTGACGATCGACACCTTGGCGCCGACGAGGCGATTGACCAGCGTCGATTTGCCGGCATTGGTGGGGCCGATCAGGGCGACGAAGCCCGAATGCGTCGGACCATTGCTTTCAGCAGCGCTCTCAGCCGCCATTTCGTTTTCTTCTGTCATTGATCCCGTCAATTTCCGGCAGATGTCGACTGCCAAATGCCTTCGCGCTCGAGCATTCTCGTCGCGGCGACCTGTTCTGCGGCGCGCTTGGAGCGCTCTATGCCTGTTTCCGGTACAACGCCAGCGACTTCTACAGTCACCTTGAAGCGCGGATCATGATCCGGTCCGCTGCGTTCTTCAACCCGGTAGACGGGTGTGACGCCGTATTTGGCGTGCGACCATTCCTGCAATTCGGTCTTCGCGTCACGGCGGGCGCCATCGGCGCGCACCGCCCTGCCTTCCCAGTAGCGCAGAATGAAACGGCGGGCGACCTCCAGGCCGCCATCGAGATAGAGCGCGGCGATGAGGCTTTCGACGACATCGGCGCGCACGTTCATCATGCGCTTGCCGGTCAGTTTCTTCACGTCGGCGCCGGTACGGATAAAAAGATGGAGATTGAGTTCGTCGGCAACTGCCGCGCAGGTTTCGGCGCTGACGAGCTGGTTCAGGCGCACCGAAAGCTCGCCTTCGGTCGCGGCACCGAAGGTGCGAAACAGCAACTCGGCGATACAGAGCCCGAGAACCCTGTCGCCGAGAAATTCAAGCCGCTCGTAATTGCCCTTGTCGGTGCGCGCGCTGGCATGGGTCAGCGCGCGATCCAGACGTTCCTTCTCGGCAAATTCATGCCCGATCAGGGTTTCGAGCTTTGCGCGGTCCGCCGCTGAGAGCGTCTGCGCCTTGCTCATTCAACAACCTTGAAGAGGCGGTCCCAACGCATGTTGGTCGGCCATTTCCAGATTTCGCGGAAGGAGGTGTCGTTGCCCAGCGAGAAGAAGATGACGCTGGCGCGGCCGACGAGATTTTCCGCCGGGACGAAACCGACATCGAAGCGGCTGTCGAGCGAGTTGTCACGGTTGTCGCCCATCATGAAGTAATGGCCTTCCGGAACGATGAACTCGCGGGTGTTGTCGCCGCGCGACACCGGCGACTGGTCGAGCGTGTCATAGGTCTTGCCGTCGTCCAGCGTCTCGCGGAATACCGGCACGTCCTGGCCCGGATCGAGCTTGTAGTCGGAGTTGAAAGCACCATCCGGCACTTTCGGAACCGGCTTGCCGTTGATGTAGAGAATACCGTCGGTGACCTGGATATGGTCGCCCGGCAGGCCGACAACGCGCTTGATATAATCGACGTCGGGATTCGGCGGGAAACGGAACACGACGATATCGCCGCGCTTCGGATCTGAGCCGAAGATACGGCCGCTGAAAATGTCAGGCGAGAAAGGCAGCGAATATTTCGAATAGCCGTAAGCAAACTTGTTGACGAAGATATAGTCACCAACGAGCAGCGTCGGCATCATCGAGCCCGAAGGAATGGTAAAGGGCTGGAACAAGACAGTCCTGATAACCATCGCCAGGACCAGAGCCTGGATGATGACCTTGATGTTTTCCCAGAGGGCGTTCGGCTTGGCTTCGACTTTTTCGGACACGCAGTCTTATTCCTTCAAGACGCCATGAAGGCGCATTTCTTTCTGATGTTCTCTCTAGCGACTTCGACCGGTGGCGGCAATAACGACGGCGTTAAAAGCGACGAGAGGTCGCTATCATACGGCATGCGGCAGCGCTTCGATGATCACAAAAGCCTGAGCCAAGGGATAATCATCGGTTATTGTCAAATGAATGGCGGCCTTGTGGCCCGCCGGCAGCATGGCCTGCAGAACGGTTGCGGCACCGCCCGTCAGCCGCATCGTCGGCTTGCCGCTCGGCAGGTTAACGACGCCCATATCCCTCCAGAAAACGCCCTGCGACAACCCCGTGCCGAGCGCCTTTGAGCAGGCCTCCTTGGCGGCGAAGCGCTTGGCGTAGGATTCGGCGCGGTTGGCGCGGCGGTCCGAACGGGCGCGCTCGATCTCGGTGAAACAGCGATGCGTGAAGCGGTCACCAAACCGCTCGATGGATTTCTCCACCCGCCGGATGTCGATGAGGTCGCTGCCAATGCCGATGATCATGCGAGAGGCCTTTCGGGATGGTTCTGCTTCGGGCTCAAACGGTCGGCATCTCGGTGGCGGGATCGGCGAGCCGAAGACGCGCACGCTCCATCAGCCGCGCACGTCGGCGCGTCTGAAAACCCCTCACGGTGTAGAATGTCAGCGCATAAAGCGCAACCGAGGTGATGGCCGCCGGCGGGATGGCGCCGATCAGCATCGGTTCCAGCACCGGTTTCCACAGTTCCGTGAAGTGCAGTTTATGAAAGAGCTCGGCGAGATCGATCGTCTGCCCGGCCATCTGGTCCTGCCGGCTGAGCAGCAGGTGACCGACTTCCCAGGTGATACCCCAGATGAAGGGATAGGTCAGCGGATTGCCGAAGGCCGCGCAGCCAAGCGCTGCCGCCACCATATTGCCCGACAGGAAATAGGTGATGACGAAGGCCATGACGAAATGCACGCCGATAAAGGGTGTCCACGAAACGAAGACACCCGCGGCGACGCCCACCGCAACGGCATGCGGCGAGGCTGACAGGCGCAGAACGCGCATCATGATATAGCGTGCAGGGCGCAGAAAACCTTTACGGGGCCATAGAAGCTCCCGTAGCTTTTCTTTAAATCCTGCTGGTTTGCGACGGCGGAATAACATGGCGCGTATTTAGTGCAGCGCACATGACCATGACAAGAGCGGCAAATGGAACCGCTCAACAAACAGGCCGTCTCTTCTTCTTTTCTTCCAAGGGGCGTGGATCATGCATATCGCCCCCTTCCTTGCGTCGAGTATATCTCAGCGGTCAGCGGTTGCGGAAGATGCCGCGATCGACCTGGCGCTGACGATATTCAAGATCAATACGGTCATGCGAGCCGTTGAGATATGCCATTTCACGTTCCTGAGCGGTCGGGGCGCGAAGGGCGCGGGCGAACTTTCTGATCGGTTCAAACATTGCTTTGCCTCATCTTCGTTTCATTTCTTGATGACCAGAAGATAGTCGCGGCAATGGTTAATTACCAACGCTGTAACCTGACCGCAGCCATGCAAATGATGCATGGCTTGCCATTTCAATGTGCCGATCCGGCCATGAAATGATCACAAAATGTGCAAATCGCAATTCTGCGAGCGGCAATAATTTAATGAAATCCTACTCATAGAGACGCCGGACCGTCGCGATGCACTCCAGGTCCTTGAGCTGGGCGAGAAGCTGGTTGAGCTGACGCAGGTCCCAGACCTCCACTTCCAGCACCATTTCGGTGAAGTCGGCGGCTACACGCACCGTGTTCAGCATGCGGATGTTGACGTCGAGGCTTGCCACCGTCTGCGCCACCTTGGCGAGCGTACCGGGCTCGTTCAGCGCATTGATCATGATATGGGCCATGAAGCGGGACTTGTTGGCCTCATCGAGATCCCAGCGCACGTCGATCCAGCGATCCGGCTGATCATCGAAGCGCTGCAGCGATGGCGACTGGATGGGATAGATGGTGATGCCCTTGCCCTTTTCCATGATGCCGACGATGCGATCGCCGGGCACGGCGCCGGTCGGCGAAAACTTGACGCCGACATTGCCGGAGAGCCCGCGGATCGGCACGATATCGGGATCGCTCTCGGTGGAGGCGCGTTCGCCATCGAGATCGGCCTTGGTCTTGCCGGGGATCTTGAAGATCATGCCCGCGGCGCTGCGAACGTTGAACCAGCCCTCGTCGCCGGCCGGCTTGACGGTGACGCGCTCGTCCTGATGGTCGGGATAGACGGCACGCAGCACGTCGAGCGAGGACATCTCACCGCGGCCGACGGCGGCGATCGCGTCTTCCACATCTTTCTGCCCCAAGCGGTGCAGCGCCGGTTTCATGGCGTCGCGCGAGAAGATCTTGCCGGCGCGCTCGAATGTGCGCTCGAGAATGCGGTGGCCGAGGCCGGCATATTGCTTGCGGATCGCCATGCGTGTCGCGCGGCGGATGGCGGCGCGCGCCTTTCCGGTGACGACAATTTCCTCCCAGGCAGCCGGCGGCACCTGCACGCCCGAGCGGATGATCTCCACCTCGTCGCCATTGTTGAGGCGGGTCACCAGCGGCATGATGCGGCCATTGATCTTGGCGCCGACGGTCGTGTCGCCGATGTTGGTGTGAACGGCATAGGCGAAGTCGATCGGTGTCGCACCGCGCGGCAGCGCGATCAGCTTGCCCTTCGGCGTGAAACAGAAGACTTGGTCCTGAAACAGCTCGAGCTTGGTATGTTCGAGGAATTCTTCGGGGCTGTCGCCTTCCGCCAGAGCTTCGATCGTGTGCCGCAGCCAGGAATAGGCGTTGCTTTCGCGCGAGAGTATATCGCCGTCCGCATTGGTGGCGCCGTCCTTGTAGAGCGTATGGGCGGCGATACCGAACTCGGCGATCTCATGCATGCGCTTGGTGCGGATCTGCAGTTCGATGCGCTGCATCGACGGGCCGACGATGGTGGTGTGCAGCGACCGGTAATCGTTCTGCTTCGGCGTCGAGATATAGTCCTTGAAGCGGCCGGGAACGACGCGCCAGCGGGTATGGACGATGCCGAGCGCGCGATAGCAGGAGGGGATATCCTCGACGATGATGCGGAAACCGTAGACATCGGAAAGCTGCTCGAAGGAGAGCGACTTCGACTGCATCTTGCGGAAGACCGAATAGGGCTTCTTCTGCCTGCCCTTGACATAGGCAGTCGTCAATCCATTGGCGATCAGCAGGTCGCGCAATTCGGCCTCGATCTTCTTGACCAGGCCTTCGTTGCGCTTCGACAGTTCCTCTAGGCGCTTGGTGACGGTCTCGTAGGCCTCGGGGTTCATGTGCCGGAAGGAGAGCTCCTCCAGCTCCTCGCGCATGTCCTGCATACCCATGCGGCCGGCAAGCGGCGCATAGATTTCCATCGTCTCTTCGGAAATGCGCGCGCGCTTTTCCTGCGACATATGGTCGAGGGTGCGCATGTTGTGGAGGCGGTCGGCGAGCTTGACGAGCAGGACGCGCACGTCATCGGAAATGGCAAGCAGGAGCTTACGAAGGTTTTCCGCCTGCTTGGCCTTCTTGGTGACGAGGTCGAGCTTCTTGATCTTCGTCAGGCCTTCGACGAGACGGCCGATATCCTCGCCGAAGAGTTCGTCGATTTCGGCGCGGGTCGCCGTCGTATCCTCGATCGTGTCGTGCAGGAGGGCGACAGCAATCGTCGATTCATCGAGATGCATGTCGGTCAGGATGGCGGCCACTTCGAGCGGATGCGAGATGTAGGGATCGCCGCTCGCCCGCTTCTGCTGCCCATGCTTCTGCATGGCGTAGACATAGGCTTTGTTCAGCAGAGCTTCGTTGGCATCGGGCTTGTATTTCTGAACCCGCTCCACGAGCTCGTACTGCCGCATCATTCCAAAGCCACTCCAATAAAATAAAAGGGCGCCAATCGCAGACTGGCGCACACATGGGCAATATTATGCCTAAGCTTTACAGGCGCAAGATTGATGATTGGTAATCGTCGATCTTTCGCCGCGCAGGAAGCCCCGGCCGTATGAAGGCCAGGGATGCGCTTAGTAATCGTCGCTTTTTTCCGGCGGGACGAGACCTTCGATACCGGCCAGAAGCTCTTCTTCCGACATCTGGTCGAAAGTAATCGTTTCCGGCACATCGTCCTGCTCTTCGCTGTCGGCATTGGCCGTTGCACCGGCGGCGATCAGGCTTGCCGGATCGGGCTCGGGCTCGTCCACTTCCACGTGCTTCTGCAGCGAGTGGATCAGGTCTTCCTTGAGATCGTCAGGCGACAGGGTCTCATCGGCGATTTCGCGCAGAGCCACAACCGGGTTCTTGTCGTTGTCGCGATCGATAGTGATCGATGCACCCTGGGAAATCAGCCGGGCGCGGTGGCTGGCGAGCAGAACCAGCTCGAAGCGGTTCTCTACCTTGTCAATGCAATCTTCTACTGTGACACGGGCCATTGCCTGTCCTTTGCGGTCGTCTTTTCAGGATTAAAACGCCCGATACAATTAAAACCGGGCAAATTCAAGTTTTTCGTTAGGGTCCCCTCGCCTTTATCCGCGTGCGGTCTAAATTTCCATGCACAATATGACATTTCCACCGGGAGTTGCTTGGAATATCACGAATCGTGCCCTAAATCTCTCATATATGAATAATTCATAAAGTACGGAACAGCTCGACACCACATCCACAAGCCACTGTTTTTATTGGGCTTAGTGGCTTATGGATTTCGATTACTCTGTTTGGATTGGTAAGCAATGTTTGACCCACGCGAAAAAATTGCACTATTCATAGACGGCGCCAACCTTTACGCTGCATCCAAGAGTCTCGGCTTTGACATCGATTACCGTAAGCTCTTGAAAGCATTTCAGAAACGCGGATACCTGCTGCGCGCTTACTACTACACCGCGCTGATCGAAGACCAGGAATATTCCTCGATCCGCCCACTCATCGACTGGCTGGATTATAACGGCTACAAGGTCGTGACGAAGCCTGCCAAGGAGTTTACCGACTCCATGGGTCGGCGCAAGATCAAGGGCAATATGGATATCGAGCTCGCAATCGATGCCATGGAGCAGTCCGAAACGGTAGACCATCTCGTCATCTTCTCCGGCGACGGCGATTTCACCAATCTGGTCGAAGCGCTGCAACGCAAGGGACGCAAGGTTTCGGTCATTTCGACCATGTCGACCCAGCCGCCGATGATCGCCGACGATCTGCGTCGTCAGGCCGATCACTTCATCGATCTTCTGTCGCTGAAGGCCGAGATCGGCCGGGATCCTTCCGAGCGTCCTCCTCGTCCTGCCGAAGTGGCGCCGGCCAGCGATTTCGAAGACTAAAGCGTGTCGCGATCTCCAGGATTCGCTTGCCACGCTTTAGACTTTTGTTTTCGCATGCCGTTATCGCAAACCGCTGCACACTTTTGCGCGACTTTCTTTAAGCGAACTTTAAGCGAATAGCCTGATGCTGCAGGCAAATGGTCAGCCGTTGTCTTTCAACAGACGGCTCTTCTGCCTGTTCCAATCGCGCTCCTTCTCGGATTCGCGCTTGTCATGCAGCTTCTTGCCCTTCGCGAGCGCAAGCTCCAGCTTGGCGCGACCTTGATCGTTGAAGTAGACCTTCATCGGGATCAGCGTCATGCCTTCGCGATTGATGCCTGCACGCAATCGGTTGATCTCACGCGCCGACAAGAGCAGCTTGCGGCGACGCCGCGGCTCGTGATTGAAGCGGTTCGCCTGCAGATATTCCGGCAGATAGGAATTGATCAGCCAGATCTCGCCATCCTCATCGGAGGCGTAGGATTCGGCGATATTGGCCTTGCCTTCGCGCAATGACTTGACCTCGGTGCCCATCAGCACCAAGCCCGCCTCATAGGTATCGATGATCTCGTAGTTGAAGCGGGCCTTGCGGTTCTCCGCGACGACTTTCTTCACGATACGCTGGCTGCCTTTGGGGGCCATGACGATAATTCCATTCCAGAGGCGCGAATGCCGCGCCCTCAGTTCCTGTCATCTATGTAAGAGAACAACCCGGTCTTGTGAAGATCGGCCGGGTTTACGCTTGACGCATGTCGTTATCGCAAAACCGCTGCACACTTTTGCGCGACATGCTTTAGTTCAGCAGGCCTGCATGACGCATGGCGGCATCGATCGCCGCTTCCGTCGAGGGCTCCAGCGAGGACATCAGCGGCGAGCGCACGGTGCGGCTCATGCGGCCGAGCTTCGACAGGCCGTATTTCGCGCCGCAGACGCCGGGCTCCATGAAGACCGCCTTGTGCAGCGGCATCAGCCGGTCCTGCAGTTCCAGCGCCTTGGCATAGTTGCCGGCAGCCGTCGCCGCCTGGAACTCCGCACAGAGGCGCGGCGCGATATTGGCCGTCACCGAGATGCAGCCGACGCCGCCATGGGCGTTGAAGCCGAGCGCCGTCGCATCCTCGCCGGAAAGCTGCTGGAACTCCTTGCCGCAGGTGATGCGCTGTTCCGAGACGCGCTCGATCTTGCCGGTCGCATCCTTGACGCCGACGATGTTCCTGTGCGCCTTGGCGAGCGCGCCCATCGTCTCCGGCGTCATGTCGATAACCGAACGGCCGGGGATGTTGTAGATGTAGATCGGCAGGTCAACGGCTTCGGCGATCGCCGAATAATGCGCGATCAGGCCCTTTTGCGTCGGCTTGTTGTAATAGGGCGTGACGACCAGAACGGCGTCCGCACCGACCTTTTCGGCATGCTGGGCAAGCTCGATCGCTTCGCGCGTATTGTTCGAGCCGGCACCGGCCATGACGGGCACGCGCTTGGCCGCGACTTCGATGCAGAGTTCCACCACCCGTTTGTGCTCGGCATGCGACAGCGTCGGCGACTCACCGGTCGTGCCGACCGGAACAAGGCCGCTGCTGCCCTCCCCGATCTGCCAGGCGACATGGGCGGCAAAGCTGTCTTCGTCGATCAGTCCGGCAGCGGTGAAGGGAGTTACGAGCGCGGGGATGGACCCATTGAACATGCAAAGCTCCTCACGGCCGATATCCTTGCTTCAGCCGCATTCCATGAATAAGAGTTGCGCACCATAGAGCGGCAAAATGGCCGCGACAAGCGCGCATAGATCGGTTTAGGGCAAATTCCGATAGCAAATGTGAATGAATTTTGCCTGCCACGGTAAGGTTTCGTTAAGATGCCTCCAGCCAAATGGAGGGGCATGGTTTCATTGCGAGTCATCCGGATGAAGAGAGCCGTTCTGATCCTGTCCGCCTTCGGCCTGGTGGCCGCGGCCTGGGGCAGCGCTGCATCGCAGCTGCCCGGCGAAGACGCTCCCGTACCCGCCGTCAAGCCGCTGGGTTTCGTGCCGGAAACCGCGTCCTTCCCTGAGGCGATCACGACCGGCGCCATTCCGCGCAATCCGGCGATCGCGCCTGTCGACAGCGACCTGAAGGCGGGTCTCGATGCGCTCTCCAGCAAAGATCCGCAGCAGGCGCTCGCCGTCCGCAACACCATGGCAGCGGGAACGCTCGACCGCCATATCCTGACCTGGGCAATCGCCACCTCCGGCCTGAAGGGCGTCCCTTCCTATGAGATCGCCATTGCTTCGGACGAGCTGAAGGGTTGGCCGGGTCTCGAGCGGCTGCGCGGCAATTCCGAGCGTGCGCTCTATGACGAAAACCCCGCTCCTGCCGCGGTGCTGAACGCCTTCGGCGATACGGCGCCCGAGACGGCGCAGGGCGCGATGATCCTGTCGCGCGCGCTTGTCGCGACCGGCAAGTCTGCGCAGGCGGCAAAATATATCGGCAAGATCTGGCGCGGACAGGCGCTCGACAAGGCAACCGAAGACAAGATCCTGGCCGAATTTGCCGGCCTGCTGACCGCCGCCGACCATAAGACGCGGATGGATTATCTCATGTATCGCGGACGTGTGGCGCAGGCCAAGCGCTTCGGCGACATGGGCCAGGCGCAGTCGCTCTACAAGGCCTGGGCTGCGGTCGACAACAATGCGGGCAATGCCGGCGCATTGCTGAATGCGATCGACGCAAAATGGCGCAGCGATCCGGGCTTTCTCTTCGCCCGCATCGAATATCTGCGCAAGCAGGACAAATATCTCGACGCCGCCAAGCTGCTGCTGCAGATACCGCGCGACCGGACCGAGCTGATGAACTCGGGCGAATGGTGGAACGAGCAGCGGATCGTCAGCCGCGGCCTCGTCGACCAGGGACAGTTCAAGGCGGCCTATCAGATCGTCGCCGCCTCCGTCGCAACGGTGCCGACGGATATCGTCGAGGCACAGTTCCATGCCGGCTGGTATGCGCTGCGCGGTCTGCAGGACCCGACGACGGCCGAGACGCATTTCCGCAAGATCCTGCAGGTTTCCAACGGCCCGCTCTCCGTTTCGCGCGCCTGGTATTGGCTCGGACGCTCGGCGGAAGCCGGCGGGCCGGGCAAGGCCAGCGAATTTTTCGCCAAAGCCGCAAATTTTCCGGGCACTTTCTACGGCCAGCTCGCCGCCGAGAGGCTTGGACGAAAGACGCTTAATGTCACCTATCCGTCTCCGACGCCTTCCGACCGCCAGAACCTGCAGCAGCGTGAAGCCGTGCAGGCGATCGGGCGCCTCGAGGCTGCTGGTCACGGCTGGCGTGCGGCAGCAATTTACCTCGCACTCGCCGACCAGCTCCAGAGCCCCGGCGAGCTTGCAATCCTGACAGCCAAGGCCGAGCAGGCGGGCGACCATCATCTTTCACTGCAGATCGGCAAGATCGCCTATGGGCGCGGCATCGATGTCGCGGCGCTCGCCTTCCCGGTCGGCGTCATTCCCGCCAGCGCCAATATTTCCGGCTCGGGCAAGGCGCTCGCCTATGCAATCGCCCGGCAGGAAAGCGCCTTCAATCCGGCCGCCGTTTCCGCCGCCAATGCCCGGGGACTGCTGCAGCTCTTGCCGGGCACGGCCCAGGCCGTCGCCAAGCGGAACAACATTACCTATTCCAAGGACAAGCTGACGGCCGATGCCGGCTATAACGCGACGCTCGGCGCGCATTACCTCGGCGAGCAGATCGACGCCTTCGGCGGCTCCTATATCCTGACCTTCATCGCCTATAATGCCGGACCGAAGCGCGTGCCGGAATGGATCACCCGCTATGGCGACCCGCGCGGCAAGCCGGTCGACGAGATCGTCGACTGGATTGAGCGCATCCCCTTCCCCGAGACACGCAATTACGTGCAGCGGGTGATGGAGAATTACGAGGTTTACAAGGCGCGCCTCGGGCAGACGCCAGACATCGAGCGCGACCTCATCGGGGGCCGCGGCGCGACCTGAGGCCGATTGGCAGACTTGCCGAAAGCGCGCTACATCTCGTTCCGGCAGACGGGATGGAGATGTTATGGCTGACGCTGTCACGAACGGGTTTACCGAAAAATTCTTTGGGTCGACCGATGGGCTGAGGCTTTATGCCCGCGATTACCGGCCCACAGGCGGAGACACCGACCGGTTGCCGGTCGTCTGCCTGCCGGGCCTTACGCGCAATGCCCGCGATTTCCACGAGCTCGCATCGATTCTGTCGCGGGACGCAACTTTCCCACGGCGTGTCATGGCATTGGACTATCGCGGACGCGGCCTGTCCGATCGGGATGATAACAAGGCGAATTACAATCTCGCCGTCGAATGCGGCGATGTGATTGCCGCCTGCGCTGCGTTCGGCATCGACCGCGCCATCTTCATTGGGACCTCGCGCGGCGGGCTGATTCTGCATCTGCTGGCGGCAATGAAGCCGGAACTGCTCGCAGGCGTCATCTTGAACGATATCGGCCCGGTCATCGAGCCAGCCGGGCTGATGGCGATCAGGGATTATCTCAACCGCGACCGCAAACCTCAAAGCTGGAGTGAGGCGGTCGATATTCTCAAGGAGAATCACGGTGCTGCCTTTCCTGCACTCGGTCTCACCGACTGGGAGGGCATGGCGCGAGCGATCTACAGGGAGCAGAATGGCATACCCGTCGCCGACTACGACCCGGCCATTGCAGATCAGTTGAAAACAATCGATTTCAGCAATCCCCTCCCCGACCTCTGGCCACAATTCGAAAGCCTGGGCTCCATGCCGCTGCTGGTTGTCAGGGGAGAGAATTCCAATCTGCTATCACAGCAGACGACAGACGAGATGACGAAACGGCATCCTGATATGGTACAGATCACGGCGAAAGGCCAAGGTCACGCGCCGCTTCTGCATTTAGGAGACATTCCGGAGGCGATCAGGACATTTATCGGCAGGCTGAGCTGAGCTTTCGTGATGCCGCCTACTGCATAATTCCTTAAATCGGAATCGATTTAAGGACAAAATTATGCAGAAACTCAAAGTGTTACAGCGTCCTTTGCGCGTCTTAAAAAGACGCGCGGCGCTGTAGCGCCGACATCAAAACACCACCCGCCACAATGAAGGTGGCAATCAACAAAAAAGCCCGGCTCAAAAGCCGGGCTTCTCTATGACCGAAGTCAACTCGAATTAGAACGAGCGCTGCAGACGGAAGTAACCCGTCGTGGTGTCGTCGCCATCTTCCGGATCCAGCCACTGGACCGAAGCCTTGGCGTAGAAGTTGTCGACGATCTGGTAGTCAACCGTCAGACCGGCCTTCCAGGCATCGCCGGTACCGTCGAAGCTGTCCGGAACGTTCTTGCTGCCGCCGATGTAGTTGCCGTAGTACTGAACACCAGGGGTGATCTTCA